>SDBT01012133.1_pt1 | contig 13848 bp, 18 predicted proteins | sample 2277101 | NCBI WGS metagenome assembly SDBT01 (sample SAMN10404973, study PRJNA504765) | marine sediment metagenome | isolation source: marine sediment core GS10_PC15, 103 cmbsf | place: Arctic Ocean: Southern Knipovich Ridge | collected 2010
GGCCAGGTTCGCGCAGCCGGCGCGCAGTGCCGGCATATTCGGCTTGACAATCTCGTCCATTGGTGGCTTGCGGCCCGGCTTGAACTCAAAGGCGCCCCCGTGCATCTTCAGCGCTCGCACTGTGGCCACGACCACTACTGCCGACGGCTTCATCCCACCGACCCGACACTTAATATTCAGGAACTTCTCCGCCCCACAATCAGCGCCAAAGCCCGCTTCGGTAACCACATAATCAGCCAGCTTCAGCGCCATCTTGTCCGCCAGGATCGAGTTAGTGCCGATGGCGATGTTGGCGAACGGGCCGGCGTGGACGAAGATCGGGCCGTTGTCAAGCTGCTGGCAGAGATTCGGCTTGATGGCGTCCTTCATTAGCACGGTCATCGCCCCGGCAGCGTCCAGGCCCTCGGCGGTGACGGGGTTACCGCTGCGGTCGTAGGCGACCTGGATACGGCCAAAGCGCTCGCGGATGTCGGCAAGACCACTGGTCAGCGCCAGGATGGCCATGACCTCCGAAGCCACAGTAATATCGAACTGCGACTCGCGCGGCCAGCCGCCACTCCTGCCCCCCAGTCCGATGACTATTTTGCGCAGGGCAACATCGTTCATATCTACGCCACGGTTCCAACTGATGCTGAACGGATCAATGTTCAGCGGGTTTTTGTGCCAGAGGCTGCCGTCAATCATTGCCGCCAGCAGGTTATTGGTGGCCCCGACGGCGTGAATATCGCCGGTGAAGTGCAGGTTGATGTCCTCCATCGGCACGGCCTGGGCATAGCCCCCGCCACAGGCACCGCCCTTGATGCCGAAGGTCGGCCCCATGGACGGCTCACGCATGGTCGCCATGGCCTTCTTCCCGATATGGCGCATGGCCTGGGCCAGGCCCAGAGTGATCACGGTTTTGCCCTCTCCCAGGGGCGTAGGGGTGATGGCGGTGACCAGGATGAACTTGGCGTCGGGGGCCTCGGTCAGCCGGTCGAGGATAGACAGGTCAACCTTAGCCATATGGTCGCCGTACAGCTTCAGTTCCTCGCGCTTAATCCCCGCGTCGCTGGCTACGTCTATAATGGGGTGCAGTTCGGCTTGTTGGGCAATTTCTAGATCGCTGAGCATCGCAAACTTCCTTTCTTTATTACAGCATTTGTAGACCTGTCAGTAACCTTCATAGAACAACGGACAGAAAGGACCGTCCGTAGTCTGGATTAATTGTCGGCAGCGCCGTCCACTCAATGCTGGGTCAGTATCCTGCTTGCTGGAGAATCTCTCCCACTGCCTTCAGAGCCGGCGAAGATTCGGGGAGTTCGCGCAGCGACTGATTATTCCAATCGTATTCTTCCACCTGTTCGTCGGCAGGCACCCGTCCCAGATAGGTTGTGCCCTCAATCTGCTGCAACGGCTCGACTTTACTCTCGCTGAAGCGGTGGTTGGCTACCAGGTAGATGTTTTCGTAAGTGATATTGATCTCCGCGCTGATCTGTTTAAGCCGTTCGACGTTGCGCAGGGCCTTAGAGGAGGGATCCATTACTACGAAAAGATCGTCAATCTCGTTGGCTATTCGTCGGTTAATATGTTCTAAGCCGCCCGGGGCATCCACTACAGTGACAGGGTAACTCTTTGCCAACTCGGGCAGAATACCTCGCAGAATTTCGTTGGGGAAGCAGTAGCAGCCCTGGGTCCACTTGACGCCGGTGGACAGCAGATCGAAATCATCCGACTCGTACAGGCAGCTCATTTGCAGGAGATATTTTATTTTCTGGGGCAAGGGCATCGTACCCAGATTGGCCGAGTCGCCTTCTGAGGTTCGAATATCGTAGAGGACGTCGGAAATTGTGCTTATCCCACTCTCCTCGAGATTTATTCCAAGCATCGCTGCCAGGCTCTGGTCCGCATCGGCGTCAATCAGCAACTGGGGCGTCGGTAAGACTCGCGTTGCTAAGGCGGTAAATGCGGTCTTGCCGCTGCCGCCTCTTCCTGTAACTACAATTAGCTTGCCCATTGTAGGCTAAGCACCTCCATTGAGCTGCTCTTCCAGCTTGGTTAGAATCTGGCCTAAATCCGACTTGAAATCCTGGCCGGCTATTCCGGCAAAGACGTCTTCGTCACTGAGTCGTTCGTAGTGCGGCAATATGCCCAATACGGGCACCGGCGCAAGGGCCTCCCGAATCTCGGTCGTCTCCTGTTCATTTCTGGCATCATTGCCCACCGCCCATATGCGCGTGATACCAATATCCTCGGCCAGGCTGATTATACGCTGGACCGTCCTCAGCGCGGAACCGGCTGGGCGTGTCACGATCAGTAGTCCATCTACTGCTTGCGCGGTGCCCCGCCCCAGGTGCTCCAGTCCCGCCACCATATCCACTATTAGATCGCGCTCGGCGGCAACCAGCTCGCGTAGGATTGTCCGCAGCGTGGCATTTTCCGGACACATACAGCCCGTACCACCTTCGTCCACTATGCCCATCACCAGCAGGCTGATGTCGCGGTCCTTGATCTCGTAGTCGGCGATGAGGTCGGTCACCTCGGGGTCTAGTAAAAACATCCCGCCCTGGCCGGCCGAACTTCCGGCTCGCTCCGCCAGCATCTCGCGCATCTCTGAAAGGGGCTTGACCTCGGATAGCAGATATTGGGGAAAGCCCAATGCATAACCCAGGCAGTTATTGGGATCAGCATCTACCGCCCACGGGCTTCTACCCTGTTCGGCCAGCAGCAGACAAAGCCCCGCTGCGACCGTAGTCTTGCCCACTCCGCCTTTGCCGGCCACTGCGATTTTCACGGCTTCTCGCCTACCTTCAGCTTCACTAGGGTTGTGGCAGCATCCAGGACCTGGCGAATGGCATCTTCAAACAGGAATAGCGATTTGTGCATCAGGGTGTCATCCATTGGTGGTATCATAGTCATGCTGGCCAGACAAGGCCGGCTGTGGTGCAACGTTTTGGCCTTCGCGACCAGCGCTTCGTCAGCTCCAGTTCCAACCAGGCGCTCCGCAGCCCATTCTGTCAGGCCACAGGGCGCGCTTCGTACGCAGCGCGCCTGCGTCACCACGCCATCGGTTATCACCAGTTCCAGTTGCGGACGCCCTACCCGGTATTCGTCACAAAACTGTTTGATTACGGGCGTAGCCGGATGCAGCGCACAGAACGGTTCGGGAAAAGCCACCTCTACATCCAATTTGTCGCAATCCCGGCTGATTTGTCCCATCAGTCCCGGACGCACCCAGTTGGGATTCTCTATCGGCACAATCAGCGACCGGCCCTCACTCTCGCCAATCAGAGCAGGTAGCTCGGCCAGCAGGTCGTGGTGCAGATGAACCGCAATGGTTACGTCAGCCTCACCGGTCTGCTCCGGCAAGAATTCGCGAGGATAGTCCACAATCATCGGGAGCTGCTCGGACACCTCGCTGACTGATACTTCCCCGCCTGCCGACTGCGACTGGAGGTGCTCAGCCAGGCGCTGCCAGAAGTAACCCGAAGTGTGCAGGATGTGGACCGAAAGCATCTGTTTTTATTCTCACTTCTTTGGGTCTGGCCGACTACTTGCGATAGGCCTTGAGAAAATCGTCACAGTAAATATTGCGATCAAGCAACAGCTCGGTGGTGATGGCTGCGTCCATCAATTGGGTGTCCAACGGGTCCATAATAGCGGCATCCAGCCCGTTGGCCAATGCCATGACCAGATAAATGCGGTTGATCAACTCCCGGTGCAGCGCGCCCTGCGAGATATTGCTCAGACCCAGAATGGTCTTAGGCGGCGGATCGGAGAGGGCCTTGCACATCTGCAGTGCATTGAGGACCTCTTGCGGCACCTGTTGCAGAGCATTTACCGGCAGGATCACCGGATCAATATACAGGTCGGTTGTGCTTATGCCCTGTTCCATACAGGCCATGACCAACCGCAGAGCTATTTCCAGGCGTCCGTCGGCGTCACGGGGAACTCCTTCGGCGTCGATGGTCAGGCCAATCACCGGACAGCCATATTCGGCAGCCAGCGGTAGGACCTTCTCCATCCGCTCCTCTTCGCCGGTCGTTGAATTGATAATGGCGTTACCCTCAGCGGCCTCCAGGCCGACCCGCATCACCTCGGTATTGGGACTATCTATGCACAGGGGGACGTCAACGGCTTGCTTGGCCGCTTCTACCAGCCACCGCATAGCACCAAACTTATCAGCGGAGGTCGGGCCGACGTTGATGTCCAGGGCATTGGCGCCGGCGGCCACCTGATCGCGGGCCAGTTGCTGAATCGGTGCCGGATCCTGGGCCTGGATAGCATTCTTTACGTCAGTGAACATTCCATTGATGCGTTCGCCGATAACGAACATTGAACATCCTCCTTGGTCTCAGGTCAATCTGCGGACAGCGGCCGATCAGACGGGCTCGCCGGACATCATCTCGTCAATATGGTCGCGAACGTAGGCCGCTGCTTCGGGATGCCGCATCACCAGAATATTGGTGGCGGCGTGCAGAAACAGTGTCGCAGATAGAAGGAGGGGTCTACTCTGTAGACTCTTTGTCTGATATGTAGACATAAACAACGTCTGATAAGCAAGATTATGTCAACTTCCATCGAACATGTCTGATACACACATGTTCGATGCACATGTGCTGAAACGAGACGCGCAGTTAATGCACACTGCGAACAACCTGCACATGTGTCAATGTTACGCAGTGCATGAATCCTGCGCGTCATCAAATGTGCTCGCCTTGCTCGCTGTCTGCACTCTGCCTGCGCTCATGATGCATACACTTTGCGCTCATAATGCACTCATGCCTGCACATTCAATGCACTCAAGATGCACTCTGCCTGCGCTCATGATGCATACATATCGTCATCGATTCGCATACGCCTGATATGCATAACTTGTCAACTACATAATCAGATAATCAGTTGACAAGTCATATGCTCATGTAGTCGTGTATATCAATTTGATTTGATCGACACAGAATTGATTTAGATTTATTTTGTCGAATATACAATTGATGCAAATAGATTAGATTGTGAAATGTGAAATGAGCATTGAATTGATTTATTAGATTTTTAGTTTTTGATTCGATCTGATTTGAAATGTGAAATGAGAATTGACAGACAGACAGATATCAAATCAGATTGTGAAATATGATCGATATAGCATACTGATACATACGTATTTCACATGTTTTAGAATTGATTAATCATATCATGTGTTTATAGCTACGTTCAGATAGCTTGTTCATTCAATGTAATGTGATATAGAGCTGATTAGCTTAAATCAGAGAAATTTGACTCTGCATGAAAAATAGATCGTTCGATACAGAGCAAATAAGAAGTTTACACATGCACATATGTGCATGTGAATTGTATTGACTGTGAAATGAGTTTTTATTGATTTGTTCACTGTCTCGTTCAATTCCAATATTTTTATTATTAATAGTTAATAATAAAGCTTGACATCATTAAATGAATAGTCGATATATCAATTATGTTTTTTCGACTATCACAGCTAATGAGTAGCGCAGCACATTTCACATTTTTTGTGAAATGCAGCGTGAAGTCTGTTTCAACGTATCGTGATAAGACACTGAATCGCAATCTGACAAAAAGCTTGTATGCATTGTCTCACGTGCATTAATAAAATGATACGATACGCAGCTTGATTGCTGCGTGACAACGATTTGATCGATTAGACAGCTTAATCTTCGAATTAAACTTTCTATCTGTTTAGAGTGCTTTTCTGCTTAATCATCTGATACAATACGTTAACTCGTATCAAAAAGCACAATCGACGTTTGATTTTTTTGTTAGTCGAACAAAAACAAGTCAAGCGTGTCAAGATAAGCTTTTATCAGACAATTCACTGATTTAATCAGAACGAGACAGCACACAAATCAATTAATCTGCTTTAATTTCACACAAATCAATACAGATAAGTACTCGCACATTAAAATTGAAAATTGACAAGCTTCTATAATATCGATTAATTCTACATATATTTCTCTTTTCTCTTTTCACTAAAATGATGAAAAGAGTCTTGAGTCTATTTAATCGCATTGTGCTTTAATTCTTATTAATAGTTAATAAAAATAGGGGAGCAAAGCTATGACAACAGACGAAACACAAAATAAAATAGATAAGCTGATAAAACTCATATTAAATAATATCAATGATGACTTCATTGTTTCTATGTGCATTAAAGAAATCAGACTAATTAAAATCATAAAAAAATAACTCATAAAGCACAATGCTTTTAAATAGACTCAAGACTCTTGACTCATTCACATTTCACAATTGATTCGTAAACATGCATAAACAGTATGTTTACAGCTATTTTGTGAAATGTGCGCTTTGACAGTCTCACGTCGTATGCATCTTATTAATAGTTAATAACAAAAATAGGGGATATGACATCATGAGACAGCTAATAAATCAGTTGATTAATCAAATCAAATTTGACACGAACAAAAAAGACATTGATCGACACACAAGTGAGCTGCAAGACGCTGTACGCGCTCATGAGCAAAACTTGCTTGCTAATGTGTCAACTCGTAAGCGTTATATCAGAGAAACGTCTGTCAAGAGCAAGTCAGCGAGTGCAAAAAAACGATCAGCACAATATGTCAAAACAAAGAATCGTAAAAGCGCACTTCATGCATACGTTCATGAGCTTTTGTCTGCGAGACGTTTCACGCGAAAAGCAATGATCGATCTTTGTCTAAAACGATTTGACAGTATTGCTTTGAGCTCGATCACGACTTGCTTGACAGACGTTAAAAACGTGAAATACTTTGAACGATATGTTGACACGCTTGTTATCGCTGATAGCAAGTCAAAAATTATGCATTATGAAAATCAGACTGCTTTGAGCGCAGATCAAATTCAGCGTGAGACAAATCAGTCTATGATAGACGCTGCTTAATTTCACAATCGATTCGACGTGAGACTGTCAAAGTGCATCAAATGTGAACAGAGTCAATAAATTGACATGCTCAGGATCAAGACATGTCTTGATAGTTCAATATTATAAACTGGGGTTTATTATTGTGAATGATTCGACATCGAATCATTGGACATCGAATCAAAACAATCTGAAATCGATTGGAGTGAAATCTGAAGATATCAGACATGAGACTGGCATGAAATGACTCGATACTACACATGACCTATTACTGACATATACTCTGACATGCATCATATGATAACCTGCTGATGAATGACATCTCAAGTGTTAGGATTCAGCTTCTATATGACACATCATAGATTGTCTTTTGGTGTGTCTAACAATTAATAGTGAAAGGAGATATTAAAATGGATAGAAGAGAAGCAATGAATATTTTGATTGATCTGGCACAACAAAACATGCTGGATGAAGATGAAGCAGCACAAGATCCAGAAGTACTGATGCCAGAAGTGAAAAGACAAGAAGAGGCACTTGAGATCATCACAAAGTTCAACGAACCCAAAAAATGTGAAGTTGGATGGAGAGTAGCTTGTACTTGGTCTGTTCATGGAACAGCTTACATACATGCTGTGTCACTGGATGAAGCAATAAAAAAAGTATTGAGTCCTGACTTTCCTTTCCCTCTGTCTGATTTAGCATGTGTCGAGGGCTCAATGGAAGTAGATCATGAAACAAGCAAGGATATGAATTAGTTGAATTAGTATGTGCCTGATCGATTTGAATTGAATGTTGAATGGTGTGCAGATCTTTTTTGTTGATCCTTTTTAATACTTGAACAAAGCAGCGCGTTGGCAGCATACACAGTGAGAGTGAGTTTACTCCTATTTTCTCACTCTCACTTGCTGTCAACGATATGAGCGAGAAATTTTTACCATGAGAAATTTTTCAATGTAAAGATTGAGAAATTTTTGTTGGCAGAAATTTTCTGCTGTAACACAAAGTGAAAGGAGAAATCTGTTATGAAAAAATGTTATGTCTGTGAAAAAAACATGGATGTATTCGATGTGATTGCTGGTCTGGCAGTATTGACAGTACTCAATTCGTTCTTTGGTGCTCCTGTCTGGGTACGATGCTTTGGCAGTGTTGATAAGTTTGTCAATGGAAGTGACAAATGGTTGATTGAGGCACTTCAGTCTAAAATCAGCAAAAACGATGATTGGTCATTCCAAGTCATTGTCTGCTTAGATTGTGTTGAGCGTGAGGCACGACACCAATTAGCTGATATAGGAATTATTGTGGATGAGAAGAATTAATCAGTAACTAATGGACATGAGATATACAGTCTCATGTTCATTGGAGATTGATTAATGGTAATTGATCTAAAAGTGAAAGGAGAAATTCATCATGGACTTGCAAAATAACAGTTTAGAACTATTTCGTTGGATGAAAGAGAATCTACAAAATGATGATCTGGAGTTCTTGATGCAAAAAGTGAGGATTGTTGGATATCTTCGCAAAAAGAATGCAGAAGGTGAGTATGTCAAATCAAAAGAGATATATCGTGATGAATTAAAACACAGATTCCTTGTCCATCTTGAATACAGCAAGTACAAAGCAGGCAAAAACATAACAGTGTGCAAGCATAAAAAGTGTGGAAGATGGAAACAGTATTTTAACACCATATTCGACAAAGGACAAAAAACACACAAAGCATGTATTCTATTCAGGTATTACACTGAGAACAATGGATTCAAAAATCATCAGCTAAGAGTCAGACTTCCTGACGGTAGAAAAATTAGCATTTGTTTGCAGTAATCAGTAACTAATGGGTATGAGACTGCACATCTCATGTCTGTTGGAGATTGATTAATGATAATTGATCTAAAAGTGAAAGGAGAAATTCATCATGGCAAGAAAATCTATTCCATTCAGCAAGAATCAGGAGATCAAACTGGCAAGAAGATGGATCAATCGAAACAGGCTGAATATTGCTAAGATCAGACTGGGAACTCACGTGCATCCTTCGATCAAAAAAAGGTACGATTCCATTCAGGCAAATTTCAATACAGTTTAATTATCCTCTATTGATGCAAACTCCTTAGTTTGCATCAATATGGGAGCAATTAAGCTCCAAAACAAAAGTGAAGGGAGAAATATCATGGCAAGAACAAAGAAGGAAGTAAAGGTGATCTTAGATGGGTATGCAAAAGAATATGAAGCACTGTCAATCACATACCCGAACAAGGCGAATCTTGCTGAGTTAGAAATCATCCTGAGCAATGCAAATCTCGCCATTGCATCTTACAACTCACTGGCAGCGCAGAAAGCGAATGAGACTCCGGATCAGGAAGGCGGAGAAGCAAAGAAAGATGAAACACCGCCTGAGGAAGAGTCAGCAAAGATCACCGATGAAATGGTGTCCATGTACAAAGATGAATTATTAACCTCATTTTGCGGGACATTCGGTGATTGTTCTCTCGATTCACCGGCGTGCAGCGAATGTGGTGAATTGATGTTGGACAGGCAAACGCTGTGTCTGGCTGTTTCTGCTCAGGCTGCCGAAAGTGCTCCACCGAAAAGAACAGTTCGCGCAGGTGGGAATGGAAAGAAATCAGAGTACAAAGAATACATCCAAAATCTGATTGAAGCAGGATCGTGGACACGAAAGGCGATTGTGGATGCGTTTGTCTCCAGCTTCCCTGAAGCGGCGAAAAGCACGGTTACAACATATTTGTCCGACTCACAGAATGTGAAGTACTGTGCCTTCCCGTTCATCTGTCACATCGACAAAAAGACCAAGATCGTGACATACACAGACAAGCCAGCCATCGGCAGATCAGCACATTCCAAAGCAAATGGTGCCACGTAACATGTGAGCATTGGATCATGAGCATGAGAAATTTTTACTTAGGTGAGAAATTCTCATGCTCGCCTTCGAGTGTTCATAGCTCGTAACCAAACTAAGTGAAGGGAGAAATGAAATGATTGACAGAAGAAAAACAAGGCCATTGTATCGTGAATTGGCAAGTATTATCAATGCCTTCACAACATGTTCAGAAAGATGGAAAGAAATAGGTGACTCACACTATATGTGGATGGAAAAACATGAGGACAGAATTGATAAGCTTTGCGAAGAACATTTTCCTCATGGATCGGGATTCGATACAAAATCCATAATCGTCATGGACAAATGTAACAAAGGCAATCAATTATGCATCAGAAGTGGCTTTCATCCCATGAATGATGTAGGAATGTACGATGAATGGATTGACTTCACTGTAACTGCAAAACCTTGTTTAATGTTTGAGTATCACTTGATCATCAAAGGTAAGTTCGGCAAAAAGCACCAACCGTTGAAAGACTATATCAATGAAGTATTCGGAGAATGTCTTGACAAACAAGTACCAATCATGTAGGCATCATTTAGTAGGCATGAGTGATCGTGCTTACTGAGGGATATCTATTCCCATAACTCTAAAGCGAAAGGAGAAATGAAATGGACAAATTGGCAGAAGCAGTCAAATTGGCTGCAAAAATCAGAGAAGAATCTTACAACAAAGGAGCGGCTGATCAAGCAGTTCAATCCGCTACTGGTGTGATTGATTTTAACAGATTTTACACAATCACACTAGAAGATGCGGCCGATAAGGCAGCGGAGAAAGTGGGATTTGACACACGAGGATCGCTTCCAGTGTATTTGCTGCTGAAATACACATGGAACGATATTCTTGACTGGGCAAAACAATTCTAACTCATAACCAAAACAAGTGAAAGGAGAAACGTTATGAATTTAACACCTCTGTATGGAGTCATTCCTAAAGATGAAAACTGGATCATTATCTTCAAAGAACAAACAGAAGGCAAGAGACACATGAAAGGGTGTCTGCGTGGCAAAGGCCCATTCCCTAAGCACATTGACATTCCTGTGTTTCATCTGGATGAAATGAGCAAGTGGCTCTTTGCTAAAATTGGCAATCTCAGCAGGCCAGCGGAGGAAAATTCGAGATACAAGGGGGATATGAACAGCTTCATGGAAGCAGCTAAGGCGGCTGGTGTGACGATCACACATAGCAATAAAGTAATCATGACAAACGAGCATGGCCAATGGGATACATTCAGATATCAACTGGCAATGGCTTTGCATACACATTCCCCGACAGGATGGAAATGTGAACACAAAACAGATACCACGAGAAATCTTTTGTCGAAGATCAACGGTGTCGATGTTCAAGCATCCATCGATCATTTTGCGGGACTAGGAGGGATTTGCGACTGTGAAATCCTTTTGAACTGTCAATGATGTTTAATTATCCTTTGATGGCATGAACTTGAGTGGTTCATGCCATCGCGGGAGCAATTAAGCTCCAAAACAAAAGTGAAGGGAGAAATTGTCATGAAAAAAGCATTAGTATACCACAGGATCAAACCCAACTTCCTAGAGGAAAAAATGATCGACATGAAAGACTTCGAGTTGGTAGCTGCTATCGATTATAATAAGGATGGTGCCAAAACACAAGATGTCCTCGAAACTGCTCACATGCTCACCAACACCATCGACGGGTCGTGGACAAACAATGAAAAGATCTGGGTGCTCAAAGAAGATGCCAGATCAACATCAGTTGGTGATGTCATTGTTATTAACAGAGAGCATCACCAAGTGCTGAACTTCGGATTTAGATCATTCAACCTGTCTGATGTACTCAATGACATCCGTTTCCCAGTTCACATCAAAACAGGACATCTTCAGAAATTTACGCAGGTGTTCGATTATTGTCCGAAGATGAGCCTTGCCAATCGATATCAGTTCATGCAAAACTTCGGCAGAATCAAAGAATGGGTTGATTCGTACAAGAACAGCCTGAAATTGATCGGGCATGATCTGGAGTTTAACTTCGGCCCGATCGACATGAGTTCTGGCAGTCAGCATCAATGTTACTTTTGTTTGATTGACAAAGGTCTTCAGTACGACGCCTGCAAGATCAACTTTCATGGAAACAATCTGAGTCAAGTCTTACTCAATGGTGCCATTGTGTATGATGAAAGAAATGGCACAATCAGCACACACACTTAAGGAGGTTGGGAAATGTTGTTGCAAATTGACAAAGATCAACCAGTATTTACAATCCCAGATTGGCACCTACTTGAGATGGTGATGTTTGAACAAACTCCAGATTTCATGTTCATGTGTGCTTATCACACCTCAGAAAACACAACACTTAACCTTTTCAAACACCGAGACACCAGAAGATATATCAACATCACAAGAGCCAACAAATACGAATACACACCCAAAAGCTTTTGTTTCTGGGAGTTTGTAGACGGTGGGTACAAACAAATCAGTAAAGAGGATGCCATTGCACACGTCCTGTCATAATTCGTTCTTCCATGACATGAGCATGAGAAACTCATGTCATGTGGGAGCTAATTAAGGCTCAATTAAAAGTGAAGGGAGAAATATCATGACCGCATTAGAACATGCAACACAAATGGCAGATGACGCTCGGCAGAAACACGCCGAGAAGCAAGAAGGGATCAACGATGTCAGGAACAGATACTCCAACATCAAATTCCCGAACGTCTACACAAGGCCTGTTTCATTCAAAGATGGTGGCAAAACCATTGATATTGATGGTCGTGTTGCCATCGTAGGTGATACTGTCGAACCACAAATGAATAAGGAAACACAAGTGATGGAAGATGTTCCCATCACACCATTCTATGGATTCGCCAGTGATCAATACAAGATTGCTCCTCACGAAGAAGCAATTTTAGCTCTGGAAGAAATGCTGAAAGAACTGGATGGCAGCTACACTGACGAAGCACCCATTATCGAGCCCGCCGTGTTCAATCAAGGAGCAAAGATGACAGTCAATGTACGATTTCCCGGTGCCGAGTACCCAGTCGGGCCGAATCAAGAAAAAGTGCAAGTAATGGTTGAGATGAGAAATTCCTATGATCTTGGCTGGGAGTTCATGATTCGATTCAAAGCACACCAGAAGATTTGCAGCAACGGAATGTATGGCATGAAGGAAATGCAAAGAATAAGCAAGAAGCACCGCCTGAATCTCAATCCGGGCAAACTCGTCAAAGAAGTAAGCACATACATGGATCGATTTTCAGAACAAATCGGCATGTGGGACAAGTGGGCTCAGAAAAAACTCACTGAAAACGGCATCGGAGAAATCTTCGAGGCCCTTGAGTTCAGTGAGAAAAGGATCGAGGAAGTCAAGCTGCTTCCCATGACAGGCAGAAATGAGTCGATGGATTCTTTGTTCAAAAAGGATGATCTGACATTGTGGGATGTCAATTCCGCAATCACTCAGTTTGTCACCCATGAGATCGAAAGTGACATGGTTCGTATCGATCTGGGAGAGAAGACAGCAAAGGTGCTTCAAGAATCATTCGAGAAATAATTGTTGAGGGTGAGGGCTGAACTGGAGGGTCAGCCCAATCCTTGAGCAATTAAGCTCAAAACCAAAGTGAAGGGAGGAATAGTATGAAAGTATGGAAGCCAAGTACTTGTGATGACGTGTTTACCGACGACGACCGTATCCAATTTGGCATTCTGAATGAATCTGCCATTCAACCTGATTCAACAATAGTCAAAAGTATTGTCAAGCCGGGAAAGACTATCACAATTCGGGGTCTTGCTGGTGGTAAGGTCAAAGGAACTATTATTGGATTCAACAATTTCCTACAAAAGGGTCGAATAATCTACTTTGAAGTAGACAATGAACCCGGATTTTACGGAGCGATTGACAGCATAACCATAGGTCAAGATATTTTAAAAATTGAATGAAGGGAGGAATATGAAAGAAACAAAAGATGGTTCATTCAGAACATTCAAAGCCCATATCATTGTTCATGGTGAGTTAGGATCCTTCGATCTTGAAGCAAAATCTGAACTAAATGACCAGATCAAACAAAGGATCAAAGATGACGATTATGAAATTGATGCAGTGTCAGTACTCAATGAAGAAGGA
>SDBT01012134.1_pt1 | contig 13847 bp, 11 predicted proteins | sample 2277101 | NCBI WGS metagenome assembly SDBT01 (sample SAMN10404973, study PRJNA504765) | marine sediment metagenome | isolation source: marine sediment core GS10_PC15, 103 cmbsf | place: Arctic Ocean: Southern Knipovich Ridge | collected 2010
TTCGCTTATAAAATCATCTGGATTGTCTAGAAATTCGTAGAATTCGCTTAATAGATCTTGGATTCTTTCTTGAACAGGAACTTTTGCTACCAATCCACCGCCAAATGTTTCCCATCTTTCTTTCGTTAATTGTTTAGCCAAATTTTCGCGAAGATCTTCAACATATTTTGTTCGTTCAGGAAAGGACATTTTCCTATATTTTGGAGAATAGGCATGTAATACGGAATAAAAAAGACACGACCCGTCACTTTCTGTTCCTGTACGAACTAGGTTTTCTTCAAAGGGAGACGCAAATGTATATGTACTATCAGGCTCAAGCATTCTCATATTTTTATAGTGTTTAGTTTTAACTATAGGTTCTCTTTTCTTAAACTCATTTTTACTTTCTTTCGGTTTAAGTAATTCAAGTAATTCACTCTGATAAATAGGGTTATTTATATCTTCCCAAACATCTTGAGCAATATTCACATAGTTGGGCATTGTTTTGTCGTCGCGTTTACGAATTGGATCAAATTGATTATTTATCCATTTAAATTCAAGTATCGTTCCATTACTTCCACCAAATTTTTGTTCATCTTCTTCTGTCAAACGTGTTATACCACTAAAAGGATACTCATCAGTTCCAATAAATTTAACAAGTTTTCTTTCATTATCATAAACCTTCAAAACATAAGCTCGTCCAGCTTTATTACTTTTGAATATGGCAAAATCAATTGTTAACATCTCGATTGGTTTATATTTATATGTATCAAAATTACGATATTCTCCATTTAGAGGTGTAAAAATTAAACCATCAACAGGATGTTCATCTTTTTCTTCCAGGAGTTTTTTTGTATCCTCATAAATGTCCCGGGTTAAAGGCAAGGACAACTTAAATTTAGGACATGATTCGTATAATTTTTCCAGTTTTTCTAGACGAGTTTGTAGGGGAAGATGTCTAAGATCTTGGTTATTAAGGAATAAAATATCAAAAACATAATAACCATCGGATAACTTTTCCCCATCCAGAATCGAGTTAGCAAATTCTTCTGGAATAGATTCTATTACTTTCTTAGTAGTTTGCGATCCTATAAGATATCCTCCCTTAGGATCCAAATAAAGAAAATATCGAACTCCGTCCAGTTTTGGATAGACTCCATAATTTTTATGTAATTTTGGTATTAAATCACGCTTAATGTTTCTTTGTTTATTGAATTCCAATAAGGGTTTCGACGATGAATATTTTTCTCCAGATATTAATTTATTGAAATTTTCAACTATTTTTTTATTAAGTTCACTTTTAGAAATTAGTAGAATAAGTTTAATAGGGTCGAATAATCTCTTAATATTATCTGGCTTTTTCAAATACTCAACTTCAACTTCATATATTTTTGAATCACGTTGTTTTACTTCAGTAGTATCAATACGGGAGCTTTTTTCCTTATCTATAAAAGATGTTCGTTTTCTAAATCTTGTAAAAATCACCTTAGTATTTGTTGGTTTTGTAGAATAAATTTCATCGGATAAAGTTAACCGTAATGTATGACTTTTAATATTAGGGATTGTAAGACTTTTTTGTTTTGTTTTTTTCATATAGCTATCATCCGGTGTAGACCGAACTCCATTTTGATATATATCTATAGCATCTTCTGTTTGAGAACTTTCATACTTTTTATCAGCCATCAAATACTTTTGAATCCTGTCAAACTGTTCCTTAGTAACACCCGGGCGAAAATATCCATTATCAATGGTTTTTCCAAACCGAAATTCGAGTTCTGTTTGATTTGATGGAATATATTCTTTCATTATATCTTGAATTTCTTCCACAACAGATTTTTTTATCGATATTTTAATTGAATCTGTCATTATTGTCTTTTGTCTAATTAAATTATGAAAAGTTATAATCAAATATCATTTTTTGGCTATTAGAAAGAGAAAGGTTTTTAAAATTAAAATTGATTTTAGAATACAAGATTCTTATAAATAAAAACAAAAAATGATTGAAGAAAAAGAGGAGAAATGGAGAATTATTCCTATTCCTGGAAATGAGAAGTATCAGATATCCAATCTTGGACGGATAAGAAATGAAAAGACAAAAAGAATTCTGAAAAAACGGCTTAGGACTGATGGTTATGAAGAAATTCGATTACAGATACATTCCAGAAAAACAAGTCATTCTGTTCATAGACTTGTAGCTCAAGCATTTATTCCGAATCCAAATGATTTTCCTCAAGTAAATCACAAGGATAAAAATAGAGCAAATAATAGAGTTGAAAATTTGGAATGGGCTACTCAAAGTATGAATATAAAACATTCTATAGAAACAGGAGCGAAACGTTATAAACGAGCAGTTTGGCGACGTGATTTAGAAGGCGGTAATGAAGTAATATTCAATAGTATAAAAGAAGCAGCAAAAGTAACAGAATGTGATTCATCTAGTATAAGTAAGTGTGTCAATGGAAAACAAAAAACTGCTGGTGGTTATGAATGGGGGTATATTGAAGAAAAAATTAAAGAAGAAGCTCGAAAGGATATTGCTTCGATAGAAATTAAAGGCTATACGAAATATCTAATCTATAATAATGGACAAATTTACAGCAAGAAAAGAAAAATATATCTTAAACCTTCAATAAGTAATGGTTATTATCGAATAGCATTATCTAATGATAATAGTATTATAACAAACCAGCAAATACATATTCTAGTAGCTAAATATTTTTGTGACAATTTTGATAATAAACCTATTGTTAACCACCAGGATGGAAATAAGTTGAATAATCATTATACAAATCTAGAATGGGTTACCCATTCAGAAAATACTAAGCATGCTTATAATATAGGGCTTAATAAAAGAGTTAGTAAACCTGTCAACCAATATGTTCGAGAAGATAAAGAGAAACGTGTAATTTTACGTACTTTTAATAGTCTTAAGGAAGCCGGAGAATTTCTAAAAGTTAAAAATGGGATACCTAACATATCAAGGGTTTGTTCAGATCAACGAGAGACAGCTTATGACTATAGATGGGGATACGCATAATAATAAAAAATAATCTTAATATTTAATAAATGACGAGTTATACTTTGCCTAAGCCACAAATGGACAATTCTTGGGCTATTTTCCATAATGTAACTTTCCCAGCTTTTCTCCATCCCGGAAGCTGTCACGATACAATCGAAAGTCGTTGTTATAAGAACCAAAGCTTTCAAAAGTGTTTAGATAGGTGTAAACATTCTGATAATTGTGAGGCTGGATATTATATTTCTGTTCCCGGAGAGGACCGATCTTATTGTTTCGATATTGCGCATAAATTATTCCCACAACAGAATCCGTCATTTCACTTAAGAAATAAAAATGAATGGAAATCTATGCAAAATCTTGAAACACGGGCATTCTTAAATACTGATGTCTGGAAATATCCTCCTAAACTGGCTAATGCAGTGCATTTCGAAGATTTTGTCTCTCTCATCAACGTAGAGAAAAATTTTGGGTTGGAAACAATCGATCTTGCAGGTTCAATAAAATTCATACCTGGAGCAGAAGCCCGAATAAAAATTTTACGGAGATATAAATTTTCTCGCGATCCAATTGTAAATTACGGAGAATATTTAACTTTTAGGGTTCCCCATACCACTCTAATTCTCCTTAAAAGTAGTAAAAATCCACAATTATTAACCTGGCAAGCACAACTTACACCTCTTTTGTCCACAGAGTCTGATTTATATAAGTTACAGCCAGTAGATTCCAAAAATAATGGTAAGCTGGCTTCATATGAGGATAAATTTTATATTACTCATCTCGGTAATTATTTAGGTTTGAACAATTCTAATCAGTTACAATTATATAATGAACCACTCTCTCAACTAAAAAAGAATAAGGTGGCTATAACTTTCAAATTTAAACCACGTATAAATGTTTATTATTGTAATAAAAATCTTTGTAAGACAATTCCTCTTTCAGAAACAAAAACTCATCATTATGATGCTACCTACAAAGGTAGTGATGTATATCGTACCCCCTTGTGTTTTGGACTTTGTGGACAAGGAGAGAAACTTAAGAGTGGGATTCCACCGATAGTTCTTTATATTGGCATAGGAGTTATAGGAGTAGCAATAATTATTATAATCATTAGTTTTATTTACCGGATAAAAAGAACTTCATAAATTCTTATATATTTTAAAAATATAAGAATTTTAAAATCGTTGTTTATTTAGTTTTTGTTCTTCTTTCATCTTTTCAAGATGTTTCTCTACAAAAAGAAATAATATCTGTTGCAACTTATCTGGTAAAGAATCCAAATCAAATTTTATACCCTTTTGAAGTTTCCTACCCTTATATGGAATAATAAAAGAACCAGGATTTCCTGTATTCATATGATAAAGCCTAATTAAAGCATAGATAAGTTTAAAACCGTTCTTATCGAGTTTTTTTATAATTTCTACAAATTTCTCTTTCTGTGTTTTTGTTAAACTCTTATCTTGGATTTCTCTACATAGGCTGGTATATAATGGGTCTAGAATACTACTCATTTTTATATATTGTTGTGTATTTCTTTAAAGATTAATTCAGTTTTATATTTAAAACTTTTCTAATCTATTTTATCTTAGTAGTTTTGAGCCCTTCGTCCTAGTTGCCGTCCTTGAGCCGCGTTTTTACTGTAGGCGAGGTCGAAGATTAAATACGTCTTATTTTCATCTCCATATAGGGGCTTTCCAACACAATAAGCTGGGATGCTTCGCTTATTTTTCTTTACTTCCTTCTCAGAAAATTTCTGCTTATTTGCTACTTTGTTTGCTACTTCAACAATGAATCTACGAATTTCACCTTCTTCGTGAGGACCGTCGTATCTCATAAAGGGTCGTCCGTTAATGTATAGAATCAGAAGTGGGACATATGTAATTGGAACTATAGTATTTTCCGAAAGTCTAAGTATTTCACGATTGTGAGATACATTTACCATACCAAATTCACATCCTTGAATAGTTCCTGGCAATTGTTTGAATATGGGAATAAGGTTTTGACAATGTTTGCATTGTGTAGAATAAAATAATATAAGTGAAAAGCCAGCTATTCCGTGACATAGAATATTACCTTTTGTTCCCCTGGTTATTTGAAAATCTCCATTTTGTAAAAAATACAGTCCGCTCATTTTCTTTTAAGTCTCGAACTATTTTAAATGAGTTATTTCGAATTTAAATAATTATATTTCTTAGTAAGAAAAATATGGTGGACAAGACTATCAACATTTTTAATCCCGTTCAAAAACCATTTGGGGCACTTAGTAATAATTCATTCTCCTCTATTATAATAGATAACGAAGAATGGAAATCCGTCACACAGTACGTTTACTCCCAAATTCAGTGCAAACCAATTTATAGAACACTCGTTAAAAACCAAAAAAATGCTAAATTAGCAAAAAAAGTGGCGATTGATTTATATCTACAATGCATAAGGGAAACAACTCTATCAGCTACACAACAGGCTTTGCAGGAAAAATTTAAAGATCCAGAACTTACACAGGCCTTACTAACTACTGGCGAAAGTCTTCTTTTTTATGATAGTCCTAATGGTGTTCTGGGAACCGGCTATGGTCCTGGGGAAAATCTTTTAGGAAAGTATCTAAGAGAAATAAGAAATAATTTACGTGTGGAGTTCCGGGAGAAAGGATTCGAGGAAGTTGAAGAAACCAAGTATGACCGCGTCTACAAAATCTATTTGGCATCCCGGATATTGGAAGAAGAATTAGCCCGGGGTAAAAGTATAGCCAAATATAAAAATAAATCATACGATGATATTATTCGCGTAGATCCAACACTCAAAATAAGTAAAGAAGCTGTTATTAAATTATATAAGGCTGGAAGGCTTGATATAGTAAAATCGGAACTCAGGTCTCCTGGAAATTTAGTAGTATTTGTTCTAAAGGAAAGAGGTGTTCAAGCAATTTCTACAGCCACCCGGGCTAGGAAGGATACGATTTTCGATATGTATACAAATTATATTATAGAACAAAAATATCCCGAACTCACTACACAGAATCAGAAAATCCAAGCTATCTCACAAGCATTTGAAAATTTAAACCAGGAACAAATCCGGGATATGAAAGATCGAGTTATAAATTTATATAATTCGAATAAACTTGAACCATCTCTCCAAAATAAAATTAAACAGGAATTAGAACAACTAATAACTCAGAAAGATATAGAAGAAACTAAACCCATAATTCAAGAAGAAGAAATTATTGAAGCCCCAGAAGAAAAATTAGAAAGACCTACGGGTATTCCTCTCCCTAGACAAGAAATCCCAATGCCATCCAATATACATTTTTCTGATGCTGGGACTGATCCAAGATGGGCTTTCCTTTCTCCAGCCTTTCCCCATATGATGTCTATTGGTGGCAGACCCTATCCAACTGTTACTCATTATATTGTTGCTAGTCTTCTTGCTAATTTACATAGTAATTTTCGGAATGCTCATAAATTATTGATGATTAATCCGGAAGAGAATGCCTGGGTTTTAGATAATTATAAGAATATATCTGATTTACATGCTACCTTTGAACACGCTAAAGAAGAAGATTGGGTAGATACTCTTAAGGATAGTGCTAAGATTGCATTGGATGTAAAATTTGATAATGTTGAACTACAAAATGTACTTTTGTTAACTGGAACTTCAACAATCCTTTATACAGATAAAACTGACGCTGTTCTGGGAACTGGTCCTGACGGACAAGGTATGAATTTTACTGGTATTTATCTTATGGAACTTAGAGATAATATCAAGAAATATAAGGTCAAAGAAGCCGATTTTCTAGCTTATATAACTGATATTGCCGAAGCTCAAGCTAAAATACCAGGACTAAAGAATTGGGTTTTATCTAGAATTAGAGATGCTATTGGGACTGCTAGTAAGGTCAGCCATTATTTAGTTAGTTTAGGAGTTTCCGGAGTAAGTTTGGATAAAAAGCTAGCAGTATACGTTATACAAACTCTTTATGATCCTTGTAAAAATATTTCTTTTGGAGGACAGGAAATTGGTAAAGTTCCTTCAGAAATTGATAAGTTTATAAAAGATGAGGCTAAAAAACTCAATTTACCTGTAAGACCCAAAGGTATTTTTACTATATGGAAATATGCGGGAATTCTAACTTTTTCTTTACTCGTTAATTTATCTGGCAAAAAACCAATCTCTAGACTACTAGAACTTAAACAGAAATTAATCAGCGAAACTAAACATTGCTGGGGTCCCTTTGATGAAGTAGAGAGAAATTGTGCCTTTTCTGCAATTTTAAACATTGTACAGCGATTAGTTTCCATTTCCCAGGCATATGGGAAATCCCCGGGTCCTGGTGAAGAAGTGCTCTTGACTGCTACCCGGGTTATTGGAATTGATATCAATGAATTAGGAAACGAGACACATGAGACAAAAGCCACTATACGGGCTCGAATCAAAGACTACTTAGTAGATACGGAAATCTCCGAAAGTTTTTTAAGCCAATTTACTTGGCTTGTTAACCGAGTGACAGGAGCCATAAGTGAAAATATGAAATTAAGGAACCGTGTCCATTTCTTTGCTGAATACTATAACCCCTACGTTGAAGTAGGAAAAGAAATACCCAAAGAACCCAAGCCCGGGAAAAAGAAGGAAAAATTAACTCGCAAAGAAATAGAACTCATGAAACAAGCTGAAGAATTTACTCGCTGAAAAGACTGGTGAATGATATATTCTAAAGAAATAATTTTTATATCTAAAACCTTCAAACAATATGTTACTTTGTTATATTTCTTCATTTTATGATATGAACAGAGATAAATGGACCCACTTTAAACGTTCTTTCAATGATTATTTGTTAGATTTTAAACCCTTCATTAACATATTCACAAGTCCAACCAACCAATATGAAATGGTTCTATTTCTTGATAAAAAACACATCGACCCAGTTACTAAGCTTCTTAAGCCTCATACTCGGATAAAATTAATAGAAATCGATGAAGAATTTATGAACCATGAACTTCCTATGTGGAAAACTCTTCCTCGGGAACGACAAATTATGAATTCTTTAAATTTTAAAAGTATAATTCCACATCGGTTGCGTTTTCCAGAACATACTATTCCCGAGTATAGTTTGATTAATCACTGTAAAATAGACTTTATAAATTACGTTATTAAGGAAGAAATAAGTAATGCTGAATATTTTTGTTGGGTTGATTTTGGATACTTTAAGAAACCTGAAAACATTCCGGGCAATTTTCTAGATATTAACAAATTGAATAAAGATAAAATAAATTATACACTCATCAACAGGTTAGACAGTCGTGATAGGAACATTCAATATACTCTTCTTAATGCACCTGAAAAAATTGGTGGATTCTTTTTCTTTGGCAACAGAGAAAATATGAAAAAATATCAGAAACTATATCACGAAGTTTTAGATTACTTTCAAAATACCCTAAATATAGCAGATGATGACCAGCATTTAGCACTCGTATGTTATTTTCGAAAACCAGAGCTTTTTGCGCTGCACTATACTGGACAATGGCATCAAGCTTTGAAATATTTTCAATTATAAATGAAGGTATTCAAAAACCTTAAAAAATTTCTTTCTTTAGATATGTTTGATTGATTTGGTAGCTCATGTTTTTTAATGTTTGTTACAATAGGAAATTTGCAATCTTCGCATTTGTAATATGTAAATAGAAATTCTTCAAATATAAATTCTAGTGGATAAACTATATCACACTTTTCACAGATTCTAGTCATTTTATTTATACAAATATTTGTTTTTAGATTTAGAGACTTTTTTATTTTAATTTAGAGAAGATTTAATAGTAAATTTAAAATGGAATCTTTTACTGATGAAAAATTGAAAGAAATATCTGAATCACCAACCACAGAATTATGTAGAATAATGCATAAATATGGTTCTGATAAAAGTTTAGGTCATCATAACTATACTAAATTATATGATAATTTATTCTCTGAAAGGAGAAATGAAAAATTAACTGTCCTTGAAATAGGAATTGGTAGTATAAATCCATCTATCCCCAGTAATATGACTGGTCAATCTAACTATCTTCCGGGAGCCAGTATTCGAGGATGGAGAGAATATTTTCCTAATGCTCATATTTATTGTTGTGATATCGACTTAGATGTGTTAGATATTTTTGAAAATGACGATAATATTCAAAGTTTTTATTTAGATCAAACAAATCCAGCCCTGGTAAATGACGTATTTAATAAGAGTGATTTGAAAGACATTGAATTCGATATAATAATTGATGACGGTCTCCATAATTTTCCTATAAATTATATGGTTCTAGAGATACTTTATCCTAAGTTGAAAAAAGGGGGATATTATATTGTTGAGGATATTATCAATTACAATAAAAGTATCGTTATGTTTAATTTTTCGAAATATGTAACTTTACCGAATCCACGTAATAATGTAGATAATAATCTTTTTATTGTTAAAAAGACAAGTTAAAGAGTTAGTTTGAAGGATGTACAAAAATATGCAGTATAGTAGTGAGGATTTTGGACTTAGTTTAATTCCTGATGATGATAGTCAATTCTCCAAAATGTTAAGACATAATTTCCATCACTTCGTTAATCTTCAGAATATCATAAAACAACACGGAGGAATAAGAAATTTTGAACAATGTTATTTTGGACAAAGTTATTTAATGAATGGTATGACTCTAGACTATTGTCCGGAAATGTATGAAAAACAAAGTAGTTTATATAATATAACTAAAGGCAAAAAAAGAATAATCCAGGTTGGAATTAATAACGGACATTCTCTATTGATTATGCTTTTAGCAAGTAAAGAAGCAACATTCGATGTATTTGATATTATACAGTATGGATATACTCTTCCTTGTATTGCTTATTTGAATGAGTATTTTTCTAATAGAATTTTTTTTCATATGGGATATCCGAAATTTACTTTACCACACTTTATAGAGATTACCGATAAAATAGTCGATTTATTTCTTCTTAGTAATATATATATTTATCTTTATTCGCACATAGATATAATACTCAAATGTGCCTTATCAAAAACTAATTGGCAATCTCATATAGTTATTGACAACTATGATTATAATGAAATTAAGTCAATTTGTGATAACTATGAGGAATTACATCTCATTACAACTTTCGAAAATATTAGCTCTGATTGCTTACATCCACATAAAATTTTTGTTCATGAATTATCTCTAGATTCAATGTATTTATGATAAAATTAATCTTAAGATAAGAAAATCTTAAGATTAAAAATGGGAGGAAGCTTGACAGAAGATGAAATACGTGGAATTTTAAATTATTTTCCCGACCTTTCCAAACAGATTAAAAACTTTATTGAAAGTGGTACTTATAAGGGACAGTCCTCTCGTACTGCATCTCAAATATTTGAAACTGTAGATACGGTTGAAATAGTACCTACATTATATGCAGAAAGTCAACAAAATAACAAAGGGATATCTAATATTAATTATCATTTGGGGGATTCTGTAAAATTTCTTCCCGGGATAGTCAGCAAAATAGATTCTCCGATATTTATTTTTTTGGATGCTCACCAGTCTGGAGGGGATACAGCAAATAATGGCAAAAATGTACCTCTATTAGAAGAATTGAAGGTAATATTAGCAGTATTGAAGAGGTCTTCTATTATACTGATTGACGATGTTAGACTATTTGATAAGTATTGGGACTGGTGTGGAATCTCTCCAGAAACAATCTTGAAATGTTTTGAAGATTTTGAAGTATCTATCCAGGCTCATTTTATAGAAAACGATCGAATGATTATTGCAGTTAATATATAGACTAGATAATCTTGGAATTTTAAAATATACGTCGTACTTTAAAATTCTTTTTTTTAATCATATTATTTCTTTTTCATATCCCCATCTATGTCCATAGGCAGTTTTTTGTTTACCTATACAAGCTCTAGATATTGCTGCCGCTATAGTAGAAATTACTCCCTTATATTTAGGTTTTAAAAATTCTGCTGCTTCCCGTATACTATTAAAAGTATACAAAATTATACATTTCTCTTTATCTTCCCGGGCATATTGATGAATACGTTTACTAGCTGTTTTATTAAGCCCTAGATTATGTGCATGTTTAACATTTTCTGAATGAGTAACCCATTCTAGATTTGTATAATGATTATTAAGCTTGTTTCCATCCCGATGATTTACGATAGGTTTGTTTTCAGGGTTATCGCAAAAATATTGGGCTACTAGAATATGTACTTGATGGTTTCTTCTAACATTATCATTACATAAAGCTATTCTATAATAACCTATACTTAGTGAAGGTTTAAGATAATTTTTATATTTCCGACTGTAAACCTGTCCATTATTATAAATTAGATAACGCGGATAGTCTTTAATTTCCCGAGAAGGAATATCTTTCCGAGCTTCTTCTTTAATCCTTTCTTCAACATATCCCCATTTGAAACCAATAGCTGTTCCATTTCTCTTAATAGAAGCAAATATACTGCCTTTTAAACAACCTGTTGCTTCTGCTGCTTCTGTTATACTATCGAATATTACTTCATTACCTTCTGAATCACATCGCCAAACTGCTCGTTTATAACGTTTTGCTCCATTTTCTAAAGAATGCTTTATATTCATACTCTGAGTAGCCCATTCTAGATTTTCAACTCTATTATTTATTTTATTTATATCCTTATGATTTACTTGAGGAAAATTATTTGGATTCAGAATAAATGCCAGGGCTACCAGTCTATGAACTTGATGCGTTTCTTGTCTGTTTTGAAAAAATAAAATAATTTTTTCATAACCTGCTAAAGTAATCTGTTTCTTTCTAATCCTTTTCGTCTTTTTATTTCTTATTCTTCCAAAATTTGATACCTGATACTTTTCATTTTTAGGAATAGTTCTCCATTCCTCTTTTTCTTCTTCTTTATTTTCTTCAAACATTTTTGTTTTTGTATAAGAATCTTATAATCAAAATTCAATTTCATAAATTAAGAAAGAATATATCCCTTATAACAAAGAATGGTTTATGTGAATAACAACATTCAATTCCCTTTATATTTGACAGATACCAAAATAAGTGTCAAGAACCGGATAGCTATGCTACTCCAAACTCTTCCAAAGTATACTCATCTTCAATACTTCCCATCTGTAGAGGATATGCGAAAAGATCCAAAATTAAGTCTGGTAGCGGAAAATCTTATAAAAGTTGTCAAAGATTCAGAAGACATCTCCAGCTTTTGGGAAGAGGTTAAAAACTGGGATGATTTAGGTATCGATAAAAAAGAAGCTCTTGAACTTTGGATATATTCTAATCCAATACCAGAACCAGGTATGATAGTATTGACACTGCAGACAATGGGTGTCGGAGATATTAGTGTGGATAATATTGTAAATAATAGAAAGACATTTTTGAGAAATCTTAAAGAAAGAATCAAGGAATTTATAAAAATTGAGAAAAAAAATGAGCATATTAGTAAAACTTTTGAACAACTCGAAGAAACACCCTGGACAGAATTCGAACTTATGGCATTACTTTTCAAATTGATTTATAGTACCCGAAACACAACTTTATATGAAGTCTTTGATAATATTGAACTCACAAAAGAAGTTCCTTTCGCAAGTTTTAAAGTCTTTTTTAAGATTTATAAAGATTTTATTCCTCCTGATTATTGGTCAGCTCTATCAGACCCCGATAATGATGAACTTTTTTTCGTAAAAGTTTTAAATGTAGAAGAAATAGTTAAGGATGATATAGATAAGTTATTTACCACTGCCACTTTTTATATGGACGGTATTAATCTATTGAATATTGATTTGGAAATTAAAACAACAGGAAAAGAAACAAAAATTATAGAAAGTCTCATTAACATTTTTTCCGATTTAGAACTTATCCCAGTTCGAAAAGAACAAGATAAAATAAAAGGAACATTTTTCTTTCCCCATCAGAGTTTAAATAAATATATTATGACAGATTTAGTTATGAATGATGAAATCTTAGGGAATTATTTAAAAATAGATGAATTCGAAAAGGCTACTAAAAATAAACCAGGAGTATGGGTTTATTTTAATGACCCTGCCAAACCAGAATTTGGAACTGTAGCTGCAAATATCATAGATCGTATAGCCCGAGATGATGATGATGAAATAAAAAATAAAAGTCGAGATTTATTCCCATTTGGAGAAAAATTTATTAGAGTTAGAATAAGCAGAGCTTCAAATGAAACTGTCGTTAGAAATTTTCAGAAAATGCTTTCAAGATTAATGACACTTTATAGGGATAAATACTCGGAAACAGTAGCTTTCTATAATAAATATCTTGGTGATGAATGGTTGAAGTTCGAAAAGGAATCAAGACCAGTCAAGAAAAAGAAGAAAGCCAAACCCATAAAAGAAATCACAAACGTGAAAGCATTAAAAAAAGCTGTTCCTGATTTATGGATAACAAATCTTAGTAGAAAATGTGGACAACTACCTAAAATTATCAAAGAGGATGAGGTCGATAAATATAAAGAACTAGGTAAACAGGTTATGAAATTTCCTGGGCAAGGACCTGCTCACTATTATGTTTGTGATATTCCAAATAAACCTAGATTTATATATCCTGGACTTTACGAAAATAAAGCGGAGAACAAAGATAAATATCCTTTCTTTCCGTGCTGTTACGTTAGTAATCAGCAAAATAAGAAGCACTACAAGGCGTATTTCGAGAAAGGTGAGATTATTACAAGAAAGAGAAAAGAAAAAGATGAGAAACAACAGGATGTATTTAAGACACATAAATTTGTACCTCAGTATCATTTTGGAGATATTGAACAACCCTTGAAAACATTTTTTCAACTTGTCGATGGTGAACATACATATTATAG
>SDBT01012135.1_pt1 | contig 13847 bp, 12 predicted proteins | sample 2277101 | NCBI WGS metagenome assembly SDBT01 (sample SAMN10404973, study PRJNA504765) | marine sediment metagenome | isolation source: marine sediment core GS10_PC15, 103 cmbsf | place: Arctic Ocean: Southern Knipovich Ridge | collected 2010
ATCCTACCGGGGAGAAGATTATGGTTGAGTATTCCCAACCAAATACTCACAAGGCTTTCCATGTTGGACATCTTCGCAATATGGTTTTAGGGTCATCTATTTGTGAAATACTGGAGTTCTCTGGTAATGGTGTTGTTCGGGCAAATTATATTGGGGACATTGGTTTACATGTAATTAAATGGCTTTGGAATTATATGAATTTCCACAGTGGAGAGGTACCCCCACTTGAGGGAAAGACCCGGTGGATGGGGGGGTTATATGCTGAGGCATCAAAAAAGGTTGATGATAATCCAGAGAATGAAACCCAGGTGCGCGAATTATTTAAGCTTTGGGATAAAAAAGATCCAGAAATCGTTGCATTATGGAAAAAAACTAGGCGGTGGTCATTAGAAGCTTTTAATGAAGTTTATGAAATGCTGGGAATTAAATTTGATAAGGTATATTTCGAAAGTGAAGTTGAGGAATCCGGGAAAAAAATTGTAGAGCAATTGATTATTGATGGCATAGCCCAGGATGAACGTCCGGAAGAGGCGGTCATTGTTGACCTTGATGCAATTTTAGGCACTGAAGAAGAATACCGCGTGCTAGTCATGTTGCGATCTGATGGTACGTCCCTTTATCCAACAAAAGATCTTCCACTGGCAATTATGAAATTCTCTGAATTTGGTCTGGATAGATCAATATATGTGATCGACGTTCGCCAATCACTATATATGAAGCAGATCTTCAAAATTCTTGACCTGATGGGAAATAAGTGGGCAAAGGACTGCTACCATTTGGCGTATGAAATCGTGAATCTTCCAGGTAACGTGACGATCGCATCCAGGGAAGGGACTGTTGTATTATTGGAAGATTTAATTTCTGAAGCGGAAAAAAGAGCCTTCAAGATCGTTGAGGACAAGAATGCAGAGTTAGATGAAAAAATAAAGAAGGATATTGCACAAAAAGTGGCGATTGGGGCAATCAAATATTCTCTTCTCTCCATAGATAATACAAAGGTGATCACGTTTGACTGGGAAGCTGCTATGGATGTGAATGGGCAAACGGCACCCTATATTCAATATGCAGCAGTAAGGGCAAATAGCATTCTTAGAAGAGTACAATTTTCTCTTCCTGTAAGCGAGGATATTGGATATAAACTATCTGTGGATGAAGTAGAGTTGATCGATTTGCTCGCACGATTTTCCCATGAAATTCAAAGAGCAGCCAAAGATCTGCGACCGCTTCTAATTGCGAATTATTCATTTGGGGTTGCTCGGGCGTTTAGTAATTTCTATAATAAATGCCCAGTCCTCAGTGCAGATGATAAAACCAAAAACTTTAGATTACGCCTTGTGGCGGGAACAAAACAAGTCATTGTTAATAGCCTTAACCTATTGGGGATAAAAGTGCCCGAAGTAATGTAAGGCAATTTTAAAAGGAGATTTGAATGGCAAGAATTCGAACAATCATAATGGGGGCAGCTGGAAGAGATTTCCATAATTTCAACGTTTTTTTCCGTGACAACCAGGATTATATAGTTGTTGCGTTTACCGCAACCCAGATACCGAATATAGAAGGCCGGCAATATCCTAAAGAACTTTCTGGTTCGTTGTATCCCGAAGGAATTCCCATCTATACGGAAACAGAGTTGGTTGATCTAATTAAAAAAAATAATATCGATCAAGTTGTTTTTGCATACAGCGATGTTCCGCATGAGTATGTTATGCATAAAGCCTCTCTTGTGTTAGCTGCTGGTGCAGATTTCCACTTTATGGGTATTCATACTACCCAGATAAAATCCAACAAGCCTGTTGTTACAGTTTGTGCTGTGCGGACAGGTTCGGGGAAAAGCCAAACTACCCGACGTGTATCCAAAGTGCTTATCGATTTAGGGTATAAGGTTGCTGTAATTCGCCATCCAATGCCTTATGGCGATCTGGTGAAACAGCGTGTTCAGCGGTTCGCATCTTATGATGATCTGGATATACAAAATTGCACCATTGAGGAGCGGGAGGAATATGAACCGCATCTTGATAATGGTATTGTCGTTTATGCTGGGGTGGATTATGCAGATATATTAGCTCAAGCAGAAAAAGAGGTTGATATTGTTTTATGGGATGGTGGCAATAACGATTTGCCATTTTACACTTCGGACCTTGCCATTGTTGTTGCTGACCCACATCGCCCTGGACATGAAACTATGTACCATCCCGGTGAAACAAATGTTAATTTAGCTGATATTTTTGTAATCAACAAAGTTGATACGGCAAATCCTGAAAACGTAATTAAGGTAAGGGAATCTCTTAGAAGGCTAAATCCAGAAGCAGTTGTAATAGAAGCCGCATCACCGCTTTTTGTCGATAAACCAGAGGAGATAAAAGGCAAACGGGTTCTTGTTATTGAAGATGGGCCAACCTTGACTCATGGGGATATGAAATATGGTGCCGGTTGGGTGGCAGCACGTCGATTTGGAGCATTATCGATTGTTGACCCGCGTCCTTATGCTGTAGGAACAATAGCAGAAACCTATGAGAAATATCCAAACACAGGTCCTATTCTTCCCGCGATGGGATACGGAGATGCGATGATTTCAGATCTTGAAAAAACTATCAATCAAGCTGATGTTGAAATGGTTATTTCGGCAACACCAATTGATCTTACAAGAATCATTAAAGTAAATAAGCCAATGCAGCGTGTCAGATATGAGTTGCAGGAAATTGGACAGCCGACGCTAAAAGAATTGCTCGAAAAGAAATTTGGTAAAAAGTAACCGGACGATGTCTTCGTTTTGAGCGAAGACATCGTTTCTTCCACGGTGACCTGCTTTATAATTAGGTTATGTTTGTAGATGAAGCAGTTATTGAAGTGCAATCCGGAAAAGGTGGCGATGGTATTGTCCATTTTCGGCGGGAAAAATATGTCAATCGCGGAGGTCCGGATGGCGGAACTGGAGGAAAGGGAGGTGATGTTATATTTAGGGTAAACCGCCACTTGAATACGTTGGAAAAATTTCGCCATCAAACAATTTTTAAAGCGGATGACGGTAAGCGCGGCGGTGTGAAAAATCAGACTGGACGTTCAGCCGAGGACCTTGTCATTGAAGTTCCACTTGGGACAATTGTACGAGAAGAAAGTACTGGTGGACAGATAGCGGATCTGATTGAAGAGAACAAAGAAGTGATCATATGCCGGGGCGGTCGCGGCGGCCGCGGAAATACAAGATTCGCAAATCCGCACAGCCAGGCGCCACGTCTGGCAGAAAAAGGTGCACCGGGGAACGAAAAGAAATTATATCTTGAACTAAGGTTAATAGCTGATGTTGGCATAATAGGAATGCCCAATGCTGGCAAATCAAGTTTATTGGCTTCTGTGACTAACGCGAAACCTAAGATCGCCGATTACCCATTTACGACACTTGTTCCGAATTTGGGGGTAGCAGTTTTAGATGAGGAAATAACAATTATCTTGGCAGATATTCCTGGATTAATCGAAGGGGCTCATACTGGCATAGGTTTAGGTGATACTTTCTTAAAGCATATTCAACGCACAAAGGTACTTATTCATTTACTTGATGGATTATCCCAGGATCAGATGGCAGATTTTGCACAGATCAATACCGAATTATCCTTATTTGACCCGAATTTAGGTAAGAAACCGCAGGTTGTAGCGATCAATAAGATAGACATCCCTGAAGTTCGCGAAAAATTGGAAGACATTAAAAAGATTTTCAAAGAGAAGGGAATTGAAGTGTCTATAATTTCTACCGTGACACATGAAAATACAAGGAAATTGCTGTGGAGGGCAAAAAATTTACTTGATGAATTGCCGGTTGTTCAAAAAGAGGTATCTCTGCCTGTTTACCATCCTGAGTCTAAAGAAAAAGAGTTCGAAGTAATTAAAATGGATAAAGGATGGGTGATTAAAGGCGGCGCAATTGAAAGAGCAGCAGAAATGACTTATTGGGAATATTTTGAATCTGTTAGACGATTTCACCGCATCCTTGAATCGATGGGTATTGGTGAAGCACTACGTAATTCCGGTATCCGTGAGGGTGATTCAGTATTCATTTGCGACCATGAATTTGAGTGGGCAGATGAATGGGATAATACCTAATGACTAGAAAGCGAATTGGAATATTTGGAGGTACTTTTGACCCTCCGCATGTAGGGCACTTGATTTTAGCCATGGAGGCATCAGACCAATTAAATCTTGCCCAGATCCTTTGGGTTCTATCTCCGGACCCTCCCCATAAACATGGAAAGAAGATTAGTTCGGTGGATTGCAGGACAAGAATGGTTGAGGCGGCGATTGATGATGATCAAAATTTTACTTTTTCATATGTAGATATTAACCGCCCGGGACCGCATTATGTGCTTGACACGATGAATATGATAAGAGATGAATTTCCTAACGACGAGTTGGTTTTTCTTATGGGGGGCGATTCACTTCATGCCCTGCCACTATGGTATAAACCTAAGGAATTTATTCTTGCGTGTGACAAAATTGGTATTATGCGCAGACCTGGTGAACAAATAGATTTCCATGATCTAAAGAACGCAATGCCCGGAATTTCAAAAAAAGTAGAATTTATTGATGCCCCCTTATTGGAGATTTCCTCAAATCAGATCCGATATCTGATTTCTTCGAAAAAACCATATCGATACTATTTACCATATAAAGTTTACAAAATCATTGAGGAGATGCATCTTTACAGGGAGAAATTTTAAAGATTAATAATGGTTTTTGTATAAAAACTCTGAGGAAATGATGAAAAAGTTTCTAATAATATTGTTGTCGGTTTTTTTATTGTCAAGTTGTTATTTGATACCGGAAAATTTGCCCACAACTATACCGGTATCTTCAACTCCTATTAACGACCCATTACTATCTCCTGAGGCAACAGATCCACCTAAACCAAGTGAAATTAATACCACAATACTGCCTGCTGCTTTAACAGCTACGGATACCAGTATCCCTGCTGAAACTCCCACTGAAACGAGCACTCCAAAATTCACTGCCACTCCTTTCCCTTTTATTTTTCAATCTGGCACACCTGTTCGCATAGAGAATTTTGCACACCCTGCTGAAGGATGTAGTTGGCTGGGAGTTGCCGGGCAAGTGTTTGATAAGGATGGAAAACCATTGATCAATAAGGTTGTTTTGGTCACAGGAAAAATTGAAGGAAAAGTGATGGAGATCGTTGGAGTAACTGGAGTCCCGGAAGCAAATATTTATGGGCCAGGTGGATTTGAAATACTGATTGCTGATCATATATTTGCTTCGGAAAATGAACTTAACATACAGATCTTTGACTTAGATGGCATTCCAATCTCAGGTTCTTTTCCTTTTGATACTTTAGATGATTGCATGAAAAACCTTATTATCATTAATTTTCAATCTACAAGATAAAACAATATGAGTAAGATATTTAAACCTCTGGATGTACTAGAATCAATCACAAAATGTTGGTGGATAACAGTATTAAGCATGGTGATGGGTGGGATCTGTGCGCTTTCGTTAACGCAATATATTCCACCAGTGTATGAGGCGTCAGCATCATTCTCTGTAACAATTGATCACACCAGGACCGGGGCACTACTTGATGTTCAAGTAGATCAGGCCATGCGCGGGATTGGCTATGTGATCACCTCAGACGAAGTTATCGAAAGTGTCGTTGATGAAGTTATTTTACACCAGAGTGATTATTCAAGAATCCAATTCGAAAAAGAAAGTACTCTTGATCGAGAGGAGTTCAAATGGACTTTAAGATACCGATCTTCAGATCCTGTATTAGCGGAAAAAGTTGCTATCATTTGGGTTGATACATCTAATTCTATAATTCAAGACGGATTGATACATGCCCAGGTCGTGGATTCAGAAACAGAACTGTTATGGGGCTTAGAAGATTGCTTAGAACGATCAACTGGTCAATTCGGGACAGCAGAGTTATGTGGTTTTGGTGGTTCTCAGGATGTAGTGAATGAGATTGTGCAATTGAGTCAGTTAATCCATGAAGAAAAAACCCAAACCAGGGGTTTATTTGCGCCTTTAACGATTCAAATAGTTCGGCAACCACGCTATCCTGATTCTCCTGTCCGACACCAGAAAAGCCTATTAACAGCGGCGGGTATTGTAGCTGGCTTGGTCCTGAGTATATTGACTCAGGGGATATTATATTATCGAGACCAAAATTTTGAAGGATAGATTTATCAGCACGGCGGCTCAATATAGCTGGTTTGCGATGATAGCCGTTTTACCAATTACCAGTATGCCGCTGGTTGCGTCATTACTGGGTTCTGATTCAGTTGCCAGCCCATCCATTCTATTCTTAATAGCGGTTGTGATATTCTGGTTGATACCCTTTTTTAAAAAGAATAAACCTTTCCATCCCAGCATTTTGCCGCTTTTCTTATTTGTGTTGGTAGCGCTTCTGGGTTCTGTATTTTCATTATTCTATGATATTCACGCGTTTAAAGACGTGAACCAATACTCCCCATTATTTTCGGCTTTTTCAACTTTGATCATAGGATTTCTCTTTTTTGTTTGCGCCAGTTCATTTCCGATAGATATAAAAATTCGAGAAAAAACCATGCGAATTATTAACTGGAGTGGACTAATCATTTTTCTTTGGTGTGGGGTGCAGGCGGTGTCCTGGTATACGATTCATAAATATCCGCAATGGATGTTTGATTTACAAGGATTAATTTCTGCCCGAGTTCTATACCGTCAGAGGGTAACAGGTTTTGCTCTTGAACCTTCCTGGTTAGCACATCAATTGAATATGTTTTATTTTCCTTTCTGGATTTCTTTTACTTTGCATAAGAGATCAAGCCACTCTTTTCGATTATTTTTTCTAACTTTTGAGAATATTCTTCTAGCTTTCGGTGTTATATCTTTACTGCTTACTCTATCACGAGTAGGAATTGCAGCATTTTTATTGATGCTTATTTTGGTTGGTATCGTTTTGCATGGCAGGATTGTCAGTTTCTTTATTAAAAGGATTGCAAATAAAAGCAAAATTTCCAGAAAACTGATTTCCACTGTTTTAATTATTTTCTATATTATGGGAATTAGTCTAATTGCTATCGTCTTTAGTAAAGTTGATCCTCGGATGGCAGCGCTATTTGAATTTTCACTTGAAAAAGTAAATCCATTTCTCAATTATTTTAATGAACTAAAATTTGGTGATCGGGTTATCTATTGGTGGGCAGGATGGAATATTTTCGGAAATTATCCGATTTTAGGTGTTGGATTAGGAAATGCAGGATTTTTCTTCCAAACAGCAATACCACCTGGGGGATGGCAAATGGTAGAGGTGAGCAGATTAATGAACCGCACAAGTTCATTGCTGAATATCAAGAGTTTATGGATCAGATTGCTGGCAGAAACAGGGATGGTGGGCTTTTCTTTATTTTTCGGTTGGTTGTTATTCCTTGTTTATTTTTTCTTAAAGAAAATACGTTCAAGGAAAATCGACTTTTTGATAATGGGTTATGCCGGAATTTTCGTTCTGCTAGGAATTGTTTTAGAAGGATTAAGCATTGATTCATTTGCAATGCCGTATTGGTGGGTATCATTGGGTTTGGCTGTTTCAGGTCCGGATATTGAACAGAAATGAGGCGGCATAATCCTGGTTAGATGGTGATGTTATGACTAGAAAAAAGAATTGCCTTTTCAAATTCTTTTTGATAATCCTTGGATTATCTGTATTATTGGTGGCTATTATTATCATCGGCCTACTTTATTTCATCGTAATAAATTATCCAAATGAGAATATTGGGCATATTGCAGAATTGAGTTTGCCTCAATCCGTGGATGAAGATCAGGGAAAATTCGGCGGAGAACACTACGAGGGAATGTGGTCATCAGAGAATGAACCTGAAGATCTAGATCAAACTCCTCCAGATCAGAATTATTTATCCACGCTGGGTATTTTAGATACGGCAATTATCCCGGAGAATGATCCAATTGCTTTGGCTGAAAAATACAGAGGAATTAATAATACACCGGTGATGTTAATGGAACCACCTATCGCCTATATAAATGGAAAGGTTAGAAAATTCTGGGTGCTTAATGTGGATGAGAACAATTACAGGAATATTGATGCGGAACTTGCATACCAGACTCCCCACGTTTATTTTTGGGTTGAAGAAGGTGTGAATTATTCCCTGTCTGATGTGAAGAATTTGGTGGATGTGTTTGAGAATCAAATTTATCAACGAAATAGAGAAATATTTGGAAAAGAATGGTCTCCGGGAGTTGATAATGATGTCCATTTGACCATCCTATATACTCAAGAACTTGGGAGTGCGGCTGGTTATTTTTCATCAGCAGATTTATTGATGCCTGAGATTGAACGATTTTCAAATATGGCAGAAATGTTCTACTTATCAGCGGATTATATCAAATTGAGTGACCTTTTCACTTATGGTGTTCTTGCACATGAATTCCAGCACATGATCCATTGGAATATTGATCGCAATGAAACATCGTGGATAAATGAAGGCCTATCGGAGTTAGCTGTTGAACTAAATGGGTTTAATGCTGGGGGGTTCTCATTTCTTTTTGCCGCCAACCCGGATCTCCAATTAAATTTCTGGCCTGGAAATGATCAGGGCAATTCTACTCCGCACTATGGAGCTTCATACTTATTCATGAAGTATCTTTTCGGAAGATATGGTTCAGATTTTGTCAGTGACCTTGTATCACAATCAAAAAATGGAATGCAGGGCATAGGCGCAGTACTATCTTCAACCCAGGGGAAGAGCCAGCTGTCGCCAATCACATCTGAACAAATTTTTCAAGATTGGACGATCGCTAATATTTTACAGAACGATGAAATCAGGAGTGGAATTTACGGATATGGGCAGGACAGCAGCATTCCCTCGTTTTTTCCAGCCGAAATCATCGAATGTGCCTCCGAATCAGTTAGCAGAACTGTTGATCAATTTGGAACAGATTATGTAGAAATATCATGCGATAGTGATTATGAAATATCAGTGCAGTGGAACCAAGATATTCCTGTTCTTTCAGAAAATCCAAAATCGGGAAAATATTATTACTGGTCTAATGCTGGCGGTGAATCTGGGATGAGATTATCGAGAGAATTTGATTTCACGGAGATTTCAGGCCAGGTGGAATTATCTTACTGGGTCTGGTACGAAATTGAAGAAGATTACGATTATCTTTATGTGAACGTCTCCGAGGACGGCAAGAACTGGCATGTGCTTGAGACTCCTTCTTGTACAAATGAAGACCCGACTGGCTCAAATTTAGGATGTGGGTATAACGGAAAGTCTGCTGGTTGGATCGAGGAAATAGTTGATCTGAGTGATTATGCGGGAAAGAAGATAACTGTAGAATTTGAATATATCACAGATGCGTCAGTCAATGGAGAGGGTTTTCTATTAGATGACGTTGAATTAAATGCAATTAACTTTTTTGATGATTTTGAAATTAATGATGGAAAATGGATAGCTGAAGGTTTCGTCCGAATAGAGAATACGCTACCGCAGATTTTCGGCGTTTCGGTTATTGAGAAGGATAGGGGAACGAATATCGAAAAGTTCTTGTTTGAAAAACAAACAGAAATCTCTTATATCATTAAGAATAGTAACGAAAAAATACATGAGATTGTTGCCATCAGCGGATTATCCCGTTTTACACATGTACCGGCGCAGTATAAGATATCAATCTTGCGAATAGACTAATCAGATCACAGGATTTTTATAATTTTCTATTTCTTTTAATAATTCTGCTTTTCTTTCTGAAACTGCTGTGCCAATTTGTTTCACGAGATTATTAATCCTGGAAGATAAAGCCGCTCTTGTTTCCTCTCCACTTTCTGGTGCCAGTATTATAACAATTGAGCTGCCAATGAAGGCGCCAATTAAAGCACCAAAAACGAATTTGCCAAATCTTTTCATATAGAGCTCCTTTTTGAAAAAAAATAATAAAACTAATGATAATTTTACGTTATTATACATGTGAATAAATGATCTATTAATTTGAAACATGTGAACTCGAAAGAGGATCATCAAAGTAGAAATTTTATGGAAAAATCACCAAGTAAGATTCGGAAATGCAAGAATTTTATACTAAGAAGAAATAAGAGAATCATTTTTGGTAATTTCAAAGTTGGTTATCAAGAAAAAGATCTCTGAGATAAGAGAAGCAAAAAAATTTCGTATCAAACTTCTGCGCGTTTGTTAATCAAACAGCAATCACTGAATCTATTAATGATTCCAAACGAGCATTAGCTAGATCAGGGAGGGCCTGTAAGGTGTAGAAAGGAGTAGACCCTTCAACATTCAGACTTGCTGACACACTCCCCATCAATCCTGCACGCAAAGGATCGAAATGCGTAGTATAGCCGGCTCCGAATCCACCACAAAATGCTGCGAATGTTCCAACAGTATCAATTACTTTTGATGGGAAAGAAGGAATTTGATATTTTTTACTCGCGACAGCATCATAAAGATATTGAGTTCCTGTTACGCTTACAATGATCACGATTTCAACATCACTTTGCGCGATGGATTCGACCATTTCCCAGATATCTTCACTTTTCCCTTTAAAAAGGTTCCTGATCTGGTTTTCGGTTGCTAAGAATGCGGAAGATCCTCTGATGAGAGAAGGTATATCAAACCAGAATGAAGGATGCATATAGCCATTAGAAGCACATAAGATCACATTGCCATTTGTTTGAGAACGGAAAAAAGGTGGTATTAGACTGTGGCTGTAATAATCTATGGGGCATAACAGGAGATTATTTGTTTGTAGATAATCCTTTGGGATATCATCTGGTTGCATTGAGTAAGGAGCAGGAATGTTTCTCTTATCTATAATTGTTTGGGGGGGGTTATATCCAAGTAAAGATTTGGGGAGAGGATGTTTGATCTCAATAAAATGTTTTTGAGGGTTATTTGTGAAAATTGAATTAGAGTTTGTGATGGAGTAGAATCTGCGCTGTTCAAAATCACAGGAAATATTTTTAATTCCGGAAGTATCAAAATGATAATTCTCAAATTCCCGGGTCCATTTAATCGAGTTATTCTCGCTAATCTTCGCGATAAGCCCAGCCCCTTTTTTCCACAAGTAAAATCCTGCTGCGGCGTATAGAACCCCACCGCCAGGCTTGTTAATAAAAACCTGTTTGTTTTTGTTGATAATTGTTTCGTTCAACACACGTCCCACAATAATTGTGTCGAAGGAGAAAAAATGTTTCATGGTTGAGGAAGTGGAATGGAGGGAAATTATCTAATTAGATGCTTTCTCCCCTTTCCTTTCCCTTTTCCAATCAATGTGTATAAAAATGAAACAGTACCTATTCCAATTCTAGAAATCTTTTTACTTGTGAGTATGCTTTCTTCCCCATCAAGTTCGGCTGACTTTTCTAATAAATAAGCGGCTAGTATTCCTATGAAAGCACCGAATAAACCGGCAAAAATGTATAAAACTGAATTGCTTTTCTTTTCAGACATTTTTTCTTATCCTTCAGGATTCATTTTTTTCTTAAAAATTGCGTGAATTGACTCAGAAAATATATAAGGATGGGTGCTTGCATTACAGAGTTTATTAACAATTGGTTCGATCCAAAGAAAAACCGATTGAATGTTTGGAAATATTCTTTGAAACCATTTATAAGATTTATTAGTTAGGTAGATAAAGGCAATCATAGTTGCCAAAAAGAGTAACCCTGATGGAAACACAAGAAGCAATAAAAACGCAGTCGATATATCTCTGAGCATATGTAAATTAAATGCTCCATCACGCACTCCGCTAATTAATAAGAATGCACAGATAACAATTATTAAGAAACAACTAACCATTGGAAGAATGATCTGAAAAATCCACCGAGAATTGTTTTTGTTGACTTCTTTCATTATATTTTCATAGCTTAAATAGAATCATTCTAACATAGGGGAATACTAATCAATTTTAAAATCCATTACCGCCTGATTTATCTTTTTAAGATCCATAGTTGTGAGATCAAAATACATAGGCAGCCGAACCAAGCGATTACTTATGTCTTCAGTTACAGGTAAGCTTCCTTCTTTACCGCCATGTTTTTTCCCCATTTCTGATGTGTGCAGAGGAACATAATGAAAGACTGATTGAACTCCTCTATCCTTCAAATGGTGAATGAACGCCTGGCGAGTGTCCAGGTTGGGGAGAAGTAGATAGTACATATGATAACTCTGTTCGCAGTGAGCTGGTATGAAAGGTTGCAGCACTTTATTGTCATGAGCCCATCCTCTAAGAGCATGATTATAATTTTCCCAAATTTCTTTCCTTTTTCTTTGAATGAATTGTGATTCTTCCAGATGTGACAGAAGAATTGCAGCAAGAATATCTGAGGGGAGGAAGCTTGAACCTATATCTACCCATGAATATTTGTCAATCTGGCCGCGGAAAAATCTGCTCCGGTTAGTTCCCTTTTCGCGAATGATTTCAGCACGTTCAATGAAGTTGCTATCATTTATTAATATGGCTCCGCCTTCTCCGCAGGAAATGTTCTTGGTTTCATGAAAACTTTGCGTAGCAAATTTGCCGAACGTGCCCAAGTATTTCCCCCTGTATTTGCCAAAAAGCCCATGTGCATTGTCTTCTACTACATCAAGCTTGTATTTTTGGGCAATTTCCATTATGCGATCCATTTCACAGCCGACACCCGCATAGTGAACAACGTAAATTGCCTTCGTGTTGTCTGTGATCAATTCTTCCAATTTGTTTTCATCCATATTCAATGTATCTGGCCGAATATCAATAAAAACGGGTTGGGCCCCTCGCAGAATAAACGCATTGGGAGTGGAAACGAAAGTAAAAGAAGGAACGATTACCTCATCACCTTCTTTTAGGTTTAATAGAATCGCGCTCATTTCGAGTGCATGAGTGCAGCTTGTGGTAATTAATACTTTTTTTACACCGAAATATTCTTCAAGGAAAAGATTGCATTTCTTTGTGAAAGGACCATCACCTGATATATGATAGTTCTCAAGCGCTTCTTTTATGTATTTTTCTTGGTTGGGAGCGATATAAGGTTGATTGAAGTTGATCATTTATTGGGGAATCTTTCCTTAGTTTTTTTCAGGTTAGCAATCTCGCCAACGACGTAAGTTGGAACGTGCATTGAGCGATTGAATATGCGAGCAAGATATTCGCCAAAAATTCCTAACCCGAATAATTGTGCTCCGCTGAAAATACTAATGATGGAGGCGAGGAAAGTAAAACCGGGGAGTTCTCCATCAAGAAAAATTTTTACCATTACAAATAGAAGCACCGCGATTCCAAAAAAAGTTAGGAAAAAACCGACTAGGCTGACAAACCTAAGGGGGATTGTGCTGAATCCAGTCAACACGAGCATGGTAAATTTAGCCAATTTGAATAAATTGTAATTTGAATGTCCAACCGTTCGGGGTTGCTCATTCACTTCTACGATACCGAATTTTTCTGTTCCCCACCTTAAAAGCGCGTCAATGATCACGTTTGGGCTATCAAACTGGTTAAATGCGGTTCGTAAATCTACCTTAAAAGCACGAAATGCGCTTATATACCTAATTCCTTCAATCCCTAATATTTTTCCCAAGAACCTTTTGGTAAATCTTGATGAAAAATTACGCCATGTAGAATGAACAAGTTTTGCGGGAATGCCGTAAACAACATCGTATCCTTCACTTAATCTTCGTACCAATTTATGGATTTCCTCCGGTGGATGCTGGAGGTCATCATCCATAGTGATAATCACATCATATTGGGCTAAACGGATGCCGCATAAAAGTGCGTTATGCTGACCATAGTTTCTCCGAAGGTTTACTCCGCGCACCTGCTTATTCTCATCAGTTAATTTCTGAATAGAATTCCAG
>SDBT01012136.1_pt1 | contig 13846 bp, 16 predicted proteins | sample 2277101 | NCBI WGS metagenome assembly SDBT01 (sample SAMN10404973, study PRJNA504765) | marine sediment metagenome | isolation source: marine sediment core GS10_PC15, 103 cmbsf | place: Arctic Ocean: Southern Knipovich Ridge | collected 2010
GGCGGGGGCGAATCGCGACGGGGGGTGTCTGGCCGGGGAGTAAGAAGCCGCGGCGCGTTCTGACGGGGGGGAGATTGCCAGGGGGGTATCTCACGGGGGCGAATCTGGCGGGGGCGTATCTGGCCGGGGCGTATCTGGCCGGGGCGAATCTGGACGGGGCGAATCTGGACGGGGCGTATCTGGCCGGGGCGACGCACGGTGGCGGCATCCCACTAACGCGTGAGCCTGTTCCGATCTTAGGTTGTGGCGAGTGGCATGTCCTTATCATGGACGAGCAGGTGAAGATCGGATGCAAGGTACACAACATCGTGTGGCTGTTTTCCCTCACCGATGAGGAGATCTCGTGCCTAGACGACGACGCGCTGGAGTGGTGGAGCGTCTGGAGATTGTCGTTGCTTGCGGTGTGTGTCGCTACTGAGAGAGCGGTGTCGTCATGAACGCGGAGATGCAGGCGAAAATCAAGGCCGCGATAACCGGCGGCCACTGGGAAGACGGACCAAACGGATACCAGAACCCTGTAGTGGACTTCGTAGTGTTCGGCTGGGCACGTGGCGCGCACTTCAACGCTAAGGTTGAACTACGACCTGGGCCCGGCTTCGAGATTCCGCTCTTCGACGGAATCGAGGAGATGGAGCTAATCCTGAAGCCGAAGCGGAACCCGATCGATGAGTTGAGGCATATGTTGACGTGTCCTTGCCAGAAATGCTTGGCATCGAGAAAGAGGCTATCGGGCACGCGAGGCCCAGAGTGATGGTCGACCAGCAGACCTTCCCCGGCATGGTCGGCGAGCGCTTCGAAATGAAGATCGCCATCGTCAGCCCCTGCGGAAAATACCGATACACGCTGGAGCGGCTGTGGGGAACAGGACCCACGCTCTTGATCGTCATGCTGAACCCAAGCACGGCGGACGCGCAGAAAGATGACCAGACGATCCGGCGATGCCGGCACATTGCCCAGCTTTTCGGATACGGCGCCATGAAAGTCGTCAATCTCTTCGCCTACCGAACGAAGAGCCCGAAGGATCTCAAGGCCTCCGTCGGTATCCTCGGTATCCTCGGTCCGAATAACGACGAACAGATCGCGGGTGCGGCTCGGGACGCTGAGGCGATCCTCGTCGCCTGGGGAAACCACGGATCGTTCCTTGGGCGAGACTCCCAGGTCAGACGAATCTTGCTGGACAACAAGGACCCGAAGACCCCGGTCTATTGCATCGCGATGACCAGACGCTGCCAGCCCATGCATCCGCTCTACGCGCCATCCGGTTGCATGATGGATTTCGATCTTGGGGCGAGATGCGCTGAGAAGAATGGAGGATGTGACGGATCGTGAGGTTGCTCAAGCGAAAGGCAAGCTATGCTGACACTGGAAATCTTGAAAGTCCGAGCGATAGAGAGTAGGCCCCTCTGGCCTGGGGCGCGTGAGGTATGGCACTGCTGGCCTGAGACAGTCACAGGCGAGCGGCAAGTCGTAGTTGTTGCCAGACCTCTGCCTGACGGTATCCTGTCGATCGTTGAATTCGTCAAAGAGGTTGGCGACAACCGAGAGCGCGCCATCCGAACCTACGCAGCGGGATCGTGGCGCTATTTCGACTACGAGAAGGGCCCCGACTACGAGGAAGGCCTCAGCCTCGGGCTGTGTCCCGTTGATGGCTGAGTCCGTCACAGATATCACCCGCGAAGAGGCCATCGCGATGCTCACAGCCGCCGGCCTGGCGACCGCCATCCAGAACCCCGCGACTCTGGAGGGGTACATCAACTACATCTTCGTTGCGGTCAAGACCGCGGCGCCGATCGCTGAAGAGCAACTCTTCGCAGAAATCTCCGTGCAACTCACGCGCCTCCGGACCCCGCAGGAAGTTGCCGCGGCCCGTAAGGCCATGATGCGTCAGGCCAACACGCTGACGAAAAGTCTGGTCAAGACGCAACTCCAAACCCTGAGCGACGTGATCGACCGAGGCGTCATCGAAGGGCTTGGCCCCGACGCCGTCGCGCGGCAACTGGAAATCGTCAAGGACCTGGACCCGCAACGAGCCAAGCGTCTCGACCGGCACCGGAAGATCTTGGAAGCGGGCGGGTTCTCTACGGCCGAAGTCGAGGCGCGCAGCGAGAAATACCGACAAGGACTCTTTCGCCAACGACGTCAAGATATCGCACAGACGGAGATGCGCTACGTCACCAGCGAGGCGAACCTCGACAGGGCGAAGGCCCGCGACCAGCAGTTCAAGATGTGCATTTCGGAGCAAGGCCCTCGCGTATGCCCCATTTGCCAAGGCAACGAGGCGCAGGGTTGGATCCCGATAGACGACAATTTCCAGTCAGGGCAACCGTATCCGCCGTTCCACCCCCGATGCAGGTGCACAAATGCGTACCAGAAGCGCAAGCCGACGGAATTCGACAAGAAATTCGCCGATGGAATTTCGTCGAAAACCGCATCGAACACGGCTCGCGCCTCAGAGATCACCGGCAACCTGAGCAACCGGCCAACCCTGAAGCAACGGCCAAAGCTGAAACCGACCAAACCGAAAAAGTCGGCGGCGGAAAAGTTGGCTGACCTGAAAGCGGAGAACAAGCGGAACCTGAAGAAGCTCGAACGCCTCAAAGAATCCAACCGTCAAAAGAAGGAAGAGCTACAGCGTTTGAGGCGCCGCGCCCGCACCCGTGACTCGGAAACATCCAGGCTGCGAGGGGAGGCAGCGCGTATCCAAGAGGAGATCGACGCTGCAAACAGGAACGTCACGGCCTACGAGCGGACCGTGAAACGCATCGAATCCCAAGAATAAACCGGAGTTTTCGGTGCACGCGTTTCCTAGTTGAGTTCGTTCCCTCGGTGTGTTATGGTGTGGATCAGGAGGATGAAGCCATGCCAAAACCAGACGAGAAATGTTCCAACTGCGACGCGTATCGACTTGTCGACGGGAATCGGCACTTGTGTAAACTGATGCCGCCTGTCGCCCGTCTCGCCTCGGGAATCAAAGACAAGGTGACGACCGCAGACGAATGGTGTCGTCAATACAATCGCGCTAACTGACCGCCCTCGAGACTTTCCTCCCAGTCTCCCAGGAGAGCTCCGCCTTTTCAAAAGGGGTTGCGGTCTGACGCCCAATTTGGTACACTGCCCGCCAGGAACGCGATCTGCTGTTCCATTTTGCAGCCCGGCGCGAGGCCGGGACCAGCGCGATGCTGGGCAATCGGCGCGATGCCAAAGGAGTTCTGAAATGTTCCACGACTGGAGGACCAGAGGTGCCATCCGGGTATTCTTCGACAAGGACGACGGCGACGGCGGAGGTGGCGCGACGCCACCCGAAGACGGCGACGGCGGCGACCCCAAAGGCGACGGCGACACGAAGCCGCTTGACGCCGATGGGTTCGAGGATTGGGTCAAGGCCCAAGGCGACGAAGCATGGAACGCCTACACGGCCCGGAACGAGAAACTGGAAGGGGCTCTGAAGAAAGAGCGTGCTCACGCCCGAGACGTAGAGCGTGAATCTCTGAAAAACCAGGAAAAGGCAGCGGAAAACGCTACAAAGAAGGCCGAAGAGGCTAAGCTGCTTGAGGACGGGAACAAGGACGAACTTCTGATACGCGCACAGCAAGAGCGCGACGCGGCAACACAGAAACTTGAAGAACTGGAGCGTACCGACAACGTCAACCGCCTGCTGGATGTCGAACAGGTCGTCAACGCGGATCTGAGGAGCTTGTTCCACAGGATCAAGACGGACGGCCTCGAAGACCTCAAAAAGGTGGTCGACGATGTGAAGGGCCTCATCGCTTCCGAGGTGGAAACGGCAAAAGGCACGTTCGACGACGCCGTACAGGCCGAAGTCGAGAAACGCCTTGCGACGAATCAACCTCCGAAGAAACCGCCAGGCTCGCCGCCGGGCGGCGCGACAGGACCCATCACCCAGCGCTCCCAAATCACCACGACAGCGGACAAAGTAGCATTCGTCAGCGAACACGGTCGAGCGGCCTTCGAGGCGCTCGACGACTAGCCGAGGACTGCTTTGTCCGAACTATGGGAGAATGAACCGTGGGAATCGGAAAAGCAACGGACCTCGTCATCTACGAAGAGCAGTTCTGGGCTGGCGCCTTCGAGGTAATCGCCCAGCAAGTCAACATCTTCAACGCCGCGTCGCGCAATTCGATCCGGCTCATCCAGCAGATCATGAAGGGCCAGTACGATAAGCAGTCGTTCTTTCAGGACATCTCCGGGCTGATTAGCCGTCGGGACATGACATCCGTCGCGGCAGCGACGGACCTCCCGATGACTCAGGATGAGCTCATCGGAGTCAAAGTCCACCGGAATATCGGCCCCGTCACGCACTCGATTGGCGCACTGAAGCTTGCCGACACGTCCATGGAGGAGATGAGTTTCACGCTCGGCCAGATGACGGCCAAGGCGATCCTGAAGAACCAGGTGAACACGGGATTGATCGCCGCCGAAACCGCCATCGAGGGTCAGGCCAGCCTCAATTACGACGCGACCGGGCTCGCGACCAAGACGCTCACCTACAGCCATCTCGTCAACGGCCTCGCCCTGTTCGGCGACAGAGCGAACGAGATCGTCGCATGGGTCATGCACTCGAAGCCGTTCTTCGACCTCATGGAGCAGGGCATCTCCGACAAGATAACGAACGTCGCGGATGTGATTATCCACCAAGGCACTCTCGGGACGCTAAACCGACCTGCGATCGTCACCGATTCTGCTGCGATCTGGGATCTCAACGGGACAGACACCGATACCTATTCGGTACTCGGGCTGGTCGAGAACGCGCTCGTGGTCACCGAGAGCGAGGAGCAAGAGATCGTCGGCGAAAAAGTCACCGGCCTTAAACAGCTCGCGTTCCGGATGCAGGGCGAGTTCGGCTTCAGCATCAACTGCAAGGGCATGAAATGGGATACCGAGAACGGCGGAGCGAACCCCACCGACGGCGCCCTCGGCACGACCACCAACTGGGACAAGGTAGCGACCTCTGACAAGGATCTCCTCGGGGTCCGGATCAAGGTCCAATAAGGAGGAGTCCGTGAACAGGTCGGTCCTTGTCTACGGAGACACCGCAGACGCACCCGTTTCAGACGTGATGCAGGGGTTGGAGTCCGCTGGGCTCCGGCCCCTGCCGAGGAACCCTCGCAGGTTCAAGCCAGACGAAACGGAAGCGTGCGACGCGATCGCCGTCTTTCTCAAGTACGGGAAGGCAGGCGAAATCGCCGCGGCATACGACGTTCCCACCATCGGCATCTTCGAAGCGGCACCCGATGGCGAAAAGTGGGCGATGTTCTTGCATGACGGCGTCTCCGAGTTGAAGCAACCCGTGATCGCTGGGAAGGATGAAATCAGAGGCGGCGCTCCGTTCGCGCTCCTCTTGTCGAATCCATAGGGATCGCAGGTATTGACCGGCCACCGCGGCAAACGCGATGACTGCATCTATCGAACAGCGTGCCACGTACCTTTCACGTTCGTGGTCTGCGATGCGCGCGTGCCGAGCATACGCGCATGAGGCACCGCCAACGAGCCTTGCCGACGGCATGTGGAAAGGCTCCCCATGCTTGATCGTGGGCGGCGGTCCGTCTCTCAAAAACATCGACTGGCCTAGGTTGAACGGTGCCAGGACGATAGCCATCAACCGCGCGTACCTGGAATTCGCGCCGTCGATCATCTTCGGATCGGATGAGCGGTTCTTGTCGTGGGTTGCCGCGGACATGCTCGCGCCCGGGTGTAAGAAGGCGTGGATGAACTCCAAGTCCCTCAAGGTCTGGCTCGACACCACGAAGTACAGCGACCTCGCTGAGGGCCCGTTGGCCAATTGGCACGACTACACGGCGAAGATGTCCGGGTCGAAGGACCTGGGCGAATCGCTCGACGACGGCCTCGCGCTCGGAAAGAACTCCGGGTTTGCCGCGCTGAACCTCGCCTACATCCTTGGCGCGAACCCCATCTACCTGCTCGGTTTCGACATGAAGGGGGACGGCGCCGGGAATCAGGAATGGTTCCACAACGGATACCCAGAGAAAGTCGATCCGTCGATGTATCCCGATGTCTATGTACCGCATTTTGAACGGGTTGCGGAATCTCTCGAAAAGGCCGGCGTGCAGGTCGTGAACCTTTCTCCCGAGAGCGCACTCGAGTGTTTTCCCAAGGGGGACGTTCCGTGGAACACGCTGGTGCGAAAGACCGTCATGATTCAACCAATGGTGGCGCGGTCCCGCATCAAGTCGGAGCCGCCGGCCGGAAGCGTGTTCATCGAGGGACAACTCGGGTTCGGCGATAACCTGAATCATCGACCGTTGGTACGGGACCTAGCGTACCGCTTCAAGACCGTTTACGTGCGCACTCCGATCCCGGAAATCTACCACGATATCCCAGGCGTTCGGTTCGTTCGCCCCGAAACCCGTCTGCGCACTCAGTCGATCAACGAGGAGCGAAACCAGGGCAACTGGTACGAGATGCCAGAGGGGTTTCCGGACATGACAGTCCTGCATTCGCTCGACAGATATCTTGAGGGTCTGTCGGTCCAAGACCTCATATCCCGAAGCATGGATTCCCCGTACAATTTCGAGTTCCCGCTCCAGAAGGACTGGCTCGACGACGCACAGGTTGTGATTGACGGTCTCGACACCGGAGGCAGGAAAATATGCGTCGTCAAGCGGCCCACCGTTCGCAAGGAATGGCCATGCCCCGCGCGGAACCCCGACATCGCGCACTACCAGACAATCATTGACGCGCACAAAGACGAGTATTTCTTTGTGTCGGTCCACCACTGCGAACCCGGCGAAGAGTGGTTCGTTGGTGAACTGGAAGGCATCGACGCGACCTTCGACGCTGGCGAGTTGCCGTTCACTACAATCTGTGGTCTGGTCAAACTCTCCGAGATGGTGCTGTGCTATCCGTCCTTCATGATGCTACTCGGTATCAGCCAACGGACGAAGACTTTCTGCATCTTCGGCGGGATGATGCCCCCCGGCATGGTCGTGAGCGACATCATGGGGCTCGACGACTTCAGCTACGTCGCTCCGAGCCCGTTCTGTGAGTGTCACAAACCACAGCACGACTGCAACCTCGACATCCCAGAAAAGGAAGTTCTGGAAGCGTTCGACGCTCTTAAAGATAGCCGCCCATCCGGGATCTTCACGCTGGGGCTGTGCTCTGGGATTGGGGATCTGCACTGGGTGCTGACGAAGCTGGAGGCGTTCAAGAGGTCTCGGAACATCCGACAGTTGCGCGTTGCCATTGACCAGGATTCCGGCCACCAAAGCAGCGTGAGATTCCTGCAATCAATCCCGTTCATCGACGAGGTGATCCAAACGAGGGAAACGTTCCCGTGGCGATGGGATCTCCCGCCCTCTGAGCGCAAGATGGTACACGAGGGCGCCGATTCCGTCGACGGTGTGGACATGCTACTCGAATGGAACTCGTGGCTCGAGCAGGGGAAGCGGCTCGAAGACATGATGCCCGAACTACACACGAACTGGCGATACAACATACCCTACGCCCGAGAAGACCGCGAGTACGCGGACGCCATCCGAGAACTGGTCGGCGGACGGCTCGTGCTCTTGTACCCGTCGTCGGCCGGCGCCAACAAGAGCTGGGGCAAGGGATGGAAACCCTCGGATTGGGTCGAAATCGGCCAGGCCATCCTCGAAGAAACCGGGAGCAAGCCCGTCCTCATCGGGGCTCAGTGGGACCTGGACTATTCCAAAGTCCTGGACACGCTGAACGACAGCGGAGTCTTCCACAACATGATCGGGAGGACCGACGACCCGAAGCGGGTCTTCGCGCTGATTCGCGAAGCCGAACTCATGATCGGTCTGGCAAGCGGTATGCCCATCATGGCGACGCATTTCCGGACACCGACGATCATGCTGTGGCCAGGGAGCGAACGCTTCGACCCGGACTTCCAGACGGCGTGGGTGAACCCGAGCGTGCTCGCGGCCGGGGAATACGTGTCGTTGACATACGGAAAGAACGCGACGGTCCCGATCATCACCCGGTATGCGTTGCAAGCCTTGAGGTATGGCGGTATGTCAAGGAGCCCTCACGTCGAGTTCGATGTAGATGATCGGTCTCGCGAGGAGGCTTCTCCATGAAACGATTCTGGACACAGTTTCAACACCCCCTGTTCCAGGCGGCGCTGGTTGAAGACGGCAACATCGTCGCCACAATCCCGGATCATTCGCCCAAGACGCCGACGCGACGCATTGGCGTCGTTGGCGAATTCGGCGACTCGTTCCTTGCTTGCGCGCTGCATTCTTCGTTCGAACTGTGGAGCAAGAGCGGGGCGGAATGCCATCGGTCGTTCTACCACCCGTACATCTACGCGCCGCACGCCATAACAGAATTCGACGGCAAAGTCCTGATTTGTTCGTCCGGTCTTGATCTGTTCTTTCTCATGGACAGCGAAGGCAAGGTGTTATGGGAATGGTTCGGTGGAAGGAACGGTCTCGGCGTTTTCCCAGATCACGTGCTCGACCTGGATGCGTGGAAAGTCCAACATCTGTCGGGTCAGTCGTATCAGCTGGACGGAGGCGCACACTTCAACTCCCTCTGGATGGAGCCCGGGGGCGAGTCTTTCCTGACGTCGTCACTCAAGACCGGCAAGATAATCCGAATACGGCCGTATGAGCAGGGCTTCGAAGAGATCACGCAAATCGACGACCATCACGGGATCCATTCGCCAATCCTGACGATCGACGGAGACGGCGTATATGGGAAAGACCGCGGTATCGTCGTGGATGGTCGAGCCATGCTGGAAAACTTCGAGTGGGTCAAGTTCATCCGGCAGACCCCTTCCGGCTTCGTGTTCACGCATGAGGGCGGCGTCACCTTCACGGACGACGTGTTCAAGGTAGAGCACACCGTGGAACTGCCTCGCCCGTTCCAACTCGCGTTTCTGGAGGACGACGGATGAGCGCGTATCTCAGATACTGCGAAGCGGACGGCCTGCGGGTGTTCCCCGAACGCGGGGTCGCGTGGTATCCCGTCCACGAGGTCGGCCAGAAGCAGCGGTATTTCCAGGAATACAAGGATCTTGAGAACTCGCCCATCTCCGATGAGTTGCTCGATTTCCGCGAGGGGCTCGTTCGGAAGCACTGCGGCCGGCCCCAACACTTGCCGAGCGTCCTCGACGTGGGAATCGGCTCTGGCGCCTTCATCGCAAGGTTTGCCGGCGCGCACGGTTACGACGTCGATCCCGAGTCCATCGTTTGGATGCACGAGAACGACTGCGTGTACCTGGACCCGACGATCCCCGGCGCGCTGGATGACCTCGGCGCGGTTACCTTTTGGGATTCGCTTGAGCACATCCGGTACCCTGAGAAGATCCTCGGCAACATCTCCGACCAGGTGGTGTTCGTCTCCATTCCGCTGTTCACAGATTTCAGGACACAACTGCGCCGCTCTAAGCACTACAAGCCGAATGAGCATTATTGGTATTTCTCGCTTGCTGGGATAACCGAGTTTTTTGAGTTTTTCGGGTTCGAACAGTTGGAGTGTTCCCGCAAGGAGACCGAACTCGGCCGCGAGGATATCTGGACTCTGGTATACCGTCGGCCACAAAGCGCCCCACAGGCCCCCACAGGATTGGCCCCCCTTCCCTCTTCCGGCAAGGTCGAAGCGAGCACACGGGGCGATTCTACCCCGCCCACTGGCAAAAATGACGCAGACAACACTGACGGCCCGGAGCCTACGCCATGAACGCATACCTCAGCGACTCCAAAAAGGCCGAAATCCTCGCAGCGGTCCAGGCGAACCCCGAAATCGGTACAGCGAACGCGGCCTACGTGAACATCCTCATTTCGCGCGCCGCCGATCACATCGTGGGCAGGTGCCAACTCCCCCGCTACCCGGAACTCGCCGCGGGGTTCTCCATGAGCCAGCCGGGCGCGACGGAGGACATCTCCGGACTCACGAATAACCAGATCTCGGTCAGCGTGAACGGGACCGGGTTCATCGAATTGGAGTTGACGCTCGCGAACTGTACGTCCGGCGCCGCGACCGCCGCCGAACTGCAAACCCAAATACAGGCCGAGAGCGAAGACGGATGGGACGAAGTCACGGTCGCGTTCGCCTCGACGAAGTACACCATCACCAGCGGGCGGTACGGCGAACTCAGTACCATCAAGGTGGCATTCGACGAGAGCACAAGAGACGTCGCGCGGGCGATGCTATTGAGCCCCACCTATGGCGGGGAAGAGGCGACCGGCATGGATCCCCGGAGAGAGGCCGACGGAGTCGCCGCCGCGTTGGTGGAGATCGCGTATCGGAAGATCGGAATCGAAGGAACGAAACAAACGTCTGTTCCGGGAGACATGAGCGCCGCCGAACACGACCTGGACCCGAGGCTGAGAGATGTGCTCGCCCAACTGTCCCGCACGATGTCTCGAAGGATTATCCCCTAATGGGCCGCGTTCGACATCTGAGAGACGCTTGCACCGTCGGCCTCGTTGCATCCGCCGACAATGGGAACCCTACGCCGGGATACTCTTACGGCGCGGAGATTCGATGCAAGTACTGGCAAGAGCAGGGTCGCGCGGAAACGATGGACGGAAGCCACGTCCCGAAGTTGGAAACGAAGTTTGCACTCCCAGACGGCACGACCATCGAATCCGATTCTCGGATCTCACTGACGAAATTGAACGGGACGGCGGTTGGGGAGGAAGAGATCTACAGAGTGATAGGCGAACCTTGGCTGGGAAACCGCCGGCGTGGCGGTTCTCAAGTCATCGTGAAATGCGAATTAATCAGTGGGGGATCGTCGATTTGAGTGACGAACGAAATCTTGCGGACGAAGTACACCAAATCGGAATCGGAATGGCCGAGGTGAAGGGCGCTGTTGAAACACAGCACGCCCTATGCAGGCAATGCCAAGACGAGTCCTCTCGCCGGCTGGTCGCTCTGGAGGGGGACGTATGGGGCAACGGCAAAGAAGGCCTGCGCCAAGTACTGACGGCCCACGGCCAACGCATCGGCACAACCGAGTCCGGACTCGCTTCGCTGAGGACGCATGGGTGGGACAGGCGAGTGGTTGCCGGAACGGTGTTACTGACATCGGTGTGCGGCGGCATCGGGTTAGGCCTGACATTGGTCATCAAGAAAGTTCTAGGCCTATGAGATTCACAACCGGAATGAGGTCGTCTGATGGCGCGCGGATCGACAGTGAAGGTAAACGACAAAACGAGGGCGGCACTCCGCATCGTGAGGCGCGTCACGGACGAAGGGATCCAGGAGTTCTGCGAGTTGGTTGTGAAGCTCGCGAAGCGCGACGTACACAGAATCACCGGAAACCTCTCCGACAATATCGATTGGGAGAAACTCTCCGAACTCGCGTACGTCATCTTCACGCAAACCGGATACGGAGCATTCGAAGAACTCGGGACGGCCTTCCGTGAACCTCACCCTTTCATTCAGCCAGCGATCATCGACGCTCTTCGGCAATTCGCCCGCGGGCAGAAATAGCCATCGCGATGATTGACGCCGAAGCCATCATGTTCGCGATTCTGACAAAGAACATCGCCACGCCGAAAGGGACGAACCTGTTTAACGAAATCGGCACGCGGGCGTGGAGCCCAATACCACCCGCGAAATCGACCTGGAAGAACGACGCGAAAGCCATCATATTCCATTTCGAGCCCGACGGGAATGACGCGGCCGGAGCGATTCACGAGTTGGGCATGATTGCGAAATGCTACGGAGGGTCTCCCGACGTCAACGACGCGAAGACGGTCTACCGGGTGCTTTATGCCCGGTTGCGCCTTCTGACCGAGAACACGGGCGCAGGCAAGCTCATGCGGGCTTGGAGAATCAACTCGCCCGGGCGGCTACCACCGGAGCCCGGCACGGGATGGGTTCCGTATGTGATGAGGTTCGCCGTGCATATCGAGGCGGCGTAGAATAGGGTCCGGGCACTGTGCCCACGGCTCGGAACGGCCAATAGGCCGGAGGTAAACATCATGGCAGGAACATCTGTAATCAACAAGATCGCCATCGCGAGCACTGCCGAGGTGGGCGCGCCAACGGTCCCTGACCTCGGCGACAACGTGTCGTCGTGGGCGGGCTTCTCGACAATCGGAAGCGTCCAGTCGCAATCCGACGACGCGGACCTCGGCGACGAAAACCAAACCATCGAAGAACTGCGCAGCATCGCAGAGGTCAAGCCTCCGCGTTCGATCACGCGGGAGGATATCGTGTTGATCTCCCGGGCCCTGAACTCGTTCGGGTTCACGGCCTACGACGGCAGGGAGGCATTGCTCGTGCTCGACAGCACGATCGCCGTTGTTTCGAACGTCGCTTCGTACGGATCGACGCTGTCTTTCCGGACGGTGGTGGTCGAGGTGAACGGCGTGTTCTACGATTACTTCCCCCGCTGCGCGGTGTTCATGACCACGAGCACCGGCGGGTACGGCGAGGACGGCGTGGTCAAGACCGAATTCGAAATCCTTCCGTGCGCGACGGTTTCGGTTCCGTCCGGTCATCAGCGGAAGTTCTACCAAGCGGCGTAGTCAAACGGCTGGGAAAAAGGAGTGAGTCATGAGCACAGCGAAAGCACGTAACAGCAAGAACAAGAAGGACAAACCGGAACCGCTCCGTTACAACATCCCGGAGCGGTTCCTCTCAAACACCGAACCGATCCCCTTGTTCCAGGTTGGCGGGGAAGACGTCAGCATCACGATGATCTCGGCGGACGCCGGAACGGTGTGGGCCGATAAGTGCTTCGACGTTGTCCAGTTCGACGACGACATCGCGTACATGGCCGGCCGAATGCAGGCAGCGCTAATCTCGCGCAACAACGCGACAAACGACGAAAAGTCCGAAGAAGAGAACGTGAGAGTCAAGGAGTGGCTCGGAAAACTGAGAGCCGTCCAGGCCAAGAAGTGGAATAGGGTCAAAGAACTTCTGACGGCGTACGACGGAAAGGTCTTCACGAGCAAACTGTTCGGAGAAGCAACCGCCGCCCAGCTCCTGAGCGCGTTCCAGACGCTGAAGCAATACTGCGACCCTTTTGTTGTCGGCTCCGCATTGCAGGACGAGTCGATGAGGGAGCTGGCGGAGATTACATCTCGTATCGGGGCGAAGAAGTAACGACGCTCAAGCTGCAACTAGGGATCCGGTTGCGGCGCGACCCGTGGCAGTTGTTCGCTGAGTGGTCGTGGGCCAAGGTTTGGATGACGGTACGGCACCTCGAAGACGAGGCGCGGGATGCAGAGATGAGACAGAAGAAAGCCAAACACCGGGCGATGGTGGACGACGCCAGGAACGCGACTGGAGGACATCGATCGGCGTCCGGAAACTCAAGAACGACGTTGCATAAGGGAAGCTACGTCGGCTGGATTATGAGCGACCCGCGGGCGGCAGCGCTCTTGCGCGAACGAGGAATGGTGGACGAATAATGGCAGGCAGCACCGCTGTAGAAGCTGGCGATCTTCAATGGACAGTCACCGGCGACATGAACCCGCTCGAGCGGGCGCTCAAGAATAGCCGTGGGCTCATAGACAAGACCTCCACGGCACTGATTGGGATCGGAGCCGGAATCACTGCCGGTTTCGGACTTGCCGCGAAATCTGCTGTTAGCTTCGGGACGGCAATGGCCGAGGTGAACACGCTCGGCGTAGAGAACCTGGAGGCTCTCGGCGACGCCGTCAAGGACGTGGCGTCACGTTTCGGTCAGGATGTGACCGCCTCCGCTAAGGCCGCTTACCAGGCTATCAGCGCAGGGGCTACAGAAGCCGAAGTACCTCTTATTCTTGAGTCCGCCGCCAAAGCAGCGGCCGCGGGAAGCACAGAACTGACCACGTCTGTCGAACTCGTCATGGGCACGATGAACGCCTTCGGTGACCAGATCGAGGCCATCGACCCA
>SDBT01012137.1_pt1 | contig 13845 bp, 9 predicted proteins | sample 2277101 | NCBI WGS metagenome assembly SDBT01 (sample SAMN10404973, study PRJNA504765) | marine sediment metagenome | isolation source: marine sediment core GS10_PC15, 103 cmbsf | place: Arctic Ocean: Southern Knipovich Ridge | collected 2010
ATTTCATTCCATAAATTTTTAGGTATTATAAGCATTAGAGTATCTCCTTTTTTTGGTTTTACCGGCTAGTATAGCCGATAAATAAAGAAGATACTTTATTTATTTAGTTTTCGGATAAGCTCTTAGATTGAGATTGATTTCGCATTGCTTCTTGCAGAATTAAAAATATTTCATCACTAATAGAATTATAAGGATAATGCTTAGACGTAACTACAGGTCTAGCAGGACGAACTAGATCAATATCTTTATCACTCACTATAGAATGATGTTTTTCAACAAGCGCTTTTACCAATTTTACGTTTTCATTTAAAACTGCAAAATGAAGTGCTGTTTTCCCTTCTTTATTAGTATCATTGACATCCGCACCACCTTCGATTAACACGTCTATCGCCTTCAATTCTACTAAGCCATAACTACGATTAGACAGACAAGCCAATGGCCCATCACCTTGCATGTCTTTACATTTAGGATCAGCACCAAGTTCAATCATACGCCGTATACATGGAGACGTTTTACCCCAACAATGAGCCACCATATGAAGTGCTGTGCGTCCTATACAATCTAATTGATTCATATTAGCTTTATATTGATTAGCCAAATCAACAAGTTCAATGCATTGAGATGTATCATAATGACTAGAAAATACTTTGTGTAATGGAATTTCAAAATATCTCTCGTTCGTGAGTCCATTTATATTTTCACCATTTTCAAGAAGTGATTTAGCTATACCAACATTCCCTCTTTCAAAAGATGCACATAAAGGAGTTCTATAATAATCATCGTTATTCTCTATTCCTAGCGCTATAAATATTGCTGCACACCTTTTGTTATTTAGATAAGCAGCTCTTGTCAAAGGAGTAATACGAGTAGTACTGTAATATTCACTACGAAAAAATTCACCGCATTGCTTCATGTCTTCAAAAAATTTTCTAGTATGCCTTATAAAGTGTTCACTAGGTTTCTCTTGATCTTCCATTCCACGCATAGCAGCAAAAGAAATAGAAATAATTGATAAAAAAATCATTTTCTTCATCATAATAAAATACCTTTCCAGTATAAATGTAATTTGTAGTTATTTTTTAATCCAACTTTAAGCATAGCTGTAATTTTTAAAAAATCAAGTTATTTAAAACTTTTAGTAGATTCCATTGAGCGAGTCTAATAGTTTGTGTAGCCAAGCGAGTGACCGAAATACAAGCGTCGAACAATTTAACTGCAAGCCGTGTGACAAAGTCTTAGTAAAGTTGGTCCCTGTCCGGGAATAACATTAATTTTATATTTATGTGTAAATTATCAAATCTGGTTATAAATACAATTCTGATTGCTCATGGCGACGTTGTATATACAACGTATTTATCACACATGCATAAGCTGGAAGCAAAAGAATACGAACGTAATAAAGATATAAGGAACCAAAAATAAAGGCAAAAGGTTTTGAAAAAAACAAAATTATCAACAAAAATAAAAGTCGCCAAATAATAAATAACACTCCATGTACAACCAAAAAAAGTGGATAATTATACAACACCATTTTAACACCATTCTGAATACTCAAAGCTATATCTTTATATGAGCTTACACTATCACTCACAAAGAAAGCACAACAAATATAGATTGGAGAATAAATACCAATAGCTAAGCTAAAAAATCCTACAGGATGAGCAACCAACAGCGGTTTGAAAGCATGGAACACTAATGAAAGTATGAATGCAGTAGCAGCAAAATACCAAAAAGATATAAAATAGCGATAGGTTTTTAAACCTACAGATGGCCGTATAGCAAGCACTGTCAGAATGCCCCATAAAAACCCACATATATCAACAAGGCCAATCTGCAAAGATATATCTTGTACAAACCGACTTATTACAACAGAAACAACGATAAGCCACCAAAATTTTGTAAACAGTATCCAATAACTCGTACTTAATGCCCTATATATACCAAAAAAAGTAAGTTTTATCCTGCTAGACCAGAGTAACTTTAATGAATCACCCCATGCATATAGCAAAAAAATAACATTTTTCTTAATCTTTTCTGCGTACATCCCTCTTTTTCCTCTCTTGTTTTTCCTTATTCTACAACAAAGCTCGTGCACGTACAGTACTATTTTACCCTATACCATTACAATAAAACCTTTTATTTTACATTTATATTTGACTTTTTGAAATTTTTTTATTTATTCTATATAGAGAACAGACAAAAAAATACTGATTGTTCCTTTACAAACAGTCGTATTATAGTTAAACGTATAAAACATACTGCAGATGTCTCTCCTATATAGGAATAGCATAATGGAATTAACATGAAAAAATTATTATTAGTTGAATCACCAGCAAAAATCAAAACTATATCAAAATTCTTGGGAAAAAATTTTAAAATTATGTCCACCATTGGACATATTAAGGATTTACCTAAAAAAAATATCGGTGTACATATTAATGACACTATCGATATTGATTATGTTGTTATGAAAGATAAAGATAAAATTATTGCTGATATATGCAAAGAAGCATCCAAGGTTGACACAGTGTATTTAGGGCCAGATCCTGATCGTGAAGGCGAAATTATTGCATGGCATATTGGCCAGGAAATTGAAAAAGTTCTTAAAAAGGGTAGCAAAATCTATCGTATAACATTTAATGAAATTACTGAGACAGCTATTAAAAAGGCATTAGATAATCCAAGTAATATAGATCTGAACAAAGTGGCAGCTCAACAAGCTCGCCGAGTACTTGACCGTTGGGTAGGATATGAAGTTTCTCCTATTTTATGGAGAAAAATAAAAAAAGGCTTATCAGCTGGACGCGTTCAATCTATTGCACTAAAATTTATTTGCGAACGAGAAAAAACTATCAGAAACTTTAAACCTGAAGAATATTGGACTATAGACGGAACATTTTCTAATAAACGTGCAAGTTTGATCGCTAGCCTTACCCATATTAATAAGAAAAAAATTGATATTAAAAACCATAAGCAAGTTGACACTATTCTTGCAAATCTTAAAAAAACTTCCTTTATTGTTGAATCAATCAAAGATAAAGAACGCAAAAAAAATCCCTTGCCTCCATTTATGACTAGCACATTACAACAAGCAGCATTTAATCAGCTAGGATTTTCTGTAAAAAAAACCATGCAATTGGCACAGCAACTATATGAAGGAATCACGCTTGATGATCCAAAAAACTCTGTTGCACTTATTACCTATATGCGTACAGATTCACTACGAATTTCTGATACGGCATTAAAACAAACACGTGGCTATATTTCACAAAAACATGACAAAGATTATCTGCCTTCAAAAGCAAATATGTATGCAAGAAAAGGTAAAGCGCAAGATGCACATGAGGCAATTCGTCCGGTCAACATATCACTTTTACCTGAAAAAGTAAAAAAGTATGCCTCAACTGATCATGCAAAATTATATAATCTTATATGGAGACGTTTTCTTGCTTGCCAAATGACACCTGCTGTGTATGCACAACGCCAAGTAGTTATTCAAGGTGGTAAATATACGTTTAAAGTTACTGGATCAACTCTCATCTTTGATGGATTTTTAAAAGTATACAAGGCAGAAGAAGACGAAAAAGAACAAAAAGTTACAATTCCAAAAAGTCTTGAAGAAAAACAACCGGTTGATCTTGCCAAAATTGATCCAAAGCAACATTTTACACAACCACCGCCACGCTATTCGGAAGCAACATTAGTAAAAGAATTAGAAAAAGAAGGTATTGGCCGTCCAAGTACCTATGCATCTATCTTGAATACCATTCGTACTCGACAGTATACGGAACTCGAGAAAAAACGTTTTGTTCCTACTGAGCTTGGTTTTACGGTAACAAAAATGCTTGATGACCATTTACCTCAAATTATGGATATCAAGTTTACAGCACATATGGAAGAAGACCTTGATAAAATCGCACATGGCAACCTGGATCGTGATACCCTACTGCGTGAATTTTATACAATGTTCAAAAAGGATTTAGAAGTATTTGCAGGTAAAAGCGTTAAACGCGCAACACAACCCTTGGAAAAACAATGTCCTTCGTGTAAAAAACACAATCTTGTAATCCGCTTTGGTAAAACAGGTCCTTTTGTTGGATGCCAAAGTTTTCCTGACTGTACATTCACAAGTAATTTTACACGAAAGGAAGACGGTTCAATCGAACTTGTTAAACTTGAAGTAAAACTTCTTGATGAAAAATGCCCAAAGTGTAGCACCCCATTACGGCAACTTGTTGGTAAATTTGGTCCCTTTGTTGCATGTTCTGGATATCCTAAATGTAAATACATAAAACAAGAAAAAGCAAATTTTCCATGTCCAAAAGATAAAAGTGCTATTGTAAAAAAAATCTGGAAAGGCAAAACTTTTTGGGGATGTGCAAATTATCCAAAATGTAAATTCACCATCTTTAGCGATATTGAACAAATTCCATGCCCTACATGTAAAATACCATATCTTTTAAAAAGATATAACAAAGACAATTCAATAACAGTAACGTGCACTGATAAAGAATGTGGATATACAAAAAAAATATGATATTGTACTCAAAGATTAAATACATCTTAATTACAAAGTAACACATATTATAAACTGTCTTGTATTTTTTATTACCATGCTCGCACGAAGCATAACACACTGTTCTTTCACACCATACGAAGGGGATACCCAACCTTGGCAAACTTCAAATTCTAAGTGGTTTGATGTTATTACCACAAGAAATTTTTCTTGGTTGTACACAACCCATTTATTATGTTCTTTACGAACATCCAGCCCTGGTGCAAAAGTAAAATTCCACACGCTAACTTTATTTTCATGTGCCAGCTTTTCTTTCTGCCATAAATCAGTAATTTGTACAATCTGTGATGCATAATCAAGCTCAACTGTTCGATGCGCCGTTAAACCAAAATGTTGATATAAGGAATGATCTGTTTTTAATATATTGTCCTCGTTTGGAACTACTTTTACTCTGTTTTCTGGCAGATCAAGTACAAATAATCTATCATATAAAAAAACTGGTTCTTCATCTTTAATAAAAAACGTATTATGTACAGAAGCTGAACGAAAATAATTTCGCCAATATATCGATGCTGTATACACATAACTACCAGGATCAACAAGTATAGGTATACCTTTATATGAAAGAGTAATACTTGCTGCATCATTATGAAAATGTCCCGAAGGCTGCCGTTTAGTATAAGCATGATGCCGTAACGTAACATGCCAGTCATTCGTTTTTATGACTGAAAGACCAAATTCGTGATAATGCTTTACAGTATCTGTACCAACTTTTTTATATTTTTTGATAATATTTTGTGATAAGCCACCATAAAGCACTGATCCTGAGTCATGGTCGCCAATTGAAACTAGAACACTATCTTTTGGTGAACACCAATCAATAAAATTATACATTTTTTCTAAACGATTTTTGTACCAATCTGGAATATAAAAACTTTGTACCTGCATCATAACATACGCATGATAAAACAACTCAGTAACTAATCGGTGATACTGTGTTGAACCCTCATAACTTGTTCCTTCTTGAAATACTTGTTTCTGCATTTCTTTTAAAATCTGCTTAGAACACCACCGAACTTTTTCTTGCATACCAGGTACTCTTGAAAAAAAACAACATAGATATAAGTATCCTACAAGATCAGATAGGTAATGGTTTGACGTACGTCCATCAGACAGTTCCCAGTTATTTTCTAAATATACAAAATGGTCATACAGCGAACATACAAACTTTTGCCATACCCTAGATGAAACAATGGAATTCTTAAAAAAATAAAAACCCCATATCCAATTAATTGAACGAATCGCAACTTCCATTGGACACACCCAGTTAACACCAAGCAAAAAGGGGTTATTGTCAATCCAATCCATTATATATTGTGTAAATGTTACAGCATATGTTTCATCAGACGTTAAATGGTATGCTCTACCCAGAAAAATTAGGTTCTGAAATCGCGATAGTTCCCACGGAACTTTAATATCTTTACAGAGTTCTTTCTCTCTGCCTAGTGTAATATTAATGTTTTTGTAATAAACATCAGATTCAAATGTACAATCTAAAGTTGACAAAGTTGCACGCAAACGAAAATCATTATGCCATGATAGTTTCTTTAGTTGTATAGGTCCAGAACCAAGTAAATCAAAAATATTATTCTTTGCCTCTTTCGCCTTGCGTATAATAAATGCATCATCGAAAGATATGCATAACTTGTTGTATGGTAATACACTACAACGATTTTTAAGTTTCTCAAAAAAATCATCAAAAGATTTTTGCTGATCTTGTTTGGCCGCAATATTACCCAAAGTATGATTGGCTTGTTTTTTAATTGCTAATGTATACCATTTTTTGTGGAATAATGTTTCTTGGATTCTTAATCGTGCAATACGCAGAATATCATGAAATCCAATATAATATACTTTTTTTAAAAGATAAAATAGTCGCGCATACATCTATTTACTACAAATGCTATCTCAACCTTGTTCCATTTGGTACTGGTTGTGCAATAGTTGCCATTTGCAGATTGCCCCCTGCATCAGGCGCTAATAACATCATACCTTGTGATTCAATACCAAGCATTTTTCGTGGTTGTAAGTTAAAAATAAAAATACCTTGCTTACCAATAAGCTCATCCGGAATAAAATACTTGCGAACACCGGCAAGAATTTGTCGAGTACCAAGCGGACCAAAATTTACTTGAAATTTATATAGTTTATCTGATTTGGGAACCTCTTGGCACTGCTCAATAGTACCAACAACAAGTTGTACTTTTGCTACGTCATTAATAGTGATTGTTTCTTCTTTGGCTTGATAACTTTCTTTTGTTTGTTTTTGTGTTTCTTCTAATTTGGTTGGCTCAGGCTTTTTAAATAAAGGTGATAACGCCAGTAACGTAAAAGATCGATCCCATGGATCAGCTTTAAAAGAATATATAATATCTTCACCTATCCGAGGTTCTAATGCAGCTCCTAAACTTCTACACAACTGTTCCATTTTTTCTGGCATAATAGGCCATAAAAGATGAGCAATCATGTAAAGGCTATGACACGTAGCTGCAATAACTTCTTCAAAAGCATTTTTATTTTCTTTTGCAAGTTTCCATGGCTCATGCTCGTGAAAGTAAGCATTTACGTGATTAATAAATTTCCAAACTTCAGCTAACGCCATATGAAATAGATACGAATCCATATATTCAGTATATTCCTGCAGCATATTATACGCATCGTCACGTAATGTTGTTGCTTCATCAGACCATACCCTACGTGCAGTCAGTTCAAACAAATCATGCCGGGTTGCTAGTGTGACAGAACGGTTCAATAGATTTCCTAAATCATTAGCTAAATCTGAAGATACCGCCCTTTCTAATTTTTTAAAAGAAAATGATGAATCTTGGGTAATGGCTATATACCGCATCAAGTAATAACGCACTGGATCGGTACCAAAGTGATGATATAAAACATCAGGGTCAACAACATTTCCTAGAGATTTAGACATTTTTTGTTCATCAACTTTAATCCAGCCATGTACCAATAGCTTTTTAGGGAGAGACAAATCAGAAGCCATTAAAAATGCTGGCCAATAAATAGCATGAAACCGCAAAATATCTTTACCAAGAACATGTACGTCAGCTGGCCACCATTTGTGAAAGTTATCTTCATGTTCTTTACACCCATAACCAATAGCAGTTATATAATTATTTAATGCGTCAGCCCATACATAGGCAACATGCTTAGGATCATTTAAAAATGGAATACCCCAAGTAACGGTAGTACGTGAAATACTTAAATCTCTTAATCCAGATTCTACAAATCTAATAACTTCATTCAACCGCTCCTTTGGTGTAATAAAATCCGGATTATTTTTGTAAAAAGCTAACAATTTATCTTGGTACGCTGACAATCTAAAAAAATAAGATTCTTCAGAAATAAAATGCGTAAGACGATTGCATAATAAACATCGTGGCGCCGTCTCAGCCTCTTTCAGTTGCTGTGCTTCTTTTTCTGTTAAAAAGGTTTCACACGGCGTACAATACCAACCTTCATAAGTAGACTTATAAATATCTCCTTTATCTATAAGCTGTTGTAACCACTTTTGTACTGCCTGTACATGTTTAATGTCAGTTGTACGAATAAAATATGAATAATCAATATTATATTTCTGCCAGATATCTTTGTAGCTTGGAATAAGACTATCAATAAATTCTTTTGGTTCTTTACCTGCTTTTTCTGCTGCCTGTGCTATTTTCTGGCCATGTTCATCGGTACCCGTTAAAAAAAAAACCTCTTTTCCTTTAAGTTTATTAAAACGGGCAATAACATCAGCTATCAACGTCGAATAGAGTGAACCTAAATGCGGATGTGCTGTTACATAGTAAATCGGGGTTGTAACATAAAATTCATTATCAGTTTTATTCATCATATTTCTTTCATTATTTAACAGGCAAATACATGTTGCCTATAATAATGTGAGTGAAGCCGTTAGGCCCCACTCTTATTAGTATATGACGATACGAATTTTTTTCAATACATATCTATTGAAAATTAGGGTGTTATGACTATGTTGGTCCATGGTGCAGTTGCAGTATTTAAATTGGTTGGATTCACCGTTGTAATAGAACCAGCTGGTACACCATTCATTTGATTTGCTGACAAAGTTCCATTCTCAAAAACAACATTTTGAACGAAAAAGTTATCAGATCCTGTTTGCAAATCTATACCGAATGAGTTAGCACTGGTATTGCCAATATTTTTAAATATCTCACATTTACGAATAGCCCAATTATCACCACCAGTACCAAATTCAAAAAGGATACCAGTAGCTACACCAAATTCTGCGCTATTATATCCCACGATACAATTTTTAAATACTCCTCCATCAGCATTACTAATAAGGTATCCCGTAATATCACCAACTAGCGCCTTATTACGCAATATATAATTTTTTTCAAACATGTTATTGAAAGAATTACTCGGTAATCCAGTTCCAGCAATCTTACAACCTATAACTGAATCCCCTTCATTTTCTATTACTTTGAATCGATGAAAAAAATTTGCTTCCGAATTATCTTCTAAAGAAAGACCAATTAGATTTCCATTTTTACTTATATTATTAAGTATAAGACAACTTTTAAAAATGTTAGATTTACTGTTTTCACTTAAACGAATACCTATAAAATCCTCTTCTGCCGCATATGCATCATTATTAACGATGCGACATCCAGCAAATATTAAATCTTCACATGTTTCTAAATCGAACCCATAAAGAGAAGATCCTATATTATCAACTAACTTTAGACCTATCAATTGACATTCAGTTGCTTGTAAAAAACGAGCTAATTTAATAGGGGAATCTATATTACCACATTTATTAATTACTATATTATCCATCATAAAATTATCAATACGTTTTAAATCAAAAGGAGATGTCGCTGCATCATCTGTAGCACACATACTCATATATATATTTTTTAAAATGCCGCTATGAATTGTTCCTCCCGTTCCAGTTTCTACAAAATCACCACTTCCTGTTCCTGCCAAGTCAACCGCACATATAGTGCAATCTTTAAAACTGATATCATGCATGTTAAGAATAGAAACACCATCTTGTATCTGAATACCAGTTCCCATTATATTAACAATATTGCCATTTTTTATTTCAATGCCTGACAAGCCAGAATCAACAAGTATTCCAACAACATCTGGTGTTGAGGTTACTTGAGCAACTATTCTTTTATTTAAATCAAGTTTAACATTATTTGTTTTTATATGTATGGCTGGTCCAGAAGTTAAAGGGGCAAATAAAAAGTCTTGAGACAATAGATAAACACCTGACTGTGTAATTTCATATGTATCTGTCTGAATTTCCCCAAAAGTTTCAATTAAAATAGCATTTGATGTACCAGCCTCAATAAACCTATTATTTTTCTGTAACATAGAATGCGATACTACAGGAATTAAAAAAAGCCACAAAAAAGATATACTATTTACCAAATTTTTCTTTTGTATAATGATTTTTTTTACGATCATTTTGTATCCCTTATAAATTATCAATTGTTGTTTTTCCATTACCACCCAGTGCAGTTCTATGGTCATTATTTATATTCCGTACCAAAACATAAATCATTTTTAACCATTTTAAAATTGATGCTTTAAAGTCATTTATATTATCAAATGCAATATCTAAATCAACATCAACAGTACCACAGCCACCTCCTGTACCAGTATAGTTGAAATCAGGCAAATCATTACTAACGGCTATTGTTTTATTAGCACATATAGTAAATTCTCCTGTTGGATTTTCTATTGGTACACATGCATCACCTAATACCGTAAATACTTCACTGAAATCACATGTTGCAGTTACTGTTATATCCAGGTTTTCTATTTTGTCACACAAAATTGTGCGTGTAGCGATAATTTCTTGACTTAAATCTTCACAACATTCAGTTATTGTTTCTTTTAAATCCTCACAGCATTCTTCAAGAGCTTCAAGTACAGGTGTAAGATCGCATGTTGCAGTTACCGTTATATCTAAGTTTTCTATTTTGTCACACAAAATCGTGCGTGTAGCGATAATTTCTTGACTTAAATCCTCACAACATTCAGTTATTGTTTCTTTTAAATCCTCACAGCATTCTTCAATAATTTCTCTGTTTTCTAAAATTTTCTCACATAGTCTCAAAATTTCACAAGAAATATTACTGTCGGGCCCAAATTTTTCACACGCATCCCCTAAAATACCCAAAATTGTATCGCAACAAACATCATCTTTAACACAGCCAATACGATTTTTAATAATTTTTAATAAATTAATTACTTGTGTTAAATCGCAACCACCAGGTCCAACAATCGCCGTACTAGATAATGGTCCAGATGCTGCATCTGGACGCGGTGCTTTTATCTGATTTTTATTTTGATTTTTATTTTGATTTTGATATTGTTCAATCACGTAGGGCAAAATTTCTGGCATTGCTCGCCAAACATCATTTACAGAAAGTGCTTGTGTACCTTGTAAAATAGTAGTGTAACAACATTTTAATGGCTCAGAAAGACGTTCTGCAACATTAGCTGCAATAGCCTCGTCAACAAAATGCCTAATGAGTGTATTTAAATTTGTATCAACAATTACACTACGTAAAAATACTTGTGAATTAAATTGTTGTTTTTGTACTGCATATAAAGTAACAAAAAAAGGATTACAACTGTTAAATAACAACCCTAAAATAATCCCTTTACCAACAATCTTTTTAAATTTAACGAACTTCACTACTCTCCTCGCCATGTTAAAATATTATATCTATAAACCACACTAAGTTTTCAATATATTAAAAGAATATCGCAAAACCTATATGCCAGTCAGTATCACGTGTAGCATTTTTACCAGCAACTACATGTGACCAACCGCCAAATATTTCCCAGCAATCGCCTTGATGAAATGCTTCAGTTTTTATTTTATGTGCAACAACAAATGTTCGTTGTTCTAAAATAGTATGATCAAGTCGTTGTGTTATACCAAAAAAATCTTTAGCTTTTTTCTGTTTTAGCGTTATATCATCTTCACGCTTAACATAAACATTGTAGCCAACATTAATACCAACTTGACAATTACATGGTGCCATAAAGGTAAAGTCTACATTACCTACAAAATATTCCCACGAAACATCCGCTTTAATTGTTGGACCAATATTTTTTATTGTTGCTCCCTTAAATGGTGCAGCAACTTTTTCAGCTCGACGAATAACCCATGAATACTGGCCATCAATTTTTATGTTAAACCAGTCATATGGCTCCCAATCAGCTTGAGCACCAACACGAACCTCATAGTGACGATTATTACCGGTAGATACGCGCAATAATTGCTTAGGATCTTCCACACGTTTGCCGGTTGGAAAGCGAACTCCAACAAGACCTTCAGCTAAAAAATATCCCCAGCATGGATCACACCATTGGCGCTGTAAATAAAAATCCCAATCAAGATCACCTGCGCCAACAATACGTTGACTATCAAAAGAAACGCCATTGTCTTTGAAAAAATCTATCTGAGATGTATTAATAGTTTTTATAATTGCTTCAACTTCTGTTTCAATTTCATTAGCATCATCATGAACATTCACGTTACCGACGGTACCTGATAGTGTTGGCACTACCCAAAGCTTACTTTGGTTTTCAACGTTATTCTTTAATGGGGTATAAAAAGAAATTGTACCACTACTAAATTTTGCACGTTTGCTATTATTTTCATCATTTACCTGGGTAAATACACCATTACCACTACTATTAAGATTACTTATAGTATCCACAGGTATTGGAGTAGCTGATCCTGCCGTAGTTCTTCCACGCAAAGAACATGGGGCTGGTGGTCGAGACCCATCTTCGCGAAATACAACATGCACAGGATTAACGGTATATCCCCCTGTGACTAGAAAAGAATTTGTTTCATCAATTTTTTTTGTAGCAATTGTTCTATTATCGTAATTGACAAGATCTACAAATGGTGCATTTAACGTTGTTTTTAATGATGAAAGAAAATCTAAGCGGTAACCAAAAATATTTTCATTAACAGGTAAAGTCGTATCGCCCACTTCATCAACAACACGTTCATTACTGAATTTACGAAAATCATCAAGTTTTTCTTCTAGCTCACAACAATTATCAAGCTCAACTTTGATATATCTGAATGGAATATTAACACGCGTTCCAACATGCCAACGTCCACAACAAAATGCTCGGTCTGCAGTAAAGTGAAACCAAGCACCCTTTTCATTATAATCAAATAGAGGAGAAATCGTTGCAAAATTTAAAAACGGATTTACCGCACTAAAACTTCCAGGAACAAAAGCTTCAATTCCTTTAAAGTCTTCTTTTCCAAACCAGAGACCAGAAAGAGATTCTTTTTTCTTGCCATGTTTATCAACGAAACCTAAATCTGTAGAGCGTGAAAACGCAGATATAATCCCGTCAAAGTTCCAACACGTATCATCTTCTTTAGGGCGTGGTACTGGATAATGAACATACGCTCGTCCAAATGTGGATTGTAAAATTAACGGCGTTCTGAGCTCCCGCGCAACAAGCTCAATGCTGCTGCTCAAAATACACGCATATGCTAGTATCACATATTTGGTCTTCATTGTTCTCCTTATTTTGGTTATCATAGTCGTCAACTTACCACCCTTTATCTTCATTACTACGGTTGATTTGACATAGCATGGATACGATGTAATTGTCCTGTCGCAGGATCTCTGTGTAGATGCACCGCACCCAAACGATGCGGCCTATCTTGATCTGAAAACCCATCTGTATAAGTCACTACATTTATATTTTCAAGTCGGATAATAGCTGACCCATCTACATAGCCAACTTTACTATGCCCATTCTCATCAGGAGCAATAGATCCCATAGGTGAAGTAAGCGATACAATATCAGGGTGTGTAATAAAATCAAAAAATGCTTGTGCGCTAATTAATCCAGCCGGCTGAGAAAATTGATCAACAATTGCCTTAGATGTCATAATGCTACCTTGATGTGTGTTATTAATAGCTCCAGCTGTATCTTCAACTACCAAAAATATACTCTCATCTGCATTTCTGATTACACTATTTCCAGTAAGTAGTGATGCAAGTACTGCTAAATCATTTTGTGTAACAACTAAACCAACTCTATCATTATTCACAACTTCTAAATCTTTTGTAAGTACCGGTTTTCCAACGCGAGGTACATAAATAACATTATTAATATATGGTTTTGAGCGTCTACAGCGAAAAATTTTAGCTTGTCTGTTAGGAATTTATGCAAAATATGAGCTCAATAATGTAACATCACGTCCAGCCAGATCACGA
>SDBT01012139.1_pt1 | contig 13844 bp, 13 predicted proteins | sample 2277101 | NCBI WGS metagenome assembly SDBT01 (sample SAMN10404973, study PRJNA504765) | marine sediment metagenome | isolation source: marine sediment core GS10_PC15, 103 cmbsf | place: Arctic Ocean: Southern Knipovich Ridge | collected 2010
GATATATGGCTAAAGGTAAGCATGCAGCTTGTGGTACAACTATGTGTGCTATGATGTCAAAAGACAATGCTGAAAAAGCTATAGCTGACGGCGCTAAAAAGAATTATTAATCATTTCATTAGAGGCGTCTACATTACGCCTAGTTTTATTTTTTCATAAATCTTAAACTTCTTACTATGCTTTTAATGACTCGGTTTGTTCGATGGATTGGAACTTATTCATTAAAAGGTTATTCTCGAGACTATTTCCAAATCAAAAGATAAAATGTTGGAGCTGTGGTAAGATTAATCTAGTATCTAGAACCGCAGTTAGATATGATTGCAGATGTTGTTATTCTAGTTATGTATTTGTATATCTTGAGAAGACTAACAAAGATGGAAGTGTTAGTGTTAAACCTTTGAGGAGTAGATGAATGAATGACAGACAAAAAAATCTTCTTTGGCGAACTATAAGTGAGCTTAATCGTACATCAGAAGCTATAGGTATGGCAGAAACAGAGATAAATAAACTTAATCATTCAAATGCTCAATATCATTATTATCATACAATAATAGGTATACTTAATGATCGCCATCGTAATTTATGGATAGAGTGTAAAGATTTAGTTAAAGATCCTCAACCGGATGAAGAGAAGGAGACTGATGAATGGGTATCTTAGCCGATTTTCAGATTGAGAGAAGATGTAAACTTGCACATCTTCATTCAACTATAAACTTTATACCTATGATAGATCCTTATGCTGTTCACACCACTGGCAAAGGTATCCTCTCATACGGTCAAGACTCATATGGTTATACTATGAGGTTGTCAGAGGAGTTTGTAGTACCAACTAAGGCTGTTACATTTCAAGGTGTTCCATTAACATATGATATAAGTAGTAGAGTTATAGATCCTAAAGAAATTCATAAAGAAATGTGGGAGAAACAAAAGGCTAAATCTATAATAATCCCTCCACATGATTTCATTCTAGGTCTAAGTCTTGAACACTTCAACATGCCGAAGAACGTTCTAGCCATCTGCATTGGTAAGTCAACTTATGCACGTTGCGGCATCATAGTCAACGTTACTCCTCTTGAGCCTAGTTGGAGAGGACAGTTGGTTATTGAAATATCGAATTCTACTAACTTCCCCGTTAAGGTCTATGCTAACGAAGGAATAGCACAGGTTATCTTTCTTATGTCAGAAGTTGAGTGTGATAGTGCGTATGATGGTAAGTATCAAGATCAGAATGAGATAGAGTTACCGAAGGTATAGATATGGGTACCTAAATTCAAAGTAGAACAAGAAGTTTACATAATTAAATCTGAATTAAAAAAGTGGATAGTATCATGTCTTTTTATAGAAAGTATTTTTCAAGATGATGAAGGTAAATTTGAGTACTGGTTAGGCCAATGTTGGGAGAAAGAAGAAGATTTATATTTCAGCAAAGAATTAGCACAAATATCAATAAGGAAGATGAGTAATGGCTGATACACATATAAGATATAGATTAAATCAAGTAGTCTATGTTATCAAAAAAGGATACATAAGTCCTGAACATATGGCAGGCCCATTTCATATATCTGAAATTGATAGATACAATAGATATAGATTAAAAATGTACAAAGATTCTGATTATGACTTTGGATGGTTCAATCAAAAAGACTTATTCATTCATAAGAAAGATGCAAAGATAGAGTTGATGAGAAGGAGAAAAAATGAAAATTAACATAATCGACATAAGAGTAGAGCAAAGCAACGACTTAACAAAGCGAGTGAGAAAGGATTTCAGCGGAGTTCCTAAACTCGCTAAAAACATAGGTGCTCTCGGATTACTCCATCCGATTGTAGTTAATCACGATCAAACTGGTGAGAAGAAATACATTCTCATCGCGGGCGAGCGGAGGTTGAGAGCATGTATTTTTCTAGGTTGGACCAAAATACCTGCTACGGTTTTAGATGATATGAATGAGTTTGATCGGAAGGTCTGTGAGTTAGCAGAGAATGTAGTTAGACAAGATCTAACTTGGGAAGAGCAAATCGAGGCAATGAGTCAGCTTCATGATCTTCAACAGGCTCAACATGGTAAAGCTACTACGAGTAAGAATAACAAAGGTTGGACGATAGAAGACACTGCAGAGATGATTGGGCTATCTAAGGGCGGAGTCAGTCAAGATATCAAACTTGCTTTGGATCTAAAGAATCAACCGGAGTTAAGGGAGAAGGTATCTAAACTCCCCAAACATGCCGCGAGGAAGATTGTTAATCAGACAATGGAGGAGAACATTCTAAAACGGCAGATATCTATGAATGAAATGACTATCTCCTCGGATCTGAGACTTGGGGATTGTGTGGAGTTAATTCAAGATCTAAGGGATGAAAGTGTAGATCTTTGGCTTACCGATCCGCCTTTTGCGTCTAAGATGGTTGCGGATTTATCTAAAGCAAGTTCATCTGCCTCGCCGACTTATAACCTTACACAGTCTAACGTGTCTACAGAAGGTTATATGCAAGGAGTTTATGAAGAGTTGATACCTGCAGTTTATAAGAAGCTTAAACCCGGAGCACATATCTATGTATTCTTCGGCCATGACTGGTATTGTAGGTTATATCAAATGCTTACTGATGGCGGATTTGTAGTAGATTCTCAACCACTCATCTGGGCTAAGCAAGGTGTTACAGGCATGAGTAAAGACATGCATTATATGTCAAGTTATGAAGCAATCTTCTTCGGGCATAAACCTCCAGTGGGTAGGATACTAACAAAGCCAGTTCCGAATGTTCTATCTGTGCCGGTGATTCATCCAAGTAAACGGGTTCACCCGCTTCAGAGACCATTTGAGTTGTTGAAGATTCTTATAGAGAATAGTACTGGAGTAGGGCAGACAATACTTGATACCTTCGCTGGATCGGCTTCGACTATTCATGCAGCGAAAAGATTGCAGAGAAGTGGAATTGGGTTTGAGTTAGATTCAGGAAATTACTTAAGAGCTCAAAAATGGTTAGGAGAATAAAATGTGTAACTTGGATAAAATTATGAATGACCATTTCTTTGATGGTCAGACGTGGGAAGAGAAGTACGGCTCTGAAGGAAAGGATAGAAACAAAGAAGATGAAGAACTCACAGAAGAAGAACTCGCAGAAGAAGAAATGAAAGATTTAGAGTTCGGTGATACGGATTTATAGGAGATTATTAGTATGATCGTGCGAGATATCGGACCTTTAGATGCTAAGATAATGATCGTGGCAGAGGCCCCCGGCGAAACTGAATCAAGAGAAGGTATTCCTCTCGTAGGAGCGTGCGGGAAGTTATTGAAGCAAATGTTATCTCATAGTGGTATTAACTATAGTACTTGCTATGTAACTAACGTTGTAGATCAGAGACCTAAGAATAATGACTTTGGTCTTTACTACTTTGATCGGGCTAGAAAAGAACCGACTGAAGCTCTTAAAGAATACCATAAAGTTTTAAGAGAGAAGATAACTACCATCAAACCTAACATAGTCATAGCCCTTGGAGCTGAGGCAATGAGAGGTATTGTTAATAAGTTTGGTATCTCTACATGGAGGGGTTGTATTTTAACCTACAAAGGTATTAAGATAATCTCTACTTATCATCCGGGTCATGTTATTAGAAAGTACAGTTATCATCCGATTGTAGAAATGGATCTAGCTAAGGCGAATAGAGAGAGCAAGTTTTCAGAACTCCGTGTACCGTCCACGGATATAACTCTAAACCCATCACTACAGCAGATTCTAAATTGGATTAATAACGTTCTTTACAATCCGGCTGAGTTTGATGCGGTTAGTTACGATATTGAAACCATAGGTAAGTTAGTTAGATGTATATCACTCGCCGTAGGTAAGCCGAATAATATCAAAGCAATATCTATACCGTTTATAAGATTCGATGCTCCAGCTAGCATGCCGAAAGATAATAAAATAATCCATCTAGGTATCTCCTCATCCGGATTAACATCTTTTTGGAGCGTTGAAGATGAGGTTACAATAGTACAAAAGCTATCTGAGTTACTAGAGTCGAAGAAGATCAAGAAAATTGGTCACAATAGCATTAGCTTCGATGCTCCGATTATTGAAGATAACTTTGGTATCGAAATTCAGAATCAATTCATGGATACTATGCATGCTTGGCATCTTCTCTACGCGGAACTTCCTAATGGTTTAAAGTTCATAACATTAATAATCACCGATTATCAGAATTATTGGACCGAGAAAGAGACCTCCACTGATCTAAGTGAATGGCACTATAATGCAATGGACTCGATTGTAACGTTATCTATCTATTATAAGTTAGTAACTGAACTAATAGATAATAACATGGAGGAGATTTATAGAGAGGTCAATGAACTTGCGTTGGTTATGTCTATTATATCGGCTCGAGGTATTAAAGTAGATACAGTTGTAAGAGATAAGTTGATAATTGTGCAGGAGGGGAAGTTAGAGAAGTTAAGAAAAGAACTATCTGACGCGGCTGGGAGTGAATTTAATCCTAATAGCCCGAAGCAAGTTAAAGCTCTTCTCCATGATAAACTTAAACTCCCGAAAATTCGAATTAAGGGTAAGATTACTACTAATGAAGTCGCGTTAAGAACATTATTAAAGAAGTATCCGACTGAAAAGATTCTTCTTGCGATAGTGTATTATCGGAAGATTGTTAAGTTAATATCTACTTATCTAAAAGTGCCTCTTGATGATGATGGTAAGATGAGGACTAGCTACAACGTTTCTGGGACTAAGAGTAGACGACTAAGTTCATCACAAACTCTCTTTGGAACTGGTATGAATCTTCAGAACATACCCGTTGGAAAGAGTAAGTATGTAGAGAATATCCGACATATATTCATTCCATCTTCTCCTGATAAACTCTTCATTAAAGGTGATCTCTCACAGGCCGAGACGATGGTAGTGTCAGAGATATTATATCGAATCGGAGACGATACACTACATAAATTGTATCAAGATCCAAGTTTCGACATTCATAACTGGATGGCTACCTTTATCTTTGGAATCGGTATCTCCGAGGTATCTAAGTATCAACGCGAGATCGGGAAGCTTGCTAACCACTCTGGTAACTATGGCAGCGGCCCGAGAGTTTTGCAAGATAAAGCGTTGAAAGAAGAGATAGAAGGCGTTGATTATAACATGGCGAAGAGAATTATAACAGTTAGACATAGAGCTATTCCGGGATTGAGAGATTGGTGGATAGCCGTAGAGAAGAAGTTAAGAGAAACGAGGTCTTTGACTACATGCTTTGGGAAGAGAAGATTGTTCTTCGGGAGGTTAGATAATCAGACATTTAGAGACGCGTATTCTTACGAGCCACAGTGTGTAGTGGCGGATGTGACTAATCGAATTGTGGTAAAGATAGAGAGAGATAGTAAGTGTATAGATGTGTTGTTGCAGGTGCATGATGAAGTAGATGGAGAGATTAATAAGGGTAGAGTGTTAGAAGCAGCGGAGGATCTGACTAATGCAGCAAATATAGAGATACCAATTAACTCAAAACCTCTTATCATTCCGATTGATATTGAGGTAGGTAAGAATTGGCGAGATACTGTTAGTGTAGAGGAGTATTTGAGGATGAAAGAATGATACGTTTTCATAACTGGAGATTCGATTGGTTTCTAAAACATATAATAATAAGTATTTATTTTGCTATAGAAGATCAATGGATAGGTCACTATAGAGATAAAAATGCTAATACAAGTTATATTGCAATCTTACCTTGTATTATAATTAGAATCAGAGGAAAATGTGATTATGAAAACTAATACAATTGGATCTATTAGTACTGTAGAATTAAATACAGTAATCAACTCATTCATATTTTGAATAAGATCGGAAACAATGGCTCGGAGACTTCCTAAAGGTATCCTAAAAGGTTTTGCGGATTTCACTGATGATACTGAGATTCCTTCTATCTTCAGTTTATGGGTAGGAATATCTACGATCTCTGCTGCATTGGGTAGAGATAGTTTCATAGATATGGGACATTATACTATCTACCCGAATCTCTACATTGTTCTCGTAGCCGGTAGCGCTAAGTGTAGGAAGTCTACATCTATTGGCGTAGGTAGGAAGTTTATCGAGAGCATCCTGCCGCCTATAACTACATTAGCTCAAAAGATGACACCAGAGGCACTTATCGGCAGATTAAGTGGAGTTGGAGTCAAGGATCAAGATCTACTAATCAAGCAAGCTGAGGGGTTATTTGTAGTGGATGAACTATCTACTCTCATAGATAGAAATGCATTCTTAAACGGAATGATTCCGCTTCTAACTCGTCTATATGATTGTGAAGATTTTACCTATGACACAAAGTCTCGAGGTATTGAGTCAGTAGAGAATCCATGTTTATCTATAATCGGTGGTAGCACGATAGAATGGATCAAGGAACACATTCCCGTAGCTGCAATCGGTGGAGGGTTCACGGCTAGGATTATTTTCGTGTATAAAGATTCCTTCGATAAGTTAGTACCTTGGCCGACTTTGACTAAGGAGACGATCAAGATTCAACAAGCTATCCAGCATGATCTTGATGAGGTTCGGAAGATTAGAGGACAGTTTAGATTAGAGATTAAAGCAAAGGACATATATTCTGAAGAGTACGAAAAGTTTATTCGGAATAGCGAGTTGTTTGAGGATACTAACCTAGCTGGTTATGCAGGAAGAAGAGCTACTACGTTATTAAAGGTTGCAATGGTTATCTCTGCACAATTCAGAGACAGTCGAATCATAGATGATATTGATATAAAGATGGCGATTAAGATTCTTAACTTAGTCGAAAAGGAAATGGGTAGAGTTCTCAAAGCCGTTCGATCCGAGTTCGTTGGGGATGCTAGTGAAGAGGTACTTAGCTTTATCATGAACAAGGGTCGAGTTAGTAGGAGTATGTTGGTTAAGAAGATGACGTACAAGCTAAGTTCGCAACAACTAGATATCATCCTAAACACGTTGTTGGAGTATGAGAATAAGAAAGGAGACAAAATCATTGTTATAGAGAAGGAAGAGAAGAGAACCTTTTATTGTTATAGGAAGTAGAATGACAGAAGTTACTATCAATATAATAGGTAGAATCAGCGGCGGCCTGATACCATGTCGGCATTGGGTGCGTGACGTAACGCCCACACCGCCCATACGCATGTACAATCGACGTTCGGCAATCAAACGTCCATTGACACCATCGGCAAATTCAAATGATTCTGGGTCATTTAATTCAGATGAATAAGGTATAGAATATGTCACCTGAAACACTGCAAGTTTTAGAAAAGATTAAATATATATTACGAAAGGAAATAAATGAATCTCAAAAAGAAACACTACGATGGATACGTCAATATAATAAACAAGATCCTTGGTTCAGTGGTCTTCGTATAGGCAAACATGATGCTATTCGTATTATTAATAATATAATAGGAGAAGGAAATGAACAGTGATATTCCGATAGTTAGACCGAAGGACTTTAAGCCAAAGAAGTTATTAGAAGTAATGGCAGTAGCTATAGAACCTAAGGAAGATGGTAGATGGCTAAGGATAACTAATGTAGGTGGGAGGCTTAGAGCTCATGGTCATAGAGTTAGTACTGTTACAAATGAGTTGATTGAAGTTAAAGGTCCATTAGATTTGTGGATTCCAGAACTAACTAACAGTACATTTCCAGATAATACTGCAATAGATGGGGAGTTGTATCTACCAGGCAGGCCAGCTAGTAAAGTAATAACTGCATTAAAGAATTATCCACATGAGTTAAAATATGTAGCATTTTCTGCTCCTATGATAGATGGAAAAGACTTAACTAAAAAACCTTATATGCTCGGTAGATTAGCGTTTAGAGGAAAATTTCCTTTAACAAAGCTAATAGATAATGGATGGATACAACCACCAAGATCATATGGAAATGCCTTAGGTATAGCTGAACTATATTATCCTTCATATGAAGGTATTGTATTAAAAGAGAGATGGTATAGTGGTTGGTGGAAAGTCAAATCGACTAAGACAATAGATGCGATAGTAGAAAATATTAAAGAAGGTAAGGGTAAGTATGCAGGTGTAGCTGGAAGTCTTGAGCTAGTACTCCTTGATAAGTTTGGCAATCCACATATAATCGCTAACGTTAGTGGCATGGATGATGAGACGCGGTTTGCTATAACAGATAATGATATAGGTAGGGTGTTAGAGGTTAAGTACGATTGTATCGCTGCACAAGGGAAACTTAGATTTCCAAGGTTTGTTAGATGGAGGGATGATAAGAATGCTAATGATTGTACTTTTGATAAGCAGATGGGACAGGTAAAAGCCAAACAAGTATTTGATCGTAGAATACCCGATAATGATGGATGAGCGCATGAAAACTGCAATGGAATGTGGAAAAGAAGAACAAACAATTTCAGTATCTAGAAAAGAAAATACTATTACAATCACATGTGGAGTATGACAGATTTGTATCACCCAAGTAACATAGACTTATAACAAATAAAGATCGGCAGGATTAGGGGAAACTGATCGTGAGAGCCACTATTTCTCACAACCATAAAGCCTAATCCTGCCGATTCACTAATTACTTCTTACTACCAACACCCAGTCTCAATGTAGTCAGTCCTAAGCCTCCGAGGATAGGGTAGATCCAAGAAGGGATCGGGTAGCCCAAGGCGGTCAAGCCGCCGAGGATGAATGTAGTCACTGCGACGATGTGCGTTTTCTTGCCTTGTAAAATCGTTTTGATAAAGTTCATGCTATTTCCTTTCTTTAAGAGATAGTTTCTTTAGAAAATCTTTCTTGCTTTGTTTAGTTGGGAATGGAATAAAATCGGCGAGTAGTGCTAAGGTTAAATCGGCAGTTGCTCTAATTAACTCTTCCCAATCTATTCTTCCTTCTCCGAATAAGAATCGTAAGTATCTTACCTTATCTACATAATCATCTACCTCTGAAAATGCCGGCGATTTGAAGGAATAAATTATACCTCTAATTCCATACGCAAGAGATATTTCAACACCTTGAAGTATTTTATTAGCTAACCAAGCTTGAGTGTAACCTTTAGCTAAACTTAACGCTCCTCTCTTTGCTCTGCCAAAGTTGCCTTGAGTAATTCCTTCCTTAAGCGGCACTATTCCTCTTCTCCACATCAAATCCCAATAACCTTGAGGATATGTATAGATGCCGATAACAACTCTGGCACCTTTTGACCTTTCTATTCCGGGTCTGCCAGTCAGTTTATAAGATCTATGAATATCTAACGTAGTCATTTCGGCCATGAAGTTAGACATTTCTCGGATCTTACCGGCATCAAGTAATCTTAGAACCGTATCATATTGAGCATCATCCATCATTGTATCGGCTTGAGTTAAGTCATTGAACTTATTTAGATTAATCTTTCCATCACTAAAGTCAGTTCCTGCCTCACTCACAGTCAGATAAACCGTATTCCATACAGCGATTCGAGCTAACTCATCGACACCTATATATCCAGCACCTGTAGCGTCAAGAACATCCCGAATAATATTAACAGTCTTATCACCCCATCCTCTTTGTACTGAATGTTTATCTACATTCATATGCATATGACGAGTTTTTATCGCAAGTTTCTGTGAGATTGTATCTCCAAAATTATTCCTAAAATCCTCGGCCTGTTGAGGATTGATACTTGCAAGTCCACCTTCTTTCATCGTAGCCAAAGTGACTCGAGTTAAATTAACAACGAATTTTCTAGTATTAACCGCTTGGCCACTTTGAGCAAGAGTCTGTAAAGCATTTCGACCTATCATTTTTGAAGCAGTCTCAAAATTAAAGAGAGTTAATCTATCTCTCCACCACCAACCAGAAATCCATGCAAAGAAATCAGTAATAATACCTGACTTTTCGTTCATCAGTAACATGCTTCTATGAAGATCATCTATGTAGTCTTTATCTTTTTGAGATAATGTAACATCTGGATTAGACACAAGACGTGCATAAAGATCATCTAGACCTTTAGCAGCGGCATTTCGTACTATAGTTCTTTGGAATGAACCTAAGGCTAGAGATATGAATCCACCCTCTCTAGGTTTACCTCTTCTTTTTCGAGCCTTAGTCTCACCTGAAATTACAGATGGCTTATCCGTGATGTATCCACCATCTTCAAATGCACTAGCGGCTCGGGCCTTCAGGTACTCGCCTGCAATATATTCGAGACCCGATTCAGATTGATAATAGACTTCTCTGATACCAAATGTAATACCTCGTTTTCGTAACTCAATTACGTACTCAGTCAACCTATCTACTTTATAAGCTTTCCTAGCACCGGATAAGATTTCTTTAATCTGTTCTTTAGTAAACTTATTATCTTTACCTTTAGCATCACTAGGAGGATTTCCTTGCATCCAGAACAATAACGAATTCTCCATCCTAGCGTCACCGGCTGGACCTTGAAGAATTGCAGTTATACTATCGACGATTCCTTGTTCTTTATCCGTCAATCCACCTTTTTCTTCAATGTCAGCTCTACCTTCGAGACTAAAGACATACTTCTTCATCCGCTCATTTTCTTCAGGAGTTATACTTCTGGATAACTTCTTAATAGCTTTAATCAATCTAGCTTCTTCTCTATAACTAAGTTGAGCGTCAACAGGAATTCCAGCTAGGCCTCTAGCAAAAACACGTTCTGCAAAGGCATTAGCATGCTCAGTTAAGTTTATTATCTTATGCTGAAGATTGAATATTGTAATACCAGTTTTCTTTTGAAAGTCAGCTAGAGCTCTACGAACTGGAATAAATTGATTTATGTATCTAAATTTATTCCCTTTCTTCTTAGCCTTCTTCTTAATCTTAGCCATGTATAGATCTTTACTAATCGCCAAAGTTCTTCGAGCTACAGTTACTTCATCGAAAGAAGTAATAAGACTATCATCAATACCTAAGTCTCGAGCAAACAGAATCTCAGCGTTAAGCTTACTATTATTTTCAGATGTAGTTCTAGTAAGAGCAACAGTAAATTGATTTAACTGTTTAGGAGTCATATAAGCAGGATTATCAACTCCAGTCATCGTTTTAGCTATTCGAGCATAAGCTTCTGTACGTTTATTATTGACGATAAGACCTTTTTCGGTCGCGACTTCTTCGAGTTTTATCTTAAGATTTTTCTTAACTTTCGTTGCTATCTTTTTCTTTGAAGTAAATCGGCCTTGTTGATCTACTAATATCTTTCGAGCTTTCTTTTTAGTTACCTTACCAGATTTAAGCGCGTTAGATATTAATTTATTATGAGCTCGTTCTACTACTTCTCTTCTAGCACCTTGATAAAGTGCGTCATTATCAGTTACTTGTACAAACTTATTTCCAGGAAGTATAAAACCTGAATCTAATATACCAGTAACTTCGCCTTCAGTATCCCTAGTTTTCTGCAACTTAGCTTTTACATTATTAGGAAGTCTATTATGTATCTGAACATGAGTAGTCTCACCCTTACGAGCTTTGTATACCTTACCATCAATTCTAAGAGCTGGAACTGCTTTAGGTAAGGATAAACTAAACTCATCAAGTGTCATTTCCTCCGGCTTTTTCTTACTAGGTAAAACCTTAAACTGTTTTAATTTCTTATCAACTACATCATCTATAGATTCTTGATTCCTAGAAACATAACTAATAGCAGCGGTAGGTTCTTTTAATACATCAGGAAGTTGAGGAATGTCTTCTTCTTGAACTGCTGGTATTGACATAGCTCCTGTTTTTTGATTGATCTCTATTCCAAGAGTTGGAACAAGATCAGGATAGTCATCAAAGTATCCGAGGTCTCGAGCCTCATCTAGTTTAAGTTCACCTCTAGTAATAGCTCCTTCTATAGCACCCTGATGCATAGCAGCGATATGTTTAGTAGTAAGAAAACTAGCTGCTACCGGATCCATTCGATTAAGATTGTGTCTAAAATTATCGAGATTTCCGAGATGAGGAAGGCCTCTACCAGTGGCAGCAATTTGAATTAATTGAGGATTCTGAGCAATAGTTGAAGCAGATCCACCAAATCCAAAGATACCACCTACAGTTGCTCCGGCTCCGAAAGCTTCTAATAATCTGAATCCTACTTTATTCCAAGGAGGAAGTTTCTGACCTCTCCAAAGAGGCACTCCCATAGTGGTACCTTCTTGCAACGTCTCCTCGACACCGTTAATAGCAGCGTCGAAGAGAAGAGACTTAGAAACTCCAGATGCAATCATAGCAGCTCTAGATAGTTTACTAAGAGTTTTCTTCTTCGCAATAGCAGCTAATGTTCTCTTAAGTCCAGTTCTAGCTCCAAATACTCTACCCATTTGAACTGCTTCAATAGCTCCATTAATAACACCTACTACTAAACCATCTACATTAGCTTCGGCTTCAGAAGCTCCATTTTGTATTGCGTCTCTATAAGCATCTTCACCTTCAGTACCAGCGGCTAGAAGAAACATAGGAATAGCACCACCGCCTGTAGCTGCAGAAACTGCACCAGCGGCTAGGTAGACTCCAGAACCTCCAACCGCATCAGCGATCCAGTCAGAGACTTCTCCACTTTCACTTTTAGATATCTCTGGATGTATTTGAGTAACTCTAGCTAGTGCAGCGTTTTCTCCTGCCCATTCTGAGATACCTTCAAGACCTATAGCTCCAGCTCCTCTTTCGAGAAGTCCGCTAGCAGCAGCAGAAGCTTGAAATCGACTTCTCTGAATAGCTACTCCGAGCTGATGAAAGAATCCTCTGTTAATACTCTTTCGTTCTTCATTAGCTTTCTCAGATAACAAACTATCATAGTAGGTACTTCGGATGAAGCTTTGAGATTTCTTTAATGCATCCTTCTGATCCTTAGCATTCATAGTAGATAGATCATGCCACCTACCATCGAATCTAACATTCATCATGGAGCTGAAATTGTTTCTCTCAGCATCAGTTATACCGTTTATTTTGCCAAGAAGATCATTGACTTTAGGATTAGAGAATACGATCTGCTGAGCATCAGGAGATACATTCTCTACAAGCCAAGATCTAAACTCATCTGTGTTATTGAATTTCTTAGCCATAGTTAATTACTTTGTGAGAGTATTAATAGCAGTACTAGCTTGCTTATTGATATTACCTCTAAAAGTATCAAAAACAGTACTTCCTTCCTGACGAGATATTTTATCAGTTAATCTTTCAGTTATCTTAGCAGCAGAAAGTCCATCGTCTCGAGCCTCTGCTATTGTATGATATTTATTATCGTACCAAACAAGAGGCATCTTAGTACCATGCTTTTCCCAATGAGCTAAAGAATTAGCTTTAGCTGTATCAGTCATAAAGTCTTTTCTTACCGCGGTACTATAATCCTTTTCCTTTTCTACTTTCTCTCCAGCTAAAGCTTTCTTCTGTGCTATTTGTTTCTTTCTATTAACCATCCTCGCAGATATTATTTCTGTATCCAGTTCACCACGAGTAGCTTGCCATTGAGGACTACCTAGATCGGATCTACCACCATATAGCTCACCCGTTCTTCTACCGAATTCTAACTTTTCTGTAGAAGTTAAGAATGGATCTTTAGACAAAGCATCAAATCCAAAAATAGTTTTTTGTAATCTACTCTCTAACTGAGCTGAACCAAGCTTTAACTGATTTACTTGTCCAGTAAGCTGAGCATTTTGTTGTCTTGTTTTAGCTATAGCGAGATCAACAGCACCTTCTTCCATTCTTTGAAGTAGAACTCTTCTTTGATCTTCTACACTTAAGCTAGCTAAAGAACTCTTTTGAGCCTCTTTTGCTTGAAGTTCTTTAGCTTTAACATCAAAAGTTAAACCTCGAGTCTTTAGTACTTGAATATCTCTTTTATCACTTGCAAGCTGTATTCTTTCCTGATTAATAAAAGTTTTAGC
>SDBT01012140.1_pt1 | contig 13844 bp, 13 predicted proteins | sample 2277101 | NCBI WGS metagenome assembly SDBT01 (sample SAMN10404973, study PRJNA504765) | marine sediment metagenome | isolation source: marine sediment core GS10_PC15, 103 cmbsf | place: Arctic Ocean: Southern Knipovich Ridge | collected 2010
ACTCGACCCGAATACACCAGTCCACTCCAAGGTAATGGGAAATCTATTCGACACGCACCTCGCGTTTGCGTCGGGTGTCGACCATGAACAGTGGGCACGGGCAACGGACATTTCGGGCAACGATAACTGGTCATACTACCGGAGCTGGACCGATCACGACAAGGCGATTACGGGTGCGTATGCGAGCAATTGGTGGCGGCAAGCCATGTACTATGATTTCCAGCGTAGCGTGGCACCAGGACAACCGATCTTTAATAGCGAGAACCATCCCATCGAGGATGATCGATCCATTTGGGTGCCCGCCCGTCACATCCGCACCCTATACTGGCAAGGGGCTATTCACGGACAAGGTGCAACCACAACATGGGTGTGGGAACGGGAACGCAGCGATTTACCGATGCTGGGTGAGAGCATAATTACACGTGCGAACTGCGCCCATGCGCTCGGCACTGTCGGCCTCGACTTGCTCAGGTTTAGCGAACAAGTGGTGATGCTGCAACAGATCCAACCGGAAATCGCATTACTCGTCGTACCAGCCTCCATCCCGTTCACAGAGGATTACCTCGACGCTATGAAGCTGGCGTTCGAAGGGCTCCACTTCCTGGGTGCCCCCATTGGCTTCGTGACCGAACGTCAGGCAGAGTACGGGGAATTGGAGCGTTACAAGGCCGTTTTTGTTCCCCGGGCTATGCGCATCCCGGACCACCTTGTGGACAAGATCGACACCTACGTTGCCCGCGGAGGCACATTGGTGGTGGCAGGAGATTCATTTGCAGCGGATGAGTACGGCCATGCCCGCGTCCGGCCACGGTTCTTGCCGCCGAAAAAAGAACAGGACATAGCCAGTATTGCGGCTTACGGTCAGGGAACAGTCATTTATCGGCCCGCCCGGATGAGTATGCAAGCCTATCAGAAGCTTGGAGAGGCGCTGATGGTTGACTTGGGCGTGCAACGCCCAATTCGCATAACGGACGAAAAGGGACGAGTCGTTGGTGGCGTGGAATATCGATCCACACCATACAAGGGCGGGTATCTTTTGAACCTTGTGAGCTACCGTCGGCATGAGATCCCAGTGCGAATTGTTGCTTCGAAGCGGATCCGGCAGGTCACCAATCTGTTTGACGGGTCCCTTACGGGCGATTTCCTGGAACTGGTTCCGCTTGCGCCAATGCTTCTACACGTCGAGACAGTGGCGAAGTAAGACATATGACCGATCCACATCAACGGAATATACTTCTACAGAATCGAAGTCAAAGATCCGGCGAGACGGACAGGCAAACTTCAGGATATAATGACTAAAGTCTTAGCAACGGGTATTTTATACAGCAACCGACAGAAATAAATTATAATCACCTTTTTGTCGGGCTTGGCATAGGTATCAATTTCAAAAAATGATGATTTTCAATTGGCTGAATTAGATTACGATTATCCTCTCTCCAAAATTCAAGAATTAAGTGTATTAAACCAGTCGATGTGTTTATTTCCTCAAATAAAAAAACCAGCCAAAATAAATGACTTGTTTGTCGTCTGAATCCTGTGTCCATAATATAATAAATCTAAAATATAAGCATCTTGCTAACCCTCCCCCGGCCCCTCCCTTCCTTCTACTCCGCTCAGGATGACAGGGATCATGATAGAAGAAAACTTTATTGATACACTTTTAACGTTTCTTCTAATTTTTGGGTAATCTTATCAACCAATGATTCCGGCTTTATCACTTTTATGGCGGTATGCCAGCCAAGGATCCAGGTAACCAGTTCCGGACTCACCGGCACTTCCATTTTTAAAAGTAATCCACCATTTTTTTTGTACTGATCTGCTGGCTGGGATGCCAGGAGCGGTTACGGAAATATAAGGCATAGCGCGGATCAATTTGTAAATGGATCTTTTCAAGGGGGCCGCTGAAAACACCAAAACGATTGTTCCGGTAATCTTCCATATTAAAGGGTGGCACCGGATCGAGATTTTTTTCTATATGGGTGAGTGATATTATTCTTTGCATGGCCAGCGAAATTGTATTCTGATGTTGCGGTGCATAGGCGGCAAGATAGATACTGCCGTGATAACTGAAAAACCAATTTTAAAATTTTTACTTGAGGTTTGAGTTTGTTTATATTTATAACCAGGCAAAATGTCTGATGACCTATGAGTTAGAAGGAAGTATTGATGATAAAACTTATGAAATTGAAGTTACGCCTGATGGAAAGATAATTGAAATTGAAGAAGAGAAAGATGATTCATAACCAACCGGGAGAAGTAAGATGACAACCCTTGTTGTGGGCGCAAGCGGGGCCACAGGACGACTGCTGGTTCAACAGCTGCTGGAAAGAGGACAAGATGTCAGGGTGATTGTGCGGTCATCTGAAAATTTTTTAAAGTTGGTAACAGATAACGAAAATCTATCGGTGATCGAAGCAAGCCTCCTGGATCTTAACGATACCGAGCTGACTGAGCATGTCAAAGGCTGCCATGCCGTGGCCTCCTGTCTGGGGCATAATCTGAGTTATAAGGGTCTGTATGGAAATCCGCGCCGGCTTGTGACGGAGACAACCCGCCGGTTGTGTGATGCCATCAAGTCGAATAATCCGGAAAAGCCGATAAAGTATATACTCATGAACACAACCGGCAACCGCAACCGCGATCTTAATGAGCCGATTTCCTTTGCTCAGAAGACGGTTATCGGGCTGCTTCGTCTGCTGCTACCGCCGCATGTAGATAATGAGCAAGCGGCAGACTATCTGCGAACCAACATTGGCCGGAATGACAAAGCCATCGCGTGGGTGGCTGTTCGTCCGGATAGTCTGATTGATGAAGACAACGTTAGTGAATATGAACTGCATCCTTCGCCGATTAGAAGCGCGATCTTTGATGCCGGCAAAACCAGCCGGATTAATGTGGCCCATTTTATGATGCGCCTGGTCCTCGAAAATGATACCTGGGATCAATGGAAAGGGCAGATGCCGGTGATTTATAACAAGACCTCCTCATAATCGCGGTGAAGCAAGAGCAGAGTGCTGTTGCTTCAGCCGCGTGGCAGGCTGATCTGTACGCTTGTTTACAATTGAATTTCTAAGCTCTAAATCCTAATCTCTAAATAAATATAAAATGATACAGTCCCTTTTTACCTTGCCTTTAAACCATCAGTTACGTATTATGAATGTTACAATTGAAACATAATTGTAACACGACCAACTCCAGTTTATACCAAGCCATTATCGGAAATCAATTAATAAAAATAAACTTCATTATTATTGTCAGCTTATTATTTGTCAATTAAAGTATCGATATTAATTTCAAAATTATATTTTATAATAGATACAAACTGATAATTGATTTTATATCAGATTACTTATCGATCAATAATGATATAATGAATAATTAATGGTAAGTAAATGAAGATGAATGATGAAACTAGGTTATTGACTATTTAATGATTTTGTTGATGCAACAATCACAAAAACAGTATTGGAGTATTAATATGAAATCACTATGGTTGTACTTTATTACTGCTTTTCTCATCATCATCAACTGCACGGGATCTATTGCCCAGGAGGATTTCTGGCTTAATACCGGCGGTCCGCAAGGAGGCATTATTAATGAAATTTCCTCTAACTCACTTGGCCATCTATTTCTTGCAACGAATGGTGGTGTCTATCGCTCAATAGATGATGGGGAGAATTGGATTGCTGTTGTTAATGGATTAACAGACAATCAGGTCAATGCGATTTTGGTTGGTTCCGACAGTCTGCTGTTTGCCGGTACTACCTATGGTGGAATTTTTCGATCGACGGACAATGGAGAAAATTGGATAGCCATTAACGAGGGCTTACCAAATACATCGGTAAACGCACTTGCCAGCAATTCGGCAGGTGATATCTTTGCCGGTACCTATAGTGGTGTTTTTCGATCAACAGATGGCGGTGATAACTGGACGGAGATTAACAGCGGGTTAACAGTGATCCAGGTTCAAACAATGGCCATCAATTCTAATGATGATATTTTTATCGGTATTTGGAATGGAGGCGCATTCCGTTCAACAAATAACGGCGATAATTGGAGTGAAGTCAATTCCGGGTTAACAAATTATCTCATTAATTCAATTGAAATAAATACGGGTGATGCTATATTCATCGCCACCAATATTGGTATCTTTCGTTCAATTAATAATGGGGAATTATGGGAAGAAGTCAGCACCGGCCTTACAACGAAATTTGTAACCTGTTTTACCTTCAATCAAAAGGGCGATATATTCGCCGGGACCGGGGATGGTGGGGTTTTTATGTCATCGGATAGTGCGGATACCTGGCAGGAAATCAATAATGGATTAACAAATCTGCTCATTTATTCCATTGCTATCTCGAATGGAAACTTATTTGCCGGAACCTATGGTGGAGGCGTTTACAGATCTTTAGATGATGGTAAAAATTGGACAGAGGAAAATAACGGTTTGTCCAATACGATCATCAAAGCCTTTGTGATCAATTCTAATAATGAAATGTTTGCCGGAACACTCGGAGGGGGTATCTATCGATTACCAGGATTGGATGAGCAATGGCGTGCTGTAAACACCGGGTTGACAAATACGACTGTTTATTCGCTCGGTATTAATTCGAGTGACAGTCTCTTTGCGGGAACCACAAATGGTGTTTTCAAGTCGATGGATAACGGTGAAAATTGGATAGCAGCAAACAAGGGCATGTCGAAAGCCTCCATCTATAGTATTGCTATTAATTCAAATGATGATATATTCGTCGGAACTTTTGGTTACGGTGGTGGTATTTTTAAATCTACCGATAATGGGGATAACTGGACCGATAAAAGTGATGGCCTGGTAGTCAATTATGTGAGATGTCTCACGATCAACCAGAGCGATGATATCTTTGCCGGCACCTGGAATGAAGGCATTTTTCGTTCTATAGATGATGGTGATACATGGGTTGCGGTTAATAGCGGTTTAGATAATAAAAATATCTGGACTCTCACTGTCAATGCCAGTGGGATCCTCTTTGCAGGAAGTAGTAAGGGTGTCTTCCGCTCTGAGGATAACGGAGAAAACTGGACAGAGGTGAGCAATGGTTTAACAAACAAAAATGTCATATCACTCACCGTAAGTCTGGATAACGAACTTTTTGCCGGGACTCTTCAGGGAGGGGTTCTCAGGTCGAAGGACAATGGTGGAAATTGGGAGGTTATCAACAGTGGGTTGCTCAATAAATATGTATCGAGTATTGCTGTTGATTCAAGTGAATATGTCTTTGCCGGTACATACGGGAACGGTGTATTCCGCAGTGCGGCATCTGTCACCGCTATAGAAAAAGTTTATACAGGTAAACCGGGATCATTTGTGCTCGAACAAAATTATCCTAATCCATTCAACCCAAAGACAATTATAAATTACAAATTACCAATTACGAATTATGTTGAAATAAATATTTACACTCTTCTTGGGCAGAAAGTAGCGACATTAGTCTCTGAGCAACAGCAAGCTGGCTACCATCAGGTTGAATGGGATGCTAGTGGATTTGCAAGTGGCGTCTATTACTATCAATTGCACGCCGGAGCAGGTTTTATTCAAACTAAAAAATTTGTTTTGCTGAAATAGTATCATATGATACAAACTTACTGTAAAAAAATCATTCCCCTTCGGTGAATAAAACTCTGAATCCTAGTCTTTCCAATTACATATTGTCATTTTATCTACATTTGATTATCATACATGGGTGAGGATGTAAATTAAAGTGAACTTGATTGTAAATAAGAATAATTATCAAAATTTCTTAAAAAAATTAATAGTTTATACATTACTAAATTGACAAAGTCTGAAATTGAGGCCATCGGAGATAGTTTGGAAATGGAAATTATCATTGAGGCTGTATGTGATAATTACGATAGAATTGGAAAGGTATTTTTAAGTTTAATAGAAAAGGGATATCCATACCATGAGGATATCGTTTGGCATATCAAGGAAATGACACATGAAGGAATCGGATCTTTATCTTCCCCTAAAACATTTCTTAGAATCTCAGAACTATGAAGTAAAGGGGGAAGTACAGGATTGTGATATTCTGGCAGTACGTGGCGCGGAAGTTCCGGTCATTATTGAACTCAAACTCTCATTCAATCTGAATGTGGTCCTTCAGGCTGTTGAAAGATTAGCTTTAACTTCGAAAGTGTATATCGGTGTTCCTGCAAAATGTGGTATGCTAAACAGACGGAGAAGGCAAATCATTAAACTACTTAAGATGCTAGGTTTGGGTTTGGTGGCGGTTGATCCGGAACTTAAAATCGGAAGTGTAGAGGTGCTTCTTGATCCCGGTGAATACAAACCCCGTAAATCAAAGCACCGCCAGGAACGTTTGCTTGGTGAGTTTATAAGACGAGTAGGCGACCCAAACCTCGGTGGGACAGAGAAAAGAAAGGGAATTATGACCTCCTACCGACAGAGAGCATTAGCAATTGGCTGGTTTTTAAAAGAGAACGGACCGACAAAAGCCTCAAGTGTAGCCAAGAAACTCCAAGAACCGAAGGCCAGGGATATCTTATACCGGGATGTATACGGCTGGTTTGACAGAATGTCACCCGGTGTGTATAATCTTTCCCCTCGCGGCGTACAGGAACTTCCTCTTTGGGGGGGAAAACCGAAGACCTATGATACAAACTCATAAAAATTCAGAGAATAGTCAACGGACAAGTACATCTTTGGTTATTTGAAAGCAGCAAGTCTTTACTGGTGAAAAAGAAAGTATACCGGTTCATAGAAGAAGTTAGGACACAGGTATTATGAAAAGACTTAGGGTAGTTGCGATAATATTTTGCTGTCTGATCCCTGCGATCGGGATGTGGTGTACGCAGGACGATTTAAAGATTGACGGTGTCGTGATCCATGACAACAACCCCTTCACCCAACCGGGCGATAGTGTGTTTGGCACGATTGTCGCCGATATGCAGCATGATCATCCCGGAAGGTGCTCCCACGGTGGTCCTGTCTGCCTGGAGTATGCCAATGGAGATATCGCAGCATTCTACGCAAATACGAGCGATCACAATATCGATGGTTGGAGCGAGTTTGCCCTGAGCAAAGACGGTGGTAAGACGTGGGATAAGTACAATAAACTGTCGTACTCCTATGACGCCTACCAGCAAAACGCGGAAGAACCGGCATGGGTTGAAGAAGGAATTGTGACCGGCAGGGGGACGGCAGTATTGTTCGTAACCCATTTCAAGGATGGTAAGAGAAGTAAGAGTGGCTTCATTAGAAGTTTCGACCACGGTTCGACGTGGACTGCGTACGAACCTCTTGACGCCGGGTTTACGGGTTATCCCTGCGCTGCAGCCGTTTCCGGCGACATCAGCTTCGTGTTGTTCGACTGCAGCGCTGGTCCCCACGTTCTTTATGTGAGCACGGATGACGGGCAGAGCTGGAAGCAGCGAAGCTCGTTGACATTAGACAACGACAAATGGTACGGTGCAATGTGCATCATGGAGGACGGCCGCCTGCTGGCCGGTGCCTATACTGAGAAGGACGAGGCCCATTTCTATTACTGTATTAGCGCGGATAACGGCAAGACCTGGGGTGAGCAGAAAGCGGCGGCAGTGGATAAGAAAATTCGCGATCCAGAACTTGCCTGTCTCGACGGGCAGTACTATCTCCATGGACGATCCGGACATAGAGGGGCCGGTGCCCATCGGTTTGTTCTGTACCAGTCCAAAGATGGCGAGCACTGGAGCAATGGAATTGTGATAAGCAGCAATGAGCGTGCCCCTGACGGATACAGTCACAATTGCATCATCCATAAGTATGACAGCTCTTTGCCAAACGAGTTAATGGTGCTTTACAGCATCGTGTACGAGGGCCGCGATACAAACGAGTACGTATTCTTTATCAGACCTGAAGAGCAGGCAACAAACGATTAGAGGAGGAGTATAATGTCAGCACTTACGCGTCGGAATTTTATTAAGGTTGGGGCAGGTGCTCTGGCTGCAAATATGGTGGGATTCATGCCCTTATATGCTAATTCAGGCAGCGGTACACAGACGACAGGTAAAACAAAATTGTACACTATCTTTTTTGGAACAGCGCCTTCCACCGACGATACGGATTTACGGCCGATGTCAAACGAAGATCTTATCGGTCAGTTAAAAAAGGACTGTCCGGGGGTGGAATTTGTTGTACGAGATACATCAAAATCCGCTAAGCTGAAGAATATCTTAAATGAAATAGATGATTTGAAAAGGTTAGACTATGATGGGGTTATTATCTATGGCTGGCCAAGGGAATATAAAGTATTGAGAAGCGGTTTGCCGACCATAAATATTAGCATCATTAATGATTTTATGAATAATCCAATAAAAATTTACCGGGAAAATAATGTTGTACCGGCCTTTTTAGATCCCTGGGAATTCAGCACCTCATCTGAAAACATCTCCCGTATGTATCATGATTTGGTGGAGAAAATAAAATTGATCCAGGCTCTTAAAAAATTAAGAGATTCAACTATTCTCACGGTGGCGGATAATCCCTTTGTCAACGTTACCTATGGCGATGCATTGAAGCAATCTCCGCAAGCGTACAATGAACTCATCCTGGGCGCTATTCTGAGTACCTTTGGTGTTAAGGTCATAAAAATTGGCAGCGATGAGGTTTACACTGATACTAAAATAAAAGAGTTGTGGTATAATAAAAGTGAAAAGGCAAATCAGATAGCAAATACCTGGATTAAAAATGCGGAAAAAATGATCAACACCACGGAGTCAGAAGTGGTAAAATCTGCCAAGTGTTATCTGGCTATGCAATATCTCATGGACAAATATGATGCAAATTCCATGGCCTTTCACATCAGAGCATTAAAGGAGAATCCCAAACCGGAAGATTATGTGACACCTGCTCTGGCCACTTCTGAGTTTCAAAAAGAAGGCATTGTTGCCAAATGCCAATCTCACCTCAATATCCTGCTCTCGGAAATGGTTCTGCAATATTCATTAGGTGTACCCAGCATGTTAGGGGATTATAGCGTAGATACCTACAACAAAACCTCCATCGTTCAGCATTGTGAAGGACCCTGGAATCCCTGGGGTGGTGACAAGACCGTTCCATATATCATCACAGACCATCGGGAAAGACAGGTGCGGGCACGCAGCAAGCCGGGGGTTAGCGCCGCTTCATGGATACTGTATCCACCTGACGAACCGGTTACAATATGGCAGCTTGATGTTATAAAACGGGAAATACTCTTACATGTTGGGAAAACGACACCCATCTATACCAAAGACTCACTATATAAAAACCATCTTTGGGAGATGATGTGAAGGACAAAAATTGTTGCATCAGTTGATGCAAAAAAAGTGATTAAACATATCTATCCTGATGTATATGGCGTGCATAGAGTGGCAACATTTGGCGATTACAGGGACAGGTTAAAAGATTTTGCTTCATTAATTGGTTTCAGCGTCATTGAAGAAGACGCCTAGTTTGGGCTAAGGTGTGAAAAAGATCCCCTCTACATATCAAGCAATGACAACGGTTTGACGTGGTAAACCACCCAAATGAATAGTGCCCATATGGGGGCAGATGTAAAAAGCCCCCTTTCAAAGGAATCCACTTGAACTATGATCCGATCACCGGAAGAATTTTTGGTCTATTAAATTCTTTGTTTCACTACAAGGAATTTCCCGAATTTACCTATATCATTAACATTTAAGAGTCATCGTGATTTTATTTTAATATGTTAGATTTTATGTCTCTCTATTGATATTTTTGTAAAGTCTCCGCTAATTTATTTTTTATTAGTGTAATCAACGAATCCGGCTTTATCACTTTTATGGCTGTATGCCAGCCAAGGATCCAGGTGACCAGTTCGGGACTCACCGGCAATTCCATTTTTAAAAGTAATCCACCATTTTTTTTTGTACTGATCTGCTGGCTGGGATGCCAGGAGCGGTTACGGAAATATAAAGCATAGCGCGGATCAATTTGTAGATGAATCTTTTCAAGGGGGCCGCTGAAAACACCAAAGCGATTGTTCCGGTAGTCTTCCATATTAAAGGATGGCACGGTATCGATACTTTTTTCTATATGGGTAAGTGATTTTATTCTTTGCATGGCTATGGTAATCATATCACGCTGTACGAAAATAGAAACCGGAGGCAGTAATTTGTTACTGGTAATTGATGCGGGATAGGTGATTCTATATGCGAGTTAATTTTTGCTAAATATTGGCCAAATCCAGGAAGATTTGGTCCCGATATGTCGATATGTCAAGGACCCCGTTTTACGGGGGATATCGATGCTTTAATCGGGAATGATTTAGTCCCGATGTGTTTCCCGGAGAGAAACGCTCTAATTGGGAAATATTGGCTATTGATTATTGGATATTGAGAGCTTGCCCCGGAGGGGCAAAATGTCTATAGCCATGGGCAACGCCCACGGTAAAGGTAAAACTAAAATATATTAACCCTGTAGGGGTTAAATAGTAGAAAATTGACAAATTATAAAATATGAATTCCAAGATGGGTTTTGGCATGAAACATTTATACAAATATTTATAACAAAAGCAGAAAATTATATGTATATTTAATCCATATTCTTATTCCAATTAATTCTACTATATTCAATTCCTATTCTTATTGATCAGTGGTAAACGATTACAGCCTGAAGTCATTCTATCCTTATTAGTGGTTAAGAAATATATCACCTAGACAGCATAAAAAAAGACTGAAAATAAATATAAGTAAGAATTATACTCACTCATATGTTAGCCACGTCACAGTTTTTGGGTGTTTTGTTATAAGAATTAGAACCAGTTGTAAGAGAGCAAAATGGTCTTTCTTGTTAGGATACTGATTCTCTTAATCAACGTCATTAATTCTTTCCTAATAAGTAGTTTTGTATAGGTGATGTTTTATGATTTAAAAGGGAGGATGTTATGATTGAAAAAGTTCATCAACATATCGTCAACGAGTTGCAACAAAGCTCTCGAACGGACACAATTTTTGTTGTGACTGCTGTTCTTTTCAACCTCATAGTACTGGCTATTAATTCGTCAGTGGCCAGTAGCGCAACGTCTGAGAAGGCAAGCTCAAGTGATGACTTTGTGCTTATTGTTTTCATAATTATGGCCATAATTGTAAACAGTATAGTAATCGCGGCATTGTACACGGGGAAAAATACTAGAAATAAACTACAACAGGGTCTCCTATCTATGTATCGGGATAACGAAGTAGATAAATACTACGACTCTTCACTATTGACCAGTTATGGTAAAAGGTATTTTCTCTTTACAGCAGCCATATTATGTCTTGCAATAACATCTGTTATAGTACCCATAGTTATTCGATTCTTATGATAATGTATTAGAGTAATCTACATTCCCATCCTAATAGACGGTTGCAAGTGACTTAGAGTAAACGGCTGACAATCTGCTAAATAGGAAGCCAGCAGCCGCGACATGAATTCACGTTTTGCCTGAACCAGGCTCCTGTTAGCAGTGGCCGCTAGCCTATTCATAATAAAAAATGTACGAAAGGGGATGATCCCCATGAAGAATATAATTAGTTTTATTTTTTTTATTATGCTGGCAGTAATTGTCTTTAAATGTGCTTCGAGTTCACTGATTATTGTAGAATTGAATCTTAATCTTCAAAGAGACACCATTATTGAGATTATGCCATTCTCAGAAGCAAAGAAACGATTGGCTTCAAAAGATTCTGAATGGCGAGGAGCTATTCCTGATCTAATAGACAGAGAAACTGGATTATACACATCTTTCGATGACGAAGATTATGCTTATCTGAGGAAATCGCTAATCCAGAGTTTACGGAAAAGTCATAGTTTTAAAGCAATTCATGATATTCCAAATGAAAATGAATCAGCCAATGGAATACGTTTTTATATTAGCTTTGATGAATCGGGAATAAATCAGACAACATTTGAATCATTTTGTGTCCTTAATGCTTATGCCTGGACTGAAATTGCTGGAGATTCTGTATTATTAAAAAAGGAAATTAAAACTAGAGGCAGAAGTAGTTGGTCAGCTGGTGGAGCCAAAAATGATGCAATTGCTAAATTTATTAAAGAGGTTGCTCAACTCATTTCCATTCAATCAACATCATAAATGTTATATAAAACGAAATTATAAACCAGCCACGGTAAATGGCTGGTTTTTAAATTTGGTAATTTGATATTAATTAGGATTTAGTGCTTAGTGTTTCGAATTTCCCGAAGGGCCTCAAGGCCCTCCGGCTAGTGGGCGAGACAGGATTCGAACCTGTGACCCCCTGCTTGTAAGGCAGGTGCTCTAAACCAGCTGAGCTACTCGCCCGGAAAGGCAATTACAAATTATAAATTTTAAATTAAATAGGCTCTTAACCATCTTGACAACTGATTAGTAATACAACAAATTACGCTCTACGCTTCACGCTTCACGTTCTTCGCCTCACGCTCATCACTCTCCGGGCGGCCGAAAAGCTTGTGCCCGTACATGATAGCAAAAGGAACGATGACCAGGTATGCCAGTAATAACAATACCGGTGCCAGGGTCAATGACCAGAAACTATCCACCGGCGGCTGGGCCATGGCAATATAACCTAGCACAATCATGACGAGAGCGATGGTCAGGATCTGTAAATTCTTTCTGCCAAAAGGCATCGTGTAATCTGTCTTCTTTTTTTTATTCTGCTGGGCCATTTTGGATTCTTTCGATTGCTTTACTAAATTTTATTCGTTTGCAACAGAAATGGCTGCTGAAAACGAACTTGAAATTTAACCTATCCATATATTCAATTCAAGTTGTTTCCAATAGTTTATGATACAATAGAACGCGGACGACAAGGATTTTATCCACGAATTACACGAATTTCTTTTAATTATTAGCTATTTTATCTTTGTTTATTTGGAATACACTTAATCATAGATTAGGTTCAAATTAAAGAAAATTAATTCTATGTTTCAAATTCCCCCGACTCCAACCATACTTGATATTGCTGTTGGATTATCTTAATTTGCATATCGCGATTCGCGAATCGCGATATGTGAAGCCAAATTGGAGTAGGATATGAAAAAACATAGAGGTATGCGTTCTCAAGATATTGTTGTTTTAATAAAAATTGCTGCTCTGGGTGAGGTGGAATGGTATGCGAAGGATCTCGCCTTCACGTTAGAGATTAGTCAATCGGAGGTTAGCGAATCATTAAATCGTTCACAAATTGCTGGCTTACTCTCTTTAGACAAAAAAAAATTGATGAAAGCCAATTTGTTGGACTTTCTTGAGTATGGTTTGCTCTATGTGTATCCGGCTGAACCAGGCGCCATACAACGAGGTATGCCCACTGCCCACAGTGCCCCACCTCTCAATAAATATATTTCAGCCGAGGAATCTTATGTCTGGCCTTGGGCAGAAGGTGAAGCGCGAGGCCAGGCTATAGAGCCATTGCACCCGGGTGTACCAGTCGCCTGCACAAAAGATCAGGTTTTATATGAATTGCTAACGTTAGTGGACGCCATACGCTTGGGGCGTGTGCGAGAAAAACAACAGGCCATTAACGAATTACACAAACGGATTAAATAATACATACATTTTAAAAGATATGACATGCTACATCAAAAAATAAAAGAGATTATTTCATAACAATTATCCGGTACATATTTGTCGGATTAGATTAGTTGGTTAAAGCAGCTTTTCATCTAGCCTGAGTTTCCGGTTTATGTTTTAAGGTAAGGCGCAATTCCTGCAAATTCAGGCAGTTAGGTCGACCAGTCTGTATTACCCTCTTTATCTGATAGTTTCGCCAATCTCAAGGGCTTGAGCAAGCTTTTTCTGACGTGGGGACATGCGGCTGAGGGTTATGTG
>SDBT01012141.1_pt1 | contig 13843 bp, 13 predicted proteins | sample 2277101 | NCBI WGS metagenome assembly SDBT01 (sample SAMN10404973, study PRJNA504765) | marine sediment metagenome | isolation source: marine sediment core GS10_PC15, 103 cmbsf | place: Arctic Ocean: Southern Knipovich Ridge | collected 2010
CTGCGTGATGCCGAGCTTGACGGCAGGCTGGTCCTCGACCCGAGGCTGCGTCCGGAGGGGGCTGGCGCTCCGCTGGTGATCACCCTTGGGCGCCTGAAGGAATACCTGGGGGAGCGTGCCCAACCCTGGGAGCGGATCGCATATGCGCGTGCGCGTTTCGTCGCGGGTGATCCCGATGTCGGCGGCGAGGCGGAGCTGGAAATGCAGCGCTTCGCGGCGGACGGACTGGAGAGTAAGCAGTGGGAGCAAGTGCACCGCGCAAGGCGACGGGCTGCGGAGGAATCGCGTCCGAGGAGCGGCGTGCTGCGGATCAAGAAGGCACGCGGCGGCATGATGGACTTCGAGTTCGCGACATGTTTCGCCGCGTGGAAACTGGGGATCGGCCCGGAAGCGTGGTGGCATATGCCCCTCGCCGACCGGATGCAAAGGATCGCCGGGGAGACCGGCGACCGGCTTTGGCAGGTGGCGATTACCTCCTACCGTGAACTGCGTCGCTGGGAGCTGGCGCAATTGCTCGGCACCGGTCTGCGCCGGGGCGAGGTGCACACGTCTGGTCCGGAAGCGGAGCGTTTCGCCCGTTTGGTTTCGATGACCGTCGATCAGGTCCGCAGCTCGTGGCGCGACATCGCCGCCGTCGGGACACGGCTGTACGATACTTGGGGGGAGATGTAGCCTGCAACGCCACCCGACGCTTTGACCGTTCCCGGAATGCGCTGATTCCGGGCTAGGGGACGACACGCTTAAAAGACGACCGATAAGATGGTGCGCAGCGCCCAGTCGTTCGCCTTCGGGGACTCGTCGCGTAACCACTGGTTGGTGAACGACATCTTCAGCAGGATTTTGTGGGTCGGATTATATCCCACCGCAAGCGAATAGCGGGTAACATCCTTATCCCAACTGACCGCAAGGTCGTCCACCGGATCTATCGCCTCGCGGAAGTCAAGCCATTCCAGCCGGACGGCGTAGAACCCTTTCGGGAACGCGCTTGGCTCGTATTTCAGATCGACATATATCGCCATTTCGCCGAGAGTGTAAACGTATGGATCGCCGGACGGCTTGAAATAGATGGTGCTGTCACTCTCGATGTATGTTGGCACCTTCCACCAGCCGTAGACCCATTCGCCGGAGAATTCCAGGCGTGAGATGTTGATCACCCAATCGGTTCCGAAGAGGGTCTGTCGGAACTGTTCAAGTCCGCTGATTTCGGCGTTGACCGTGCTGTCGCGTTGCATGAAACTGCCCCAGGAAAACGAGATTCCCTGCTTCCAATACTCTGAAAAATAGATGTTAAGGCGGCCGATGGTCGCGAATGAAAGGCTGCGGATATAGTTCGTCTGCGATGCCGGAGCGCCGTTGGTGACCGCAATCCTCGCATCGGATTTATCCGGCGCGAAGGTCCAGGTGTACTCGATCCCGGTGGTATAGCCGCCGAAAAAGAGGGTGGTCAAGCCGACGTCGTCCTCGCCGAAGAATCCCGTATCTCCCGCCTCGTTCCAGTAGCCGCGCTTGTCGGAGATGTTGATGAAATAGCCGTATATCAGCGGGGCGCTGATAAAGGCGGTCTCCGTCTGGAGGCGTCGTCGCGGGTAAAGGCCGAAGGGGCTGATGAATCGGCCCGCCGAGACGCTGTATTTCTTCCACTGCGGTTGCCAGTTGATCGCCGCGAGGGTGAGCCGCGGCGGGTTGACCTCGCCGCTGCCCCAGGTGTCGAATTGTATCCGCGCCTCGATTGAGAATTCGCCCTCGATCGGGGCGAAGGCATAGAGGTTCATTTCGCGAATTGCGAGGTGGGGACGGTAGGCGTTCTCGTAGATCTCGTTGGTGATGAACTTCGAATCTTCCCCGGCGGTGGAGAGGTCGAGATCGAGCGTTCCGTTCCACTCAAGCTGGGCAAACGATGGCAGCGCCGTGGCGACGCAGATAAGCAGAACAGCTATCGATCTTACCACGAATCACCTCCTTGGCAGAATGACATTGTACTCTCTACTCGGATGCCGCCGCAGTCAGAAACGTAGGCCGGGGTCTCTGAATCCGGCAAAAAGCTGATCATACGAACATATTTTCGAGTACTGTCATACCTGGATGCCGCCGTCGACTCCGCCGCAGTCATGCCGCGGCGAACAGCCAGACCTTGCGCCCGTCGTCGCGGAGCGCATTGATGAAGGTCCGTGTTTCGGGCGAAGGCTGTGCGAAAAGGCTGCACCCGGGTTCGAGAATATAAAGAATCTCCTCGGCCTCCATCTCCGCGATTATCCGCTTCGCGAGATCGCCGTCGGCCTTCGAATCGATCATTGTTGCTTCCTCCCACCCGGCGGGGAGCGGTGCGGCGATATTGCCCGGATTGACGATCAGCCGTGCGCCTTTGATCGCGATGCTCTCCGCGGTTTCCTTCTCGCTGACATCCTTTCGAAGCGCTGCCTTGGCCGGTTCCACCGGTTCGAGGGAGACGGTTTCGCCGAGTTCGGGGATATATGTGTCCCAGCCGAAATCGTTTCCGATGAAGTCCTGCATCGCCTCGAGTGATTCGACTTCCCCATGAACGAGATAGGTCCTCGCGGGTGGAGCCATTCTCCTCAGCCAGGGACGCATCTCGGTCCAGTCGGCATGCGCACTCAGCGAGGACATGTTCAGCACCTCGGCGCTCACCGGTACCATGCGGCCGTGGATCTTGATCTCCTTCTCGCCGTTAAGCAGCCTGCGTCCCCGGGTGCCTTCCGCCTGGTAGCCGACGAGCAGCACGCTGCATTTCGGGTTTGGCAGGCGGCGCTCGAGGTGGTGCAGGATACGTCCGGCGCTCGCCATGCCGCTCGCCGAGATTATTATGCAGGGTTCAGTGCGGCCGTTGAGCTCCTGGGACTGCTCCCGTGTCGTCAGCAGGTGAACTTCGGGTCGACGGAATATGCGCTGTTCCCGCATCCCAGCGAGGGTTTCGGCGTCGAGTTCCTCGAAGTGGGCCTGAGTTTTCTTCGTCACCTTGACCGCCATCGGGCTGTCGAGGAAGATATCGGTCTTTGGGATTTTTTCCTCCTCGAGCAGTTCGGCGATATAATATAGAAGCTGCTGGCTGCGGCCCAGGGCGAAGGAGGGAATGACCACCGTGCCACCGCGTTTGACGGTGCGCGCGATGACCTCCGAGAGTTCGAGCTTGGGATCGGCGGTATCGTGCGTGCGGTTGCCATAGGTGCCCTCGAGCAGGAGATAGTCCGCTCCGGATGGCGGTTCGGGGTCGAGCAGTAACGGTTGGTCGTAGCGACCGACATCGCCGGAAAAGACGACCCGGATTGGATGCCCATTCTCCTCGATGATCACCTCGACGAAGGAGGACCCGAGGATGTGGCCGGAATGGTGCAACCGTACCGTGGCCGAATCGTTGAGGCCCGTGCTGCGATAGTAGGGCAATGGTTTCATCAACGGGATTGTGTTCTCAACGTCCTCGGCGGTATAGAGCGGTTTCGGGTCCTTGTGTTTCGACCAGCCGAACTTCTTCGCCAGCCGCGCATCCTCTTCCTGTATATGGGCGCTGTCGCGGAGGATCACTTCCGCGAGGTCGATCGTTGCCGCCGTACCGTAGATCACGCCGTCGAAACCCTCGCGGACCAGCTTCGGCAGGTAGCCGCAGTGGTCGAGGTGGGCGTGGGTAAGTATCACCGCGTCGAGCAGTTCGGCCGCGACCGGGAAAGAGTCCCAGTTCTTCCGACGCAGCCGTTTGAGGCCCTGGAACAGTCCGCAGTCGACAAGTATGCGGTGCTTGCGATTCTCGCCCTGCCACTCGAGCAGGTGTTTCGAGCCGGTGGTCGTTCTAGCCGCGCCGATGAAGGTAAGCGATGCCATGGGTATTCTCCGCTGCGTATAAATTTCTGTTGAATATACATTTGCAGCCGATCAGGGTCAAAGCCGGCGTGATCGACAGCTCAAAAAAACGGCTTGAAAACGCGCTGTATCCCCTTTTCTCAAGGCTTGGAGTGTGAGCAAGAGGAAAAATCGGAAAGAATGAGAAATACCTGTCGGCGTTTATCTTATCTTACGATTCATGGATGTCATCGGCCGTAAACCGGTTCTCGAACTTCTTAAGTCGGAGCGTCCGGTACAGCGCGTCGCGGTCGCGATCGGCACGCGGGGAGAGATCATCGGCGACATTCTTCGCGAGGCTAAACGGCGCGGGATACGCATCGATCGCATCCCGCAGGATCGAGTCAAACGGGTTTTCCCGACGGGAAACCACCAGGGTGTGCTCGCCGAAACATCGCCATTGAGGATACGCAGCCTGGCGGAGCTGGAGAGCGGATCGCTGCATGTACGACATGGTCTGCTGGTCGCGCTCGACGGTGTTACCGATCCGTATCACCTTGGGGCGATTGCGCGCAGCGCGGCGGCGGCCGGGTGTGACGGCCTGATTCAGCCTCAGCGGCGCAGCGCACCGCTCGGCGATACGGCGGTAAAGGCTTCGGCCGGGATGCTCCTGAGGCTGTCGGTTATTGGCGTGAAAAACCTTGCCGACGCCCTGCTCGCCTTGAAGAAGCAGGGATGGTGGATTTACGGCACGGCGATGGACGGGGACGGCGGCCTCTGGGACCATGAATGGCCGGAGCGTTCGGTTATCGTCTTCGGGAGCGAGGGCAAGGGCATTTCGCACAGGGTTGCGCAGAGTTGCGACGCAAAGCTCTCGATCCCGATGCAACCGGGAGTCGAATCGCTTTCGGTCTCGGCGGCGGCGGCGGTGATCCTTTTCGACCGGTTGCGAAAGGCACAGGTGGACAATATTTTGTAAGGTTGACATAATGATGCGGCTAATTTATATTTCCGCACCTGGAAAGTGGAGGTAGTCCTTCTGTGGCAAAGAAGCATCTCGTTCTTTGGTATCGTCCCGGAAAAGGACGCCCGACCGAGTTCCATTTCAGCAAAGTTCTGCTGCGCGTGCTTTTCGGTCTCTGCGTTTTCATCGCGACAGCGTTGATTCTCGAGAGCGTCTTCTACATGTCGCTGCTCAAGCGAGCGGTACACCGCGATCAGTTGCTGGAAGAGAATCGGCAGCTGAGAACGGAGGTCGCCCGTGTCGAGCTCGTCGAGGCTCAACTTCGTGAACTGCAGATCTTTGGCTACCAGGTGAAGCGGAGTCTCACCGAGGGGGCTGATCTTGGGCGGATTCTCGAGGCCTCGGAGGTTCTGCACGGCGAAGGGCAGAAGATTCAAAGAGGTGATGATATCTGGTATCCGGCGGACCGCCGGCCATCCCGATCCGAACTTCTGAACCTGGTTGACTCGGGGACGTTGTGGCGCAGAGGGGAGATGCCGAGCAGCTGGCCGGTTGAAAGTTTCGTAACTCGCGGCTTTGAGCTGTCGCCGGTGGACCCGGATCATTCTCATAACGGCCTTGACTTCGCACTCCCAAGAGGAACGCCGGTACGTGCGACCGCCGGGGGAATGATAATTGCCGCGGACTGGACCCCGCGCTATGGTCACCGGGTGATCATCGATCACGGCGGCGGGGTTGTTTCGGTCTACGGCCATAATGAAATGATCCTCGTTCACCCGCGCGATCGGGTGGATGTCGGAACCCCGATTGCCCTGTCGGGAAACTCGGGGCTCAGCACGGCGCCGCATTTGCATTTCGAAATCTGGATAGATGGACGCCCGGTCGATCCATTTGTGCTGTTGCCGCAGCGCGGTGAAGAATATGACGACGGGTAAATTTACGGGAAGATAGAAATATGTCCGATTCTCTTTCCTCAATTATTGGGGCGGATGCCCGACTGGATGGAACGCTCACCCTGGAAGGATCGTTGCGCATTGACGGTTCCTTCAAGGGGCTGTTGATCTGCGGCGGTACGCTGACGATCGGACCGAACGGCCAGCTTGACGGCGACCTCGACGCCGACGAGGTAATTCTCGGCGGCAAGATTGCCGGGACGGTGGTCGCCCGCCGCAGGATGGTGCTCGAAGAATCCTCGACCCTCACAGGTGACCTGGCGACTTTGAAGCTCCTGGTCAGCGAGGGCGCGTCCTTCAACGGTTCCTGTGGAATGGGCGAAAATGCGGTCGAAAGGCTTAGAGGCAAGCTGCACAAGGGCAACGATCTCGATCGCAAGCTCGGCGTGGAAGTTGCCGCTATCGTCAGCAAGGACAAGCGCCAGGACGAGCGGCGAACGGCGCAGGCGGGTTGAACCCCAGAAGCGGTGATCCCAAGTCCGGCCGTGCCCCTTTCAGCGGGTGGCTCGACCTGGCCCTGCAGGCGGCGCTGACTCTCGCCATCGCCGTTCTCGCCGGTGTCTTCGGCGGACGCTGGCTTGATCAGGTGCTCGGAACCTCACCTCTATTCATGATTATCGGCGTTCTTTGGGGCGTAGGCGGAGGAACCGCTTGGGTGATTATCAGAATCAAGAGGTATGGAGACGCTCGGGAGCGCAACGAGCGGAAAAGTGACTGAGAGGGCTGGATTTGGAAGCCGGTCATGCACTATTTTTCACAGCGTCGTCGTCGGTCATTGCGGCGGTTGGGATAGCGATAATTCTGCCGACACTGCGTTCCGGCGATTTCAACCGTCTCTTTGTTTCATTGCTTGCAGCATTTGTTCTTAAACTTCTGCTCGGTGTTGCGGTATTCGTCGTCGCCTGGAAGGTTATCGGCTGGGAATCGACGACGTCCGTGATCGGTGCTATTGCGGCTTACTTTGCAGCCCTGATGGTCACAACAGTCGTGACGATCGCAAGTCTCAAACGAGGGCGCACATGATCCAAAGGCTGACGGCGTTCGGCGTCGTCTTTCTGTTTGTGCTGCTGGCGGTTTCGGCCCTTGGCGACGGGAACCGGAAGCATGATGTCTCCGGGGAGCCAGCCGCGGTAGAGCATGCGGTGGGCGAAGAGCGGATGGAAAGCGGCGAAGTCGCCGCCGAAGATGTCGAGGAGAGCGAACACGGCGGCGGTGGCGATGTCCGGGCGATTCTCGCGCACCACCTAGTCGATTCCAATTCCTACGACCTGCCTTGGGGCACATATGAGCTGCCGGTGATCAAGGGCGACTTCTCATTCATCGGTGTGGAATATGCTCAGGGCCTGCCCTTGACGAAACACATGCTCGGCTTGGTTGTCGCCGCGTTGCTGGTGATCGTGCTCGTGATCGCGGGCATGTCGAGAACCCGTCGCGGCGAAGTGCCCAGAGGTTTCGGGAATTTCCTCGAGGTGCTGGTGGTTTTCGTCCGTGACGAGGTGGTCTACATGAACATGGGCAGGGATCATGGCCGCAAGTGGCTGCCGTTCTTCCTCACCGCCTTTTTCCTTGTTCTCTTCAGCAACCTGCTCGGAATGATCCCTTGGGGTACGACGCCGACGGGCAATGTCAATTTCACCGCCGGTCTGGCGGCTACCATGCTGCTCGGTGTCTTCTTCGCCGGGTTTCGCGAGCACGGGATCAAGTACCTGGCGACTTTCGTACCTCACGGCGTGCCGGTTTTCGTGATACCTATCCTGTTCCCAATCGAGGTCTTCGGGCTGTTTGTCAAGCATTTCGCGCTCTGCATACGACTCTTTGCTAACATGCTCGCCGGACACACAGTGGTCGGTGTGTTCCTCGCGCTGACTCTCTCGCCTTTCGTCGCCTTCGCCAGCGTACCGGGAGCGGTGGCCATCAGTATGCTCGAACTGTTCGTAGCCTTCCTGCAGGCGTACATTTTCGTAATGCTCGCCAGCCTTTTCATCGGGTCGGCGATACACCCGCATTGATGGTTAATAATTAAGAATTGACAAACAGGTAATAAAGAATCAGGAACTGGTGATCAAGAGTTTACAGACTGGGTTTATTTGCATCTTAATATTTCGTGGTTTTCCAAGGGGTTTTGAACGAAATTGATTCAGGAACAGTTGTTTTAGGTTGTTTAAGTTTTTTTTGAGGCCGTTAATTCTTAATTAAATTGAAAGCCGCAGGCTTTCTCAAACCGGGAGATATCCTACGATGGAAGGAAACGCGATTGGGCTCATGGGCGCTGCACTTGGCGCCGGTTTTGTTACTCTTGGTGCGGCACTCGGCATAGGCCGCATCGCCGGAAACGCGATGGATGGGATCGCTCGTCAACCTGAAGCTGCGGGAAAGATTTTCACCCCGATGATCGTTTCAGCGGCGTTGATCGAAGGTGTTGCGTTCTTCAACGCCGTTATCTGCATGCTGATTGTGCTGAAGTAGCCACCTTGCGAGGAGTGGAGATGAAGCCACGTAGATCCCTCGTTTTCCCGGCGCTTCTGGCGTTGCCTGCAACGCTGCTGGCCTCGGAAGGAAGCGGTCTCAGCGGGATTATCAGTATCGCTCCGGGGAGTATGCTCTGGACGGTCCTGACTTTCCTGATTCTGCTTGTCATCCTCTGGAAATTCGCCTGGGGACCGATTGTCAGGGGTCTCGAAGCGCGCGAGGAGAAGATTCATGGCGCGATCGAGAAGGCGCAGACCGACCGTGAAGAGGCCGCAAAGCGACTCTCCGAGTACGAGGAGAAATTGAAGAGCGCCTCCGCCGAGATATCCGAACGTCTTGCCAACGCCGACCGCGAGGCCGGCCATCGGATTGATGAGGCCAGGGAGAAGGCGCGAGAGGAGGGCGAGAAACTGATCGAACGCGCGAAGCGCGAGATCGAAGCCGAACAGGTCCGAGTATCGGCCGAACTGCGCCGCGAAGTCGCCGGCCTCGCCGCAAAGATCGCCGCAGCGGCTATCAGCGAAAGCTTCGACAAGGATGATCAGCTGCGCATCATCAAGCGTCGACTTGAACAGGTGGAGAAGGAGTCGTGAAGGATCCGCGACTTGGCCGAAGGTATGCGGAGGCGCTGTTTGAGGCCGCCGAGGAACAGGGGGTCCTCGAAGAGGTGCTCGAGGTCGTGAGGACGGTTCTCGTCCCGCTCAGCGAGGACGAGGATTTCGTCCGGTTCTGGCTGTCGCCCGAGGTGCCGCTGCAACGAAAAAAGGAAGTCATCGAGAAGACTTTCGCCGACTTCCCGGCGCCGATACGCCAGTTCATGGGTCTGTTGCTCGAAAAGAAACGGGCGGGTGTGCTCTTCGACATGATGCCCGCGCTCTTCGAGCATTATGACCGGAAGCGGGGCGTCGTCCGGGCGAAGCTGACTACCGCGGTCGAACTCGACGATGAGCAGGCCGAACCGTTTGTCAAGCTGTTGAGCAAACGTTTCGGGGGCGGGGTGATATTGGAGTGTGAAGTGGACCCGGAGATCGTCGCCGGTTTCCGCCTCAGCTACGGCGACAAGGTTATTGACGGCAGCGTTCAGAGATCAATCAGTGAACTCCAGCGTCGCATAAGCGCCTGAAACGGGTACCGGAAACAGGGAAGACGCCATTCTGGAGGTTAGTATGCAAATCCGACCGGAGGAAATTACCTCCATTCTGAAGAAACAGATAGAGGAATATTCCGCCGAGGTTCAGACCGACGAAGTAGGAACGGTGATCATGGTCGGGGACGGGATCTGCCGGGTCCACGGTCTTGACAGCGTGATGGCCTCTGAGCTCGTCGAATTTCCCGGACCGACATACGGCATGGCGATGAACCTCGAAGAGGACAACGTCGGCTGCGTGCTTTTCGGTTCCGACAAGCATATCAAGGAAGGCGATATCGCCCGCCGCACGGGACGCGTTGTCGACGTTCCCGTCGGCGAGGAGTTGATCGGGCGCGTGATCTCGCCGCTCGGGTTCCCGCTCGACGGCAAGGGAGAGATCAAGACCACGCAACGGGCGCCGGTGGAGCGCAAGGGGACGGGAGTGATCACTCGCCAGCCGGTGAAGGAGCCGCTGCAGACCGGAATCAAGGCCATCGACAGCATGATTCCGATCGGCCGCGGACAGCGTGAGCTGATCATCGGCGATCGTCAAACGGGCAAAACGACCCTCGCGGTTGACGCGATCATCAACCAGAAGGGGCAGAATGTCATCTGCGTCTATGTCGCGGTCGGCCAGAAGGGCTCGACGGTAGCGAGCGTGGTCAAGACACTCGAGGATCGCGGCGCGATGGACCACACTATCGTAATCAGTTCGACGGCAGAGGAACCGGCGCCGATCCAGTTTCTCGCGCCGTTTTCGGGCGCGACGATCGGCGAGTATTTCCGCGACAAGGGGATGCATGCGCTCTGCGTCTATGACGACCTGACGAAGCAAGCATGGGCCTATCGCCAGCTCAGCCTGCTCCTGCGCCGTCCTCCGGGGCGCGAAGCGTATCCGGGCGACATCTTCAACCTGCACAGCCGGTTGCTCGAGCGCGCGGCGAAGCTGCGCGACGACCTCGGCGGCGGTTCGCTGACCGCCCTGCCGATCATCGAAACGCAGGCGGGCGATGTTTCGGCGTACATCCCGACGAACGTCATCTCGATCACCGACGGGCAGATATTCCTCGAGACCGAGCTCTTCTATTCAGGGCAGCGACCGGCGCTGAACGTCGGCATCTCGGTTTCGCGTGTCGGCGGCCATGCGCAGACGAAGGCGATGAAGCAGGTGGCGGGCAAGATCAAGCTCGAACTTGCGCAGTACCGCGACCTCGCCGCCTTCGCGATGTTCGCCAGCGATCTTGACAAGACCACCCGTAACCAGCTCAACCGCGGCGAGCGGCTGATGGAGATCATGAAGCAACCCCAGTTCTCGCCGGTTCCGCTGGCTCATCAGATTGTTGCCTTCTGGATCGCGATCAACGGCTACCTTGACCCGATCCCGGTGGACCAGGTTCAGCGCTACGTTGATGAATATGTCAAGTTCATCGACAACCAGCACCCGGATATTTTCAGGAAGATCGACGAGAAAAAAGCGCTGGACAAGGAGCTCGAGGAATCGATCCGCAAGGCGGCGGCGGAGTTCAAGGCGGTTTTCCAGGCATGACAAATGTTGACGGGGTAAAATGCCTTCGTTAAAGCAGATAAAGAGGAGAATTGGTTCGATCCAGAGCACTCGTCAGATCACCCGGGCGATGAAGATGGTGGCCGCCGCGAAATTGCGCCGCGCCCAGGAAGAGATGATGAAAGCGCGTCCCTACTCGGATCGCCTCAAGGTGTTGATCCGTGATCTGGCGGCGCGAACGAATCCCGAGGCCCATCCTCTGCTTTCAGTACGTGAGCCGAAGAATGTCTGTCTGGTGATCGTCACATCCGACCGTGGCCTCGCCGGCGGCTTCAACAACAACATCTGCCGCAGGGCGGAGGAGGTCATCGCCGATGCGAGGGGTCAGGCCGAGGATGTACGACTGGTTGTGGTCGGGAAAAAGGGGTATGACTACTTCCGTAAGCGGGGCGGCGAGTTTATCCAGCATCATCTCGGTATAATGCGCGAATTTGATTTCGGTGCCGCCGCCTCGATCGGCGATTCGATCCGCAGGCTATACGAGATCGGCGATGTCGAGGAGTCTGGACTTGACCGTATATATTTGATTTATAACGAGTTCAAATCAGTGATTCAGCAGGAAGTGATCGTCGAGCAGCTATATCCGATCATCCCCGATCTGGCGGGGGAGGAACAGTATCCGACCGACTTCATCTACGAGCCGAGCGAAAAAGCGGTGCTCGACCACGTCTTGCCGCTGTATACGAACGTGACGATCTGGCGGGTGCTGCTCGAATCGTTCGCCGCGGAGCTCGCTGCGCGGATGAACGCGATGGCGAGCGCGACGAAGAACGCGGGCGAACTGATCGACAAGCTGACGATCCAGTACAACAAGGCGCGTCAGGCGGCGATCACCAGGGAGATCCTAGAGGTCATCAGCGGGTCGGAGGGAATGAAATAACCCGGAAGGTAGTGGACCGAATCATGGGAATCGGTCCACTACCTTCCGGGTTATGGAGGACATTAAAGGAGCATTCGAGCGATGGTCAAGGGCAAGATCAAGCAGATCATGGGTGTCGTCGTGGACATCGAGTTCGAGGAGGGTCACCTTCCCGGTCTTTACCAGGCGCTGGAGATCGACCGCGGCAAAGACGGAAAACTTGTATTCGAGGTTGAGCTGCATCTCGGGGGCGGAGTGGTCCGGGCGGTGGCGCTGGATACCACCGACGGCCTCGTTCGAGGCCAGGAGGTGGCCGACACCGGTCAGCCGATTATGGTCCCCGTCGGTCCAGGTACGCTTGGTCGGTTGATCAACGTCACCGGCGATCCGATCGACGGTCTCGGCGAGGTCGATGCCGTCGAAAGGCGGCCGATCCACAACGAGAGCCCGAAGCTCGAGGATCTCAAGCCTGAAGCGGAGGTGCTCGAGACCGGCATCAAGGTCATCGACCTCATCCAGCCCTTCTCGAAGGGCGGAAAAATAGGGCTCTTCGGCGGTGCGGGTGTCGGCAAAACCGTCATCGTGATGGAGCTGATCAACAACATCGCCAAGGAGCACGGCGGCATTTCGGTCTTCTCCGGGGTCGGCGAGCGCACCCGCGAGGGCAACGATCTGCTGCGAGAGATGATCGAGTCGGGAGTGATCGATTACGGCGAGGCGTTTGATGTTGATGAGTTCGATCTGAGCAAGGTGGACAAGAGCAAGACCGGCAACAGCAAGATCGCAATGACCTTCGGGCAAATGAATGAGCCTCCGGGCTGCCGGCTGCGCGTCGCGCTGACCGGATTGACACTCGCCGAGTACTTCCGCGATCAGGGTATGGATACCCTGCTCTTCATCGACAACATCTTCCGTTTCATCCAAGCCGGTTCCGAGGTCTCGGCGCTGCTCGGCCGTATGCCCTCCGCGGTTGGTTATCAGCCGACTCTGGCGACCGAGATGGGCCAGCTTCAGGAGCGAATCACGACGACGAAGACCGGTTCGATCACATCGGTGCAGGCGATCTACGTTCCGGCGGACGACCTCACCGACCCGGCCCCGGCGACGACCTTCGCCCACCTTGACGCGACCACGGTGCTTTCGCGCGACATCGCAGCGCGCGCGATCTACCCGGCGGTTGATCCGCTCGACTCGACAAGCCGCATCCTCGATCCGAACATCATCGGCGAGGAGCACTACCAGGTGACACGCAGTGTGCAGGAGATCTTGCAGAAGTACAAGGACCTCCAGGACATCATCGCGATTCTCGGTATGGACGAGCTCTCCGACGAGGATAAGCTGACGGTCGCCAGGGCGAGAAAGCTACAGAATTTCCTTAGCCAGCCGTTCCATGTCGCCGAGGCGTTCACCGGCCGGCCGGGAGTCTATGTCCCGATCAAGGATACCATCCGTGGGTTTAAAATGATTATCGATGGAGAGATGGACCGGATTCCCGAGCAGGCGTTCTACATGTGCGGCGCAATTGAGGAGGCTTTGGAACGGGCGAAAAAACTTGATGAAGCTGCCTGAAAGGTGAAAAGCGGATCATGGCGGAGAACTATCATCTCGAAGTAGTCACCCCGCGCGGAACGGTGTTCGAGGGTGATGTCGTCCATGTACGCGCACCCGGTTCGAAGGGATCGTTCGGCGTACTCGCCGGCCATACGCCGTTCATCACGCCAATGGCCACGGGCGTGATCGAGATTGATCAGGCTGATGGCGAGATGAAGGTATTCGCGACCTCCGGAGGTCTTGCCGATGTGCATGGCAAAGAGCTCCTGATCCTCGCCGAAACGGCGGAGGAACAGGAGCAGATCGACCTCGAGAGGGCGCGGGAGGCGAAAGAGCGCGCCGAGGAACGGTTGGTAAAACACGATGAGAATCTTGATGTCGCACGTGCAAGGGCGGCTCTCCTGCGAGCGCTAAACCGGATAACCATCGCGCAACGCTGATAACGATGCAGGCCGGGGTCTCCGAACCCGGCTCATACCCAGGTGTCTATCCCGGACGGGTGGCCCGACCCTTGAGGATCGTTAGGTGGCCCTGTTGGCTTGTCCAACAGGGTTTATCTGGTTTT
>SDBT01012142.1_pt1 | contig 13842 bp, 15 predicted proteins | sample 2277101 | NCBI WGS metagenome assembly SDBT01 (sample SAMN10404973, study PRJNA504765) | marine sediment metagenome | isolation source: marine sediment core GS10_PC15, 103 cmbsf | place: Arctic Ocean: Southern Knipovich Ridge | collected 2010
ACCGTCGTCGATGCTGTACTCGATGGTGCGGTTCTCATCGTCGAGCACTCTCAGCGTCTCGTGGAACGCATCGTTGAGAATGCGCTTGGCACCGATCTCATCACCGGCAGCGTTGCCGACGGGCTCGGTCTTGGTAATCACTCCCTCTGCCCACGACATGTCGTGGAAATTTCGGAAGAGCGCCCAGACCTTGTCGGCCGGTGCGGGAACAATCGTGGAGTTGTAACAACCCATGTGGACCTCCTTGAAAGGTGAACCTTTTCGATGTCGGCAACCATTTGAGAGTCAGAATCATTCCGATATTTGGTAACGCCAAAAGGGATGAGCGAGAGAGGTGTGGGAACCCGGCCAACGATGGATCGACAACCGACTTTCCCGTCGGCTGTTTTTGCGGTAGGATGCGCCCCTGGCGGCCGACAGAGCCGCCGGTGATGGTCATCTCGGTGTGACCCCATCGTCTAGCCAGGTCTAGGACACCGGCCTTTCACGCCGGCAACACGGGTTCAAATCCCGTTGGGGTCACCATTTAATTTCTCTTTATAATCAAAGGTTTACGGTCACTCGCGTGTTCGGTTTTGGATGCCGGTCCTGGTGAATTGCCAACGAATTTGCCAACATTGGCCTTCTGATTCGACTGGTTGAACTGCTGCATCGCTGCTATCGCATCTTGAAACTTCTTCGGTGCCAGGTGCGCGTAGCGTTGCGTCATCCGGGGTGTGGAATGCGCCATGAGCTTCTGAACGGTGTACAGGTCCACTCCTGCCTGTACAAGGGCTGAGGCGAACGAGTGGCGCAGGTCTTTGAATCGGAAGCGATCGTCGAGGCCCGCGATCGCCTTTGCAATCGCGAAGTACCGCTGAACTCGTATGGGGGCCAGGTCTGGGAACACGGTTGCTGTCGGGAATCGTTGAGGTGCGTCGGCGAGGTGCGCCAGGAGTGCTTCCCGGAGTTCGTCTGTCATTGGGATCCAGGTGTCCTGGCGGGTTTTACCCCGGACGCAGCGGACCAAGCCCGATCCTACATCGAACGTCAGGTCGTCAATCCGCAATGCCAGGAGGTCTCCGCGGTCCATGCCGGTGTCGAGGGCGGCCAGGAAGAAGACGCGCGAGTTCTGATATTGGGTGAAAGCGCACCGTATCCGATCGGTGTTAACTGAAGTTTGCCGGCGCGCCCGTGGCCCCGCTCCCAAGTCCTCCACCACGTAGCGTCGCGTGAGAGCTTCTCGTCGGGCCTGTTGGAAACCTTCCCAATCATTGAATGCGTCCAGAAATCGAGTCCGCTCCTCAGGCGTGAGGTATGCGTCTTTGGGCGGTGGCTCGGCGAGGGGTTTGATTTTTCCGCATGGCCGTCGTTTGATCTCGTCCCGATCGATGCCCTCGTTCAGAAGCATCACGAGGTGCGCCACGCAGCGGTTGACCGTAGACGGGGACAACCCGTCGTCGAGGAGCCCGTTGCGCCAGCTGAGGACAACAGCGCGCGTGAGCTTGTCAATCGCGTGGTCGCCGAGGTGTGGCAGGAGGTGCAATTGTTGGAACTCTTTGTGGCGTGTGAGCGTGCTCGCGGCGTGGCGGCCCAGCCGAGTTGGGTATTCCGTGAGGTATTTCGTGAGTGTGAGCGTTTTGCCGGGCCGTCGTCGCGGGCTCTCTTCGAGCTCTTGCCGGAACGCGCGTTTCTTCTTGAGCGCGTCGCGGTACCCGATGTCGCGCACGATTTTGCGAACGCGTCGGCCCTTGCGGCCGTCTTCCAACAGGTCGTAGTAGGCAGTGCGCGTCGCCTTGTCATAGGCAAAGCCGTTTTTGATGGGTGGCTTCATCTCGTTGCTCCTGGGGTGATTCTAGTGCAGTCCAGGTAGGCGAGGAGAGCGGAAAGCTCGTACCTAATGGCGGCGCCGAGGCGGACGTATGCAGGTCCACGTCCTCGGCATCGCCACTTCTTGAGCGTGACCGGCTGGAGCCGGAGGAACGCCGCGGCCTCGGCCTCGGTGAGCAAGACGGCACCAAGAGGTGTCGGGTGTGCATTCATCGATCGCCCCTCCGTTCCGGTGGTTCGGCAGGGGTTAACCAGTCGTCGCCGATACGCGACCCACTGTCGAGCGGCGACGGTACTGCGTGCCCGAAGAGGAGGTAGCGTTTGCGGTCTCGGGGGTGCAATGGCCGGAAGGTAGGGTGAGTGCGGCGACGTGCGGGGGGTGCAACGACGAGCAAGACTGCATCAGAGGCCAGCGGCGGGGTCATTGGTCCAGTTCCTCGATCAGGCCGAAAACATCAACCACCGTGTAGGCGCCGTGCAGGTCGGGGAGGCGTTTGGCCAGCCCTGTGCGCGTGCTACGGAGGTGGCGTGGGAGCACGGCAACGATCGTGTGGGTGATCCCAACAGCTGCGTTCTTTGTGACGTTGTTCGTGCCCGTGGTCACGGGGTCGCTCACTTCGACTTCGATGGCGATCAGTGCGCCGGCTGGTAGCTTCTCTTCTATATAGAAAACAATGGGTTCGTGCTTATGAGGGTCGTACCGGAAAAAAATGTCCATGCCTTTCCCGCCGAGTGTGAACTCCACGGCTGCATCAGGACAGTGAGCGGCGAGTTCCTGAATCAGCCAGCGGTGCTGCGCGGAGTCGCCCCCCTTCGTGAATGCAGGGCGTGGTCGGCCGAGCAGCTCGAACGCTGCGGCGGTGGGCTCGAGCACGACCGCGTTTCCTCCCCGGCCGGCACGGACGAGGATGCTCGTCGCGGTGAGGAGGCTGAGACGCTCGAGCTTCGCGCACGCGTTGTTCCCAGGTTGCCGCGAAACGTTTGCCTTGTCGTACGTCTGGGTGGTGGTCCGGATGCGCTCGGCGCTGGTTCTGAGGACCCGTTCCTCGACTGTGGTGATTTTGATCGGGACGTGGCGTGGCTCGTCAGGCTCGTGATCAGGTGGTTTGAGGGGTGGTTTTCTTCTGTACTCGCGCGCCTTGCTGGACTGCTCCTGAGGGCGTTCGGGTGGTTTTTCTTCGTTTGGTCGCGGTTCTGATGCTTCGGGAATTGCCTGAAAAAGCGGGTGGTCAGCGGTGCGCTTTGGCTGGCCGGGTCCCGAGTGTTCGTCCTTGGACTGGTCGCTCTGTACCGCTGCTGGCGGGTCTGGCGGCGCGTACCGGTTGATGCGTTCCTCAGCTGCTTTGCGCGCGGCGTTGGTGATCTGCTTTTCTTGTTTTCTATATGGAAAAGAACAGAGTAGTGGCTCTTTCCACGTTGTCCCGAGGCTGATGATGCACTGGCCGCGCTCAAGGCGCGTGGTGAAGTACTCGGACTGGTCCGGGTTGAGCTGCTGGTTCTGGAGAACTTCTCGCGCTTCACGGCCTGTGGCGACACTCATCGCGACCGTGACATTGGTGTTGCTCTTCAGGATCGGGTGCAGGCTTGCTTGATCGAGCTTGTGTGGATGAGTCCAATGCCGAACTCGCGGATCATTCCTTGGAGATTGACAAGCGTGGGCACCCCGCTGATGTTGGTCTGCTTTACGTTCCAGAACTCGTTGCCCTCGTCGTTGACGAGGACGTAGTCAAGTGTGTTTCGGATGCCTTTGCGTCGGTTGTGGAGGTAGAGCAGGTTGACCAGGTACGTGTAGAGGAATGTCGTGTACTCGTCGTTGGCGAGCGTGTTCAGGTAGAGGCTGTGGTTGAAGAGTTCATCCCAGCTGATTCCGTTGCGTGTGTAGTAGGGACCTGGGAAGGCTCGTCCAAACCCTTGTTGCCGATTTGCGGCCCCGGCGATCGCGTCACGACGCGAGAACGTGAGCTTCGGAGAGTGCATCTCGTCGATGACCTGCCTGGCGTCGGCGAGGCAGGGATTTTCGTGTTCGGTGAGTACCTTGGTGAGTGCTTTGTCGAGTACCTGTTTTTGGTTTGCTCCTGAGTAGTGGGTTTCTCCCCAGACGGTGGTGAAGAGGTTGATGTGCTCGTCGTTGCTGAGGAAGCTTGGACGCTGGAGGAGATTGAGCTTTGCCGTCGGGGAGATGACCAGGAAGTCCGGATCATTGGCTGCGATGTGGAAGGAATCGTCCTTTTGGTCGAGAATGAAGACCTTGATTCCGAGCTTCCGGAGTTGCTCAAGGATTTGGAAAATGAAGGTGGTCTTCCCGACACCGGTTCCACCGTACACGCCGAGATGCTGCGTCAAGTCGAGCAAGCTGATTCTGATCGGTGCACCGTTCGCGACCTGGTAGGCGAGGACGAGTTCTCCTGCGAATTGGCTTGCGGGAGCGACGACAAACGAGTACTCCTCATGAAACTGTTCGTACGCATCGAGCCGTTGCCGAACGCCCTTGAAGACGCGCGCGTCGGTTGCTCGTGGCCGTTCCGGGTCGATCGACGCGAGGTCCCGTGCCAGTCCTGGATCGTGTCGGTCGATCTGAAATCTGCGGACGAACTCCTTGGCCGCTTCAAGCTCACGAATCGAGATATGGACGCTCATTGGAACGACAAGAAGAAGGTAAGGAGCGCGTGACGGCGTGCGTGCCGTGCGCAGGGTGGGCAGAGGTACTGCGAGACATACTCGGGTCCTGGCTCCTCTGGAGCAGGAAGGCGGGCCGCGCAAGGGAGGCAGATCGTGGCCTCACACTCCGCGCACGATCGGGTTGCGTCTTCATGGAGAGGGAACGTGCCACAGACCTGGCAACTGACCAGTCGCGGATCGTCCGCGTCCATCAGGGAGCCGTCAGCTGCCGTGAGCAGTGTGGTGTGGCGCGTGTAGATTTTCTCACCTGAGGCAAGCGTTACTGGCGTATCTTCGCGGACGCCGACCAACTCGCGTCGGCCGTCAGGGCTAATCGCGTCCTTGTAATCCCAGTCGACCGGATCGAGTTTTTTCATGGCCCCTCCGGGTGTGCTTCTTGTGCGACTGCGCGCACGACGATTGCGGTGAGCCCTCCGAGGAGGATCGCGATTCCTGGTGATATGAGGTCGTGCTTGATGGTGTGCCAGGTGAAGACGAATGCGAGTCCGTGCACGACTCCGAGCAGGACGGGCCGTTTGTTCAGGATGGCCGCGAGCGTTACGGCATAGACAAGGAAAAACCCTGGTCGCATCCAGTCGAGCAGCGCCTGGACGAGCGGCACCTCCCGGTGTACGACCGAATAGTCCAACAGCGTGAGGACCGCCCAGATAAACGCCATATGGAGACAAATACGGATTATGACCATGGCAACCTCCCACACGGCCACAAGCGAGCGTGAGCGAAAGACAGGACCGCGTGCTTCATCGACAATCCTGATCAGAAGAGTCAGCGGGCGCGTACGGATTCGGCACCGAAAAACGAAAGCCAGAATCAGCACCAGGCTGAGAAGTATCAGCAGACCCGACAACGCCATGCACGTCAGGACCAGGCACACCCGGCGGGACGAGGAACACATCTCGTGCCGGTGGTCGCTGAAACCGCAGCTCAACCAAATCCGCCAAAACCAAGAGATATGTGCCTGAGAACAAGAGAACGGCAAGGTGCGAGGCCAAGCCCAACACAAGCAAGAACACACCGATCAACATATTCTGGGTCACGAACGAGGGACCCAACTCCTGCAGCACGACAAACTGGGTCACAACCGCGACCGGCTGAATAAGAAGAACGAGCGAACCAACTACCAGCCAACGCCAGCCACCACAATGAATAGCGCTCAAAAACTCATGGCATTGCCGGTCGAGCGCTCGACCAAGAGAAACAAACACCTCCAAACCAAGCACCAAACCAGGAACAACCCAACACGCAGCTTCCTCCAACCCAAAACTGGATAGCCCGGCAACAAACTCAGCAAGGGCACGAACAAGAAACACATCAACCCCATACGCACACACCAACACCAAGCACACCAAGAACACCAACACGTTCATCCGAGGAACAGGAGGATCCACACCACATGGGAATACGTGCTGGCTCATGGCGTGCTCGCAAGGGAAAGCACATACGAAACAGCAGCATCCGGACTCTCAAACACCGCAATACGATCACGCCACCGATTCAACATCCCCAGATCCTGACTGGCCGACACCATCACAAAATGCACACCCTCAAAGCCGAGCTGAAAATTTTCGTGACGCCTAGTGTCGAGACCGTCAGAAACCAACAACACAACACGAACAGCACCCGGAGAAGGCTCATTCAAAAACAGCGAAGCCCGCTCGAGACCAGAAACAAGATCAGTAACCTGCTCATGACGACCAAGCATGCCGCGAACGGCACTCCGAAAATCCTGGATCAATGGCTCAGACGAGGCACGAAACGAAGCACGCTCACCCTCATAGGAAACACGCCGACGCTCAAGCTCTGCATGCTGGCGAGCAGCACGAAACACGTTCCGCTCAGTCACCACCAACGACGGCACAACCGGCGGACAAAGCGGTAGGCGAACCAGCGGAGGCGAACCAGCACCAACCGTCGAAAACGCAAGCTCACCATCCCCTGCCAGGATGCGCTCAACCAACCGATCCACGTCCTCCATGGAGACCCGAGGAATGTTGTTCGCTGAGCCGCTTACGTCCTGCAAGACCACACACCGAAAAGGAACTACAACAGGAACAGGATCGACATCCGAAAGGGGCTTTGGCGCAGGAAGAGCACAACCGATGAAAATCGACAGCAGAAGGACGCCAACAGCATCCCTCAAGACGCGTCGAGCCTCCTGAAATAAAGGGGTCGTTTGTTCGTGCCGGCAGAGGGGGCGGCAATTTTCTGCGTGGAAAGCGAGAGGACCCCTGGGTTGTTCAGGGACGAGTGCACCGCAAAACGGACATACCGAATACAGGCGCGTTTTACATCGGTCACAGTGCACGGCGACTCCATACGATCCGTTGCACTGCTCGTTCTTTGCTGGACAACTCATCAGGATCCTCCTTCCACTCCAATGGACGAGCCGTGCCCAGACACGCGGTAGATGGCTGGTCTTCCACGGTCGGAAAAGATCAGCGGTTCCGATATGTCGATGTGGGGGAGTTGGTCATGCATCGTCGTCCTCCGAATGCGTTGCTCCCGACGTACTTCCGGCGCGATAGCGGTTGGTGATCGGGTCGCCACCCCGTGCCGGGGTTCTTGCCGGGTTCGACGGGTCAAGGGTGAGATCGACGCCCTCGTCCACGCAGTTGCATTTGCATGATGTGGGATCCAGGCCGAGCCGGTGCCAGAACTCAAGCGTCTCTTTGCACAGCGCGATCGGCACTTCCGGGTCGAGTGCCCGGATTTCGCTGATGATGCTGTGATACATGGCGAACCGCAGCTCGTCCTTGAAGCGCCACCGCCTGTCGCCGCCGATCTTGGCGAGTGCGCGATCGGTGACGGCGCGTTCGACGCGACCGGCTTGGACGCGCGCCTCGTGGGCGTTCTTGCAGCCGTCGACTGCGCGAAAGCTGCCGAGCGTGACCCGCTCCGGACGGGCCGCGTCGAAGGCGGCCCGGACCGCGTCGCGATACTCCGCATCCCGGCCGGGGGTCCAGTCGGGTCCGTCCGCGAGGATGGGATCGATTCGGTAGCGGATCGGGTACCCCGCCGCTTGGGCGCGGCGTGCGGCGTCCAGCCTCCTGGCCAAGGGAGCTGTCCCGGCTTCGATTGTTCGGGTGATCTTGTCCGTGTTGAGCGACCAGGAGAGGATGGTATGACCGCGGTGATCCGCATCAAGTATGCCATCCACCTTGTCGCTCTTGGTGAGGAAGAGGACCTTGGCGTTGACCCCGGCGAAGAACTCAACGACCCTCCGTGCCTGGCCGGCGAACCAGTCGATGGCGAGGCTGTCTTGGAGTTCGCCGGCCGAGAGGAAAAGGCGCCCTCGGCGTTGTACCGCAGTGGCGATCTCGCTGAACATGTCGTCGAGGTTGACGAAGATCTTTACCTGGGGTGCCATCCGGCTCGTTGTAGATGCAGTGAGGTAGCAGTACGCGCAGCTGAAAGGGCAGAGGTCCTGGAAGTGGGAGCGCTCGAATGAGGGGCAACGGACGTCCTCAAAGATCCCGGGGAACGTGGTGATGAACCGTCCGCGGGTTCCGAGCACGAGGGTGCGCTTGCCGAGATCGAACCGCTCGGCGAACGGCACGCCTTTCAGGAGGTCGGCCGAATTCCAGGACCGATCGAGGGCTTCGACGACCTCGGCATTGGGGAACTGGCGCAGCACGCGATCGACGTAGGCGCGGTACGCCGGGTTGTCGAGCACGCCTTTGGCGAGGATGATGCGCTCCGGCGCCCACCCCCGAGGATCGACAACTGCGTCTTGCGGGATCGCACAGATTGACTGGTAATCAGCGTCGCGCGGTTTGGGTTTCCTCATTTCACATTCCTTTCTCCGAACGGATCACTTGGATTCGCCAAGGACGGATCGGTGACCTCCATGGGCGTGCCGCACGGGCAGGTCGGAAGACCCACGGCGATCCATTTGCGGCTGGTTCGGACGACATACCCACAGCGCGGGCAACTGATCCGCTTAAGCCTCGATCCCGTCTCTGGGCGTGGCCCTGTTGACGGCTGTGGGGGCGTACCCGCCGGTGATTTCGGGCCACGAGCAAACGGGTTCAACTCTGCGTGCGGATACGGCCCGAGCAGACTGGAGAGGGCGTTTAGACGCTCTGTCAGTTCGGGCCCTGCTGTTGTCGACCGCATCGGCCCCACGAGGCCGAGGGCGAGCGCGAGGTGTTTAAACGGTCCCCGGTGGCCTGCCGCGATTCCCACTGCCGCGTGAACAAGCTCGTGAACGAGCACCGCGAGAACCTCAACAGGCGAGTCGAGCAATGGAGCGATGAAGATCTCCCAGGAATTGTCGCGGCTCACCCAATCGGCCCAACACTGGCCAAGAGCACGCCGAGGACGCGAGGTGAAACCACACGAAACCCGGATCCGGTCGGGAAGAGGCGAACCCAGCGACTCAAACCAGGGACGCATCTCGCCAATAGCGCCGCCTAGCCATTCCTCGCGAGTCACGGTAGACCTGCCTCTCTGACTTCAACAAAGGGGACGTATGGAGTCGAGCCACACCGGTGGTCGGGGTCCCGCGAAGTACCGCCGCAGGCCAAACAGGGCTCGTGACGGTAAAGCTCAAACGAACCGAAGCCAGGCGTGCCGACCGTAGTGGGAATGGGTAGGGTGCCAAACCCTCGACACCAGGAACAGGAGATGTCGGAACCGCAGGTGTCGCAGCGTTTGAGAAGACGAGGAGTCATATTGTTTTCCTCCTATCACCGTCATAGCAGGAGGTCGTAAGTGGATCAATACAAGATATTTATGCAATCTCCTCGGAGGTTACGTTTGCATCAATCAGGCGCCGAGCTGGAGCGCCGCCCTCATTGACAGAACCTCCCAGAATCGCGTTCAACGACCGGCGTCGATGCAATCAGTGGTTGCATCAATATCCCCGTTCCTAGGGATCGCCGAGGCGGACTGAAACAGTGGCCGGTGGGGTAATGAAGCCAGGAGGAGCGTTGTAAAGATCCTCAATCAGGTCCACTAACGGGCGGTCGTGAACGAAGCGTTTCGGAAGAACAAGCAAAGCAGAGGTCTTCAGGTCGAATGGGCCCCGTTGCGGCTCAAGCTTCCACGGGCCATCGGGCTGGTAGCTGACCGGCACCTCCTCACCGTGCGGCCCGAGTCGGTATCTCCAGAAGGGGCGTTTACCTTTAGGCACGAAGACCTCCCGGACATCCTTGTTGAAGTGCTGGAGGAAGTACGGCAATGCGATGAAGCGAATGCGGCCGGCATGCTCCGAAGCCTTGACCACTTCGCCGTAGGAGAGATGCTCAATCGGACGATGATCCAATGGACCGGCAGTGACCAAAAATTCGATCTCCGCCGATGAGAGCCGAAAACAGACATCAACAAGGGCATCGCGGAGCAGGTACGGTGCCTCTTCTCCCTGAAAGGAGAAGGCCACCGGCTGGCCGACTCGGACTTCGGCGGGGAATCGAAGGTCCTCTCCGATTCCTGTTTGTCACTCGTAGTGGTTCTTCATATTGTGGCGGAAAGTCGGCCGGTCTTTTAAGATTGTCGGAATGACGGCAACACCAGATTCCTTGAGGGACGATTTCCTTCGCTACGTCATCTCATATCTCGGCCATTCCCTGACCAAGGACTATGGAAAGTACTCAGGAAGAAAAAGTGGCAGACCGCCAAAAGATTTACTCCCTTTCTTGAGATGCCTTTGGCGAGCGCGAGAGGGGTTTCCTCCCAGGCACCGTGTGCCGAACGCTCCTGTCGGGTACTGTGACGAGCACCATTGTCTGTGGCTGCACACCCCGAGTTTCAGGAGTCTTTTTGGTGTCTCGGAGAAACTCGCCAAAGAGTTCGCCAACATCTATCCCACCACCCGTCCTCTCTACAAGGCGTCGGTTGGCTTGGCACGCTACGCACTCGATAGTGGATGGACGGGCGAATCCGGCACAATTCCCTTGAGCACTGTCAAAGACCCTCATTTCAAAAAGATCCGAAAGCTCATTCCCGACTTGCCCAATCAGATGAAGTTCTTGGGCTATGTGGTGGTCGCTTACAAGGAGGGTGCGCGAACACTCTGGATCGGCACGAGGACGGAAGACCAGCTCGAACGTCTCGACGACATGCCGGTGCCCAAATACACCCCCGATAACACCGGCTTCAGACGACAACCGTTGACACCCCGTGAACATCCGGACAATAGGTTGACGCTGTTCGGAAATTGTGTCGATGCAGGGGGGCTATCCCCGCCCGTAGTCGCGAAGCTCATGCCGGATACACCGGGCCAACTGGCTGGAGTCCCTTCCGACGAGCAGCTCGATTGGGTGGTCGAGAAGAGTCGTGGATCGTGCGCCGATGAAACGTTTGAGGCGCTGCGGGACAGCCTCTGCTCTCCGTTGGTCGCACGTGAATTGCTTGAGAAGGAGGGGAAAGACTGGGGCGCGGCCGCTCGGGAGATACCCGAATTGTTCAGCTATCTCCCCCACAAGCTGCGTCGCCGGCCCGAATCCTATTTGGACAGGCAGGACTCTGTGAAGTGGCCTAAGACGACGCTCAAAGAAGTGGTCGACGAGATTCTCAAGCCGCGTGACGAGCCGTGGCGAGTCCTGGTCGAGGCGTCAGCAGGATTCGGCAAGACGGCCTTTCTGCACGTGCTCGCTCTGGAGGTTGCGAAGAGAGATTCTCTTGCCCTCCAACCGGTGAACCTGCGTGATGTCGCAACGACGGAATCTAAGCCGATCGTGGAGTGGTTGGCTGATGTGATCAAACCGCAGCTCAAGACCTCATCAACAGGGATTCGGGAACAGCGCACTCGAGTGGCGGACCGGCTAGTGGGTGAGGGTCGTGTTGTTGTCTTTCTTGACGGGCTTGACCAGGTCAACAGGAGGGGGTTTGACCGTGTCGAGAAGCTACTGAGAGGCTGTGATGCTCCCGTCAGGATTATTGCTGCGTGCCGAGAGGAACTCGGCCGCGGTGGGAGTTGCGACTGCTTCGATGCGGTGATTCGACTGAGGGTACCCGATGGCGATGAGGCCTCAGTGGAGGAATTACCTCTCGAAGTGCGGGACGTGCTCAAGACCGCGCTCCCGAAGGACCCGTTTCATCCATTCTGGATTCACGCGGCACGGCTGCTCCACCATCGGAGGGCTTTGCCAGGAGAGGGGTCTAGTTCCGATCTGGTCAGCAAGTACCTCGATGAGCTTATGCGTCTTGCCGCCGAACATGCTGGCCAGGATCTTGATGACACGATGAAGCTTGAGATGCTGTGGGGGGACCTGCGACGGGTGATGGGCCAGGTCGCGTTGGACAGTCTTCGGTTCTGCCCAATGAAGCGGCCACCAGCTCTTGGTGAGGTGCCGAACGAAGTCCTCCTGCAAACGCGTGACAGGCTGAGTAAAGAGGATCATGGGACCGACGTACGACGTATCTTCAAATACGCCACTCGACACGCTGCACTTCTGAATCTGCCAGAGAAGAGCTACGACCAGCATGGGAAGATCTGGGTCTTCCAGCACCAGCTCCTGCAGGAGTACTTGGCCGCCGAAGGACTCGTGGAACAGCTCAACCGAAAGCTACGAGCCGTCAAACCGTCCAGGAGAGCCAAGGTCGTCCTTCGAAAGCTGATCCCCATCGTCCGGGGAGTCGTCCAACCCGAGGATCCGCTCAGGGAGTTTCGGCATCCTGAGGATCTTGACCGAGTACTCGTTCTGAGTTTCTGGAGTTTCGTCGCCGAGATGCTGGTGGAAAGGGGCGCGCTGACGTCCCAGGACCGGGGGAACCTCGTGCGCGACATTACGCGCATCCTGTCGCCCACGCCGCAATATGCGCGGGCGCTGCGGGATGCGTGTCGCACGGCCCTGCTGCGGCTCCGCGATGAGCTGACGGAAGTCGAAGCGCGACTGATCATGTCCGACTCAGGTGGGTCAGAGAGCGAAGACGCGTTTGACGTATTCATCCAGAAATGCTGGTCGGATGAACAAGCGCAGATTGAGGCCCTGCAACCAAATGACAAAGAACTCAAAGAGCTGGAAGACCGTCTGCGGGAGCAGGAGCCCGAGCTTGGCTGGAGAGTGGAGGGCAAGCGGGAAGTTGTAGTCGCAACTACGAAAAACGGATCTCGCTGGCTCCATGTCTCGGCGGGTGCGTTCCTAACTGGCGGATGGGAATCTGACAACCAACAACCGGTTAGGATATCGGGCACGAGAGCGTTCTGGATAGCTCAAGACCCAGTGACGTTCGTGGAGTTTGTCGAGTTCGTGGGGGAGGGGTATGATCTCGACCACGAGTGCTGGAGTCCATTCCGTGACGAGGTTCGAGAAGCTCTTAGGGGTAGGACCGAGCCACTCGACGACGATGATGCATCGCTGGCGTTGCCTGGCGACGTCCCAATGGTGTGCGTCTCGTGGTTTGAGGCCGTGGCCTACTGTAGGTGGGCCAGCCGGCGTTACGGCGGTAACAGGCCCCATGACCGCTACCGCCTGCCGACCGAGGCCGAGTGGGAGAAGGCAGCCCGGGGATCGTACGGCCGGCGTTGGCCGTGGGGATGCGTTCGGCGTGACCGACTGGCGTTTTTCTGCCGACAGGAAAGGACTGCTGGTCACCCAATTCCGGTTGCCGACAACCCAAACCGATCGCCATTTGGTGTTCGGGGAATGTGCGGCAACGTGTGGGAATGGACACCGAACGTGTTGTCGGTCGAAGGCTTCGGTGAGACGGTAAAGAGACCACCCGTGGACGATCTGATATCAATCCGCGGCGGTTCGTTCGATTCCCCCTGGGTCACCGTTGAATGCCCGTGCCGAGGTTGGGCAACCGCCATGAGTACAGCCGACTACCTCGGGTTTCGATGTGTCCGGGACGCGAGCTGATCCGCTCCTCCCCACCCCATTAATTCAAGAGGTCGAAGCGACGCGGCTCCCATGCGTTCGCCTTGTGGCGTATCGCAGACGAGGACCTGCACCCCGGAGTTCGACAGTTCAGCTCGTAAAGTATTGATTCTAAAAGGTCGCATTCCAAAACGTGCCACTACAAGGCGGTTTCGAGGCGCTTCATGGTGGGGAGCGACACCCCGGCTGCGTCAAACATTGAGCGCTGCTCGGGGGTGATCGCCGAGAGGCCTTCGAGGTTCTTACCGGTTGCGAGCCGAACGCTGTGGCGCTGGATTGAGCGAAGCCGGTAGAGCAGCTCCTCCGGGGACAATCCCAGCGGCGAGCGATGCAAACGGTGACGCAGCGCGCGCTGGATTACCAAGGCCAGAAAGCAGATGAATGTGTGCGCCCGAATCCGATCCGGCAACCGGTGGTGGACCGGCGCGATGTCGAGCTGGTTCTTCATGATCCGGAAGCCGCGCTCGATGTCGGCCAGGTCCTTGTACTGGGCAATGAGCTGCTCGGGCGTGAGATCGCGCACGTTCGAGAT
>SDBT01012143.1_pt1 | contig 13841 bp, 12 predicted proteins | sample 2277101 | NCBI WGS metagenome assembly SDBT01 (sample SAMN10404973, study PRJNA504765) | marine sediment metagenome | isolation source: marine sediment core GS10_PC15, 103 cmbsf | place: Arctic Ocean: Southern Knipovich Ridge | collected 2010
TCAGATACCTGCGCTAAAATCGCCATGGTTTTAACATCACCAAAATCGTTGGTATTAAGCGTCACCGCAACAGCAGGGACGTCATCAACGATATCGATAATGTCCAGGTGGCCAAATTCAAAGATGTCCTCTGATGTAAAAGTCGTGGTACTTCCTAAAGACTGGACTCTATAGAGAACATTTCCATTCGCCCACACACTTTGTGATGCGTAAATTATTCTATTTCTAGCCATAGCTAAATTGTCCTCCTATCATTCCGTTTATTAAATACACGTATTCAGGTCGTCTACGTTTACAAAATCCTTTTTTATCTTCATTAAACTGAGGCGAGCTTAATAACGATAAACCTTTTCCTTTATAGTATTACGTATAACTTACTAAATTAAATGTAACTTTTGACCTATAGGCATTCAAGTCACTTAACATGACCTGATCCGAGGTCCTTGTCATCACGAGAGGCAAATTTACATGTCTTGCTACTACGTCCTCCATTTGTAACCTACCGGAACCAGCTATTGTTTCTCTACTAAATAGAGAGGTTAGTTTATTACTATTGTCACGTCTACCAAAAAATGTGCCATCATAGTCTAGTACCCCTCCTGTTGGAAAATCATATAAGGGGCAGCCTTTCAAATAAAAACCTTTATGTAGTGTTTCAACTATATCATTACGTTCTGCGGGATCGGAGGCGAACACATGTATACCAACCTTTCTTATAATTCTCTCGCCACCGCCCAGCTGATATCCTTTTCTATGTGTCTCTGACATGTCGACAACCACTACTGGTGGGTCTGCTGCCTCAACTGCTGACCATTCGTCCACTATACTTATATAATTCCAATAGTAATCTATATAAGCAGGCACTATACTGTTGTCTGTAATTATTCTGCCATCGATGTAATCTATAAGATAATCTGAACTGTCTATTTCAGTGTAACTAGAATCGTATACCTTTATTCTGTCAGATTGTTCTGGTGTACCATAACAAAACACACCATCGGCCCTTGTGCCGCTTATTACTACATAGTCATTTATTGCACATGTCAAACCGGCCTGAGAGTCACAGGGATCCACTATGGCGTCATTGATTCCTGATGCAGTATCGAAATAAACCCATCCTCTTCCTCTAGCCGTTGGTGACGGCTCCATGGTAGTCACCGCTTCATATATCATGCTTGTAGGAGACGACATCGACGCAATAGTACTAAGAGATATTGTTTCCTCCTGCTCCACGAAGCAACTCAGCACCTGATCCTTAATGTAATAATAAAGACTTAAGTCCTCTTTTCTTAACCTGCTCATTTCATAGCTCATAGTTATCTCCTATATTTTGCAACAAAGTCTCTCTTGGCATCCTCTATAGTGTATTGAATCCACCTACCCATGTCGGACTCCACAAACTGGTCGGCAGCACTAAATATGTCAATTGGAGGTGAATTTGAAAATGGAAATTTAATTCTTTTTATATTATTTCTTCTCAATCTATTATTTACATCTTCGGTCAATCTCAATAAATACATACGTTGTTTCTTCGGTACATCCGGATCGAATACGTCAGTTCGTCTAGGTTGCCTATTGTACATTTGTACATATTGTCCTTCATCAACCTCAACGTATACTCCCGCGGTGCCATCTAGAATATTTTCTATAATCTTCAGACGACCACTAAAATCAAAATTTTCCATGTCGGGTGTTCTTAACAATAATCCTTTTTCTTGTTCAGAAACAAATTCAAAATCTTCGAGTCTTTCTAAAAATGTACTCCTATAAAATACTGGGTTGGTTCTACTATCTCTAGAAGTAACTGCAGAAACCAAGTCCAAATCGTATTCTGACATAATAATATCTACTAGCATCGGAATGGCATCATTGTACAACACTTTCTCAAAACGCTTTTGGGAAAGACTGCCAAAATCTTCAATTGCATTATTTACTTGGCCCATCTCTGGAGAGTTAAGTACCATCATTAATTTCCTCCAGAATAGTCTTTTACTATTTCATCAGTGTCTATACTTGGTTTTTCTGTAGTAAATGCAGTTACAACCATTGTAGTTTGTGTGCCAAGTCCCCTAAGTATAGGTGGCCTCGAAAGTTTACACTCTACTCCATCTATTACTATCTTAGAAGAGTTTTTGAATAAGTCTAGATTCTTTGGATGCGTCTTTAGTTGTACAATTGTAGAACCTTCTGTACCTGCAGGTGTAAAGGTTAAATTATTTGTACTGGAACCTAAATTTGGATCCCAAGTAACCAAACAAGCTATAGATTTTCTTCTTTGTATCTCGATATAACCTTGTCCGTGACATACTGGACAACGCCCACAAGAAAAATACTTATATCTTAATGCGGTACCGCCGCCAGACTCATAGTCAACTTGCGCATCGTTAGCTGCCTGTATCTTTTGGTAAGTGGTTGGTGGATTACCACCCGTGCCTGCTACAGTGTCATCGTTAAATACACACTTACCACTAGAGCGTGATGTCATCTTATCATAATAACAATTAGGACAAGCATTTTTTATCGGCTGTCTATATACCACTACAGTTCTGCCCAATCCTTTGATAACATCTCTCATACGGTTCATATACCGCTTCTTAGTTTTTGGATGTATTCTATCTCGTGCCATTAGAGTCCTCTTTTAGTCAATTAGTACGCCACCGACATACGGCATCTGTAATGCCTTTATCATAGCGTCGAGCCTTTTACGTAGAGCACTTAACATCTTCTCCTTTACATTCAAGCCTGGTTCAGGATTGTAGTTACTGCCTTCGTCTCTTATGGCAGCCCCATCTTCAGTGGCATCTTCCCACAGTTCCATTTCGAGTAGCTCAATAGCCGTTGCTAACATATAAACTTCTGAGTTGGCAGTAATAGTAGTCAATGGTGGTGGCGGCGGCTGATTATCATAGGCATCCATTATTTGCCTGTCACTATGGCGAAAAGTATAATAGTAGATATCAACGCCATATTCTACTCCTGAAATCACTGTAGTAAGAGATATGTCCTCTTGAAACCTCAAATAAGTATAGCCATCAACAGTCGGATTAGTAGAATTATTATATGATGTGTTATTCATATAAATAGAAACTGGCCATCCCTTTTCGTCCATCTGGTAAGTTTTGTTATCTGAATGTACAGAACTAGCTGCCTCTTCTCCGTATTCACGTCTTAAACCTAACGGATCTCCGGCCAGTCTTCTAATCCTATTTATTATTAATTTCTGAGAGGTGCCATAACTCACTTCAACTGGATATATAGGATCATAAAATAAGTCGCCAGTTTCGCCTAGGACGGGGTCCGTCCAGGAACTTTGACTGCCAGTACCTGTACTGTAATATTGTGATCGATACCAATCAGTAGCCGTACCAGTTTCATCTGATTCTGTGTACAAACTTTGCCCGCCAACTAATGTGATTGGGCCGAGGCCAGAAACAGTAGTAAATGTTCCTGTTTCAGTGTCTGAACGTTGAATTCTTATTTGATCATAGATTAATATGACCGTATTAATGTCGTCAACCACAAATGACAATCGAATAGCCATGTTTTTTCTCCTTATAAATTAGTCTGTACGAACTCTCATATTCGGTTTCAGCTCATATATATCTGCCTCCGGGGCAGCCACTGACGGTACTTCTACAGAAAGAGCGAGCTCGTCACTATCGCTGGTGACATGTAGCATTCCCTGCTCATCGCCGGTAATATGCGGTTCCAGGGCAAATTCATTTGCATACACATCATATTCTTCTATGGGTACGGGATAATAAACATCAGACCCGATTGCAAATGTCATATCATCTAAATACATCCCTATGTTACCAGCGGTAGTAATTTTTAATCTTTTGTAGATGTACGACGATATATCAAAATATGCGAGCGGTACTACAGCTTTTTGCCACGTACCGCTTGATGTTACATTAATGTACGAATTGAGACTTATAGAGGTGCCCCAACTATTATTAAATTCTTGGAAATCTAATGTGGTAAGTTTCCCTTCTTCCCAGCTTTGTACATTAACCCACAATATCAATGAATCATAGCGTGAAGCATCAAAACCTCCAGTAAGTTCATCAAACTCTATCTTATCATTTTTAGTCATACCTGATGCATCTAATCCGTTTGTACCAGAATGTTTTGCATATGTTGCTTCAAAACCATAATGACTATGCTCCCAATCACCATACTCATCAAGAATGCCAGTTCCATTCCATATGAATCCACATGCAGCCACTCCACTAGCACAAGTAACATCAACAAAAAGTATCTGGCTTCCACTTGTTGTAGCTCCTGCACCGGAACTATGAACATAGCCCGTTACTTGGTACCAACCATCAAGTGCAAAACCTATTCTTTTGTCCTGTTGGTCCATTCCAATAGGACTTTGCCATAGTATATCCCATGGACCTGTTTGCGATATACCATAATCTATAGACCAACTATATCCACCGACAGTGCCATCGTCAGCAGTTCCTATTACGTTAAGATTATAATAACACTCTTCCGATGTTACGGTAACCAATGTCTCAAATACTACATCCTTCTCTGTACAAGTCTGGTTAGTATCCCACCCATCGCTCCAATTAGCACACAAGTTTACTTGACAATCAGCGGACCCTGGCGTTACTTCTAATTCATAGCTGTATGGTTTATCCAAGTAGTCTGTTGCTGACCCATCATCCGTGAAAGTCCAATCGTACTCATCACAATCTGGTAATCCTAATCCTACTCTGCTTATGCTAGTTGATATATTTGTGAACTTAACTCCACTGGTTATTGTTGCTTGCGCCGGGTCTTGACTAAAGTTTACAGTCGGACCACTAAATCTTGCTTGGCTAAATACTTCATTATACGGATCATTGTGCCAACTTGAGCCATCGTACCAGGTATAGACTATACTCACATTATGAGTACCTGGATTAGTAAATGCGCCGCCTGATACCGTTGTACCACACCAATCTGTACCCGTACCGGACGAATGCGGTATTACCTCGTCTCTCGCTCCACTGGCAGTTGTACTTGTATTTCCGTAAGTACCAGAATCAGTAACAATCCATGAGATATCCGTTATTTGATTATCCGCATCAGTCCCATTCCATTGAAAGGATACGGGCTCATTAGGATCTGGAACAGAAGGGGACATAATTATATCTGGTACTGGTGCATGCCAAGATATGTCTATTGTCTTAACTCCTGTAACTGTGGTACTACACTCATCATATATAACAATTTCTACATCATATGAACCAGCAGATGTCCATTGGTGTGACATATTTGTTGTTCCCGCTACGCCTAAATCTTTATTCCCATCATCCCAATCATAATCAGTTCCTGAGACAGTGTTTATCAGTTGTATATTTTCTCCGTACCTTGTTCTCCAATGATACATATTTGTCCCTGATATGGTCCAATTATGTACATCATAACTGTTATTTGTAGCAGTATAACTTGTGTCAACATAACCTGTTGAGGGCAGCGACCAAGCCAATACAGGATATATATTGGCTTTGACCTGTGTCGTATTCGTATATACCGACGACCCGTCAAGAGTTATTTCAAAGGCACCCCATTCTTCTAATACTGAACATAAAGCATTTCTATCATCACCTAACGGGGTACCTTTCCAAAATACTATAATTACTTTCGCATTGTTCAACGCGGTTCCATCTTGCGTCAACCAGTCCGCATCACCTAGATTTATATTCCAATACCCCGTGGCCTCTACAGCTCTTACATTGTTCCATGTAGTTGGGGAAGACGCAGTACCATTTGGTTCAAAAAGCCCTTGGTACTTAACATTAACATTGCTAAGCGCGTCATCGTTCAGTCGGCAGTAACCATCTATGGTTATATTTAAGGCCATTTATTCTCCCCAGGTTATTACATATGGTGCTGAGCCACCAGTGATTTTAATCCAAAATCCTGAAACTTCTCGATATATACCATCATCATAAATTAAAGACCAATTGTGTGGACTTGATGGGGGCGTTGACCCAACAACATAACTGTAGAAAGCCTGCACATCACCCAAATATGTGCTTGCTACTTCAACTACGCCTGTTCCGTGTAGATCTGTAATTTGGTCTAATATATAATTCTCAAATTTAGCTACTGTTACCTCATCATGTACATGCTCGTGTGCTGAAGAGTCCCAATATCCATAGCCGACGGGAATTGCGGCAAGTTGCCAACCATACTCTAATTCTATAGTACCACTACCTACACCAGTGCCACTAACAACACACTCTTCGCTCCAGAGAGAATAACCTGCGGCTGCCAGTGTACGAATTTCCATTAACCATTCTCCCAATCTAGTGTATTTATTTTACTCCTAATACTGTGAACCCATCCGATATGGAATAGTGTCCGCCGTATATCTGTACCAAGCGTGCGAAACGCCGGAAATAGTAGTACCAGACCAAGTAGTGTCCTCATCACCTTTAATACGTGTAATGATATAGTCTGTTTGATTCATCGATACATTACGTGCTGTCTGAGAAGCAGTAGAAGAAACATTCTCCCGTATTACATCTTCTACCGAAACATTATAATTCCTATTCTGTTTAACCAATGCGGTAACTGTATCAAAATCACTGGCATAAACTAAAATATCATCAGACTTTCCCCAAGGAAAATAAATATCATGGTACAATGTTAAATACCATGTACCAACTTCATTAGGTATAAACTCTGATCTGTAATGTCCACCACTTAACTCTATTACATCTACATCTATTTGACTGCTTACTTCCTGTCCATTAGGTTTAAATAGATCCACAGTAAAAGCTGACGGATCAATGCCGGAGACCAAAGTATTGCTTTCATCTGTAACAGTAAAGTGTTCATAGACTTTTTTATTTGTAGTTCCAAAAATCATTATTTATAAAACATTTATTCCTATATTATTAACATCCTTTACTCTCTCCATGCTACTTCTATTACTAACATGGGGTCTGATACATTCGACGCCGCTTCCAAATATGATTGTAAATAATCATCAGCATTCAAATCAACATTAATTGTAGTGTCAGAATTTCCATCCGAAGAAGATATATTCAAAGTTGTAATATTTGATGCGCCATCATTTTTTCTTACCCTTATATCACAAGAGCCGGTGGCATCTAATTGCCCAGTAGTAGATACAATCGTAGCATTTCTCGCCAGTCTATATCCTGAATTATTTGAAGGTAACGAACCAGCAGAATAGTTAAGAAACTGATTCTTTGTTTTACCCTTTCTGCCAAAAGATAGGAACATCCTTTGGACACTCAACCATTTTGATCTGCTTGAATCATAAGTATATAATATTCCGTCTTTTATTCCTAACTGACCTCCGGCCAAACCAGATACGGGTAAAGTACTTAACTCTGTTAGTTCTAACGGTGCATAAGTTCCAGAAACAGTTGCATCAAATTTTACTGGTCCTGAATCTACTATTATCGTTCTTCCTGCGCCTGGACCACCTTCATCATATGCATCATCTAGTGTGTTACCTTCCATTCCAGGCGGTACATCTGTAAGATTGTCCCAATGAACCTGAGATTGTCCTGACGTTTCTAATTCTGTCTTGTCATAATAGTTATCTTCTAAATGATAGAGATTTTCGGTAGTTAAATAATTCACACCATTAGTATCTGATAGATCCGTAGTTCCATCATTTACAACTAGGTTCGATCCACTTACAGCGGTTCTGAGATCGTCAGATCCAGCTATCTCGTCATATGTAAATTGTGTGTGGAAATTTACAAAGCCTGACGAAGTTACACTTATACCTAAATCCTCTATCAGATAATCAGACACATCATTATTCTTTATAATAACCGGCCACATTTCTGTCATTTGTTTCCCTCCATTATTTAAAAAAAAGTTGACCTGATCAGTATCAGGCGCGATATAGCCCCCAACAAAAATAAAATTTACTGCGTTTCCTTCTGGTGGAATGTAAGCCATGGTTTGAACTCCTTACATTCTAATTATGTTTCATTATCAATCTGTTTTTGAAGCCCACTCCAATACTATAAATGGGTAATCTACTTTATTACCATCCGTTATTTCAATGTAACATCTCAACGAGTCACCTTGATCAAAATCCACATCGGTATCAAATAATTTATAAGCCTCGTTGTCAAGTTCCAGCGTCAGTGTAGCGGTATCTCCAATTTCTTTCACAATCATGAACTTGCATGTTGTTAAATTTTTTGATTGAAACGTAACTTTTACTATGGTGCCATTCTCTGATATTTTAAATCCTACATTGTTTGAATAAATACCATGCGTAACTGCAAGCCATCTTGAAGTATCAATATTTCTATGATTAATTCCATATGATATATGATATTTCCCAACACTTAGCCATTTTGATCTTATCGGATCATATGAATAAGTTATTCCATCTACTGTTCTAAGTCTGTCTATAATAGTATCTCTTAACATTACACACCTTTACACTCAACATTAACATAAAACCTTTCCCCTCACAATATAGTAGGTTAATTAAAGTCACCTATATCGACGAGTCCATCTTGTATGGAGTCTCAGAATCAATAGTTTCATACCAAGCATAAACTATTCCTGATATAGTCGTACCAGACCAAGTGGTATCGACATCGTTTTTGATCGCAGTGGTGATATAATCAGTCTTATTGAGAGGCACCTTTCTAGTAGTCTGCGATGCAGTTGGTGTAGCATTAAGTCTCAAAACATCTTCAACAGAAATATTATAGTTTCTGTTTTGTTTAGTTAGTTGATAGATATTCTCAGAATTAACTGTAATCTCCTCAACACCGGTGTTATAGCCTGAGCACGTGGCATAAGCGTAAAATATACCAGCATCATCTAAAGAGAGAACTTTTGTATACACACCAGACCCAGTGGTTGACTCATCAAAAATTCCTGAGACTGGTGGTGATAGTGAGTCATCATTCTCATCACGGATATCGTAATAAACAGACTTTCCAGATACCATACTGCCAGTCTCATCCGAAATCTTCGCGGTCAATGGGAAATTTTCATACTGATCAACTCTAATCATATATTAGACTCCATTCTTACATACTTGCATTTTCACAGATTACACAGTCCATTATGGCAAACTTTCTCCCAATTTATCAGATGTGTATTCTATCTTTATTCCGACTAATGAAGCTGAACTTAAATATGTATCTAAACCATGAGAGGGATCTCGGAATATAGTCATGCCCATAGTATCTTCTAAAGCCAGGCCTGAGCCTGATATTGTCATATTACCACTTTCCAATAATTCATCTTGTGTATTCTGGGTGCCGTCAGCTATGCTAATAGTAGTTCCCGATACGCTTATGACTTCATTAGCTTCTGAAGCCACAGCATTATAAGTCAATTGCCATACAACTGTTCCAGAAGAAGAATTTACAGGAGCCCAACGGATACGTGTATTAACATCTGTCCCAACTTTCCAGTCAGTAGGTATGTGAAAAGAGGTATATACTGATTGCGTCGCAGACATTCCTGTGAATTGTAAAACTGAAAAATTACCTATAACTGCTTCAACTGGGCCAGGTGCGCCTAATTTAACCTCCTCTGGTTTTATTATAACATGTTTCTTTACCGGAAGAAGATCATAAAATATAATAGACGAAGGAATAACTACTTCGTCAAATGAAAAATCAGTAGCGGAGCCGGCAGGCGGGGTATAACTATCTGAAAAAGTGATATACACACTATCCCCACTAGGAGGAGAATATGATAAAACAGTTTCTTCTGAGACTTTCAAATATTTTCCGGCGGCTCCAGAATATGTAGCTGGGGTATCAGTCAAACCTAAAAAAGTCAGTGCGTCTAGGTCCGGAAGAATATCATAAAATCCAATAGATACTGATTCTGTAAAAAATTCAAAATCAACATCGTCATCATTGGGAAGGGTATAGACTACTGGAAAAACAAAATTAACACCATCATAAGCTGGGACTGTATAGTCATCTACCTCTTCCGAAACAACTTTTAAATATTCCCCTACGGCTCCAGAATATGTAGCTGGGGTATCAGTTAAATCTAGAAAAGTTTGTGTACCTATTTGATCTTGAAGTGTTCCAGAATATACAATAAAATCAGAAGTTAATAGATACTGTGGATGATCATTATCTCCAAGGCCGAGCGTTATACCATGATCAACAAAACTATACTCGATAGACGAAGGAATAACTACTTCGTCAAATGAAAAATCAGTAGCGGCGGCCGCAGGTGGGATATAACTATCTGAAAAAGTTAGGGATACGCTATCGCCAATAGGAGGAGAATAGGATAAAACAGTTTCTTCGGAGACTCTCAAATATTCCCCTACGGCTCCAGAATATGTAGCTGGTGTATCGGTTAAATCTAGAAAAGTCAGTGCTCCTATGCCACCAGACACCGTAGTAATTAGAGTATCTATCTCTGTTTCGGTATAGTATCGGCCGTCATGTATATGTAGAGCAGTATCGCCACCTCCAGTCAGTTCGTCCAACTCAGCGCCTGTTCCAGAAGTGTCACTATGACTTGTAATTGTATGGCTCTCATTATGATGTGCATCAGCAGTACCGCTATGTGTCGGAAATGTAGTACTGATAAATGTATCAATACCCGTATGAGAAGTGGTTCCTATATTCTGAATGGCAGTATGGTCTATGCTAGATTCGGTAAAGTGTTCGTTAGCAGCATAGTTGGTAAGTGTATCGTGATCAATATCAGTGGTAAGATTATGCGTATTAATTATAGTATTATGATCAATGGTCCCACTCACACTCGGCCAGGTAAAATGTATAGTAGAATTTCCGGAGTGTGAAGATAGATCGGTAGCGTTATCGTCTATTCCCGTTCGTAGACTGCCACTAATAGTATCGACATATTCCTTAGTAGTTAAATGCGCATCTTCCGCCGGCTCAATACCACTCACCGTACCAGTAAATGCACGAGTTCCGGCAACCAAAGTATACTGGTCCAATGACGTAAATTCTAATGCGGTTTCTCCTGGTGCTACGACTACAGCTTTGTTGGCGTGACCGGTATATACACTGGGTGTATCTGATAAACCCAAATAGGTAGTGACTCCCGTTCCTCCGGCGCCACCCCCAGCTGTCACATTTGGTATTTTGCCTCTTAAGTCTTCTGTATCATATAATATCCAGTCATTGTTCCTATATCTATAAGTGAATCTTGAAATCAAGAAACCAACACCTTGATACTGGCCAGGTATCGAATAGACAGTATAGTTAGATGCGTCATTTACAGCAAAGTCGGGAGAATTATGTCCATAACTATCTGATGGTAGATTTATCATCAAATGAGATTCTTCTTCAGTCTTGTTAGCCACACCCCATAAGACAAAAGAGAAACTTCTATTATTTAAAGAGTTTCCACTAGCATCCAATAACTGAGTATTCAGATTAGAAACAAAAATGTGAGGCGTAATCGGATGATTCACTACATGTAAATCATAACCAGTCTCTGTATCTGTTGCTTCAAATACATGATTATGCAACTGCAATACAATTCCAGCGGTTGTAGAAACCCATACATCATCTGGCGTTGGACCGGTATCTATTGTACAGACACCCTCAACACCAGTAACCCATGTGGCCGGAATCTTTCTCCTGATCGCTTCACCTATATGTGTTAGATGTCCTTGATTACTAGTGGCACTCTGTATATGATCATTCCAGTTTTGATTTCTTAATGCCCCTACCGTTGCAGTTGTGGCTGCCGTCTGCAATAGGATTTCTGCTACTTTTATATGTTCTTCTGACATTGGCCATGCTGATGGGCTAACTGTTAAAACCTTAGTGCTCTTTGGAACATAGACATAATTCGTTTGTGGATTAGCATCTGTGCCAGGAATTAAAAGTATTTCGGCTGCTGGATTAGTATCCAACATTGTGAAACCATCACTGAACATCATAGTCATGTCATCATGACCATTTGTAGGTACTAATGTACCTGTCACTGTTGTTCCACTTGATACTGTTCTGAAGTCGAAGAATTCTCTAAACACACCATTCCAGAAATTCACCGTGGTGTCGGTAGCATCACTTTTGATTTCTAATTGTATAATACCATTGCTAACATCGGAGACACTTACACCACCTATTTGAACTGCATAATGCGGAAAGGCTGGTTTAGTACCAACGTATGACCCTGAAACAGTAGGGCTTAACCACAATACAGTCCCTAAAGGCCAACTTGACGTATTGAGGTCTCTTACTTTACCTTTTTGTGTGGTGATACCTATTGTTCCATCAGGTATGTCCATAGTGGCAACCAATACAACACCAGCAAATCCTTCATGTATATTTGCTATCGCCGGCCGTACAGATAGATAACCATTAAATGCTGTATAAGACATGACAGCAGTACCATTATCTATTTGCGAGCCTGTTCCATTATAGACATAAATATATGTTTCTTGTCCTACTTGTAGCACTGGTCCTAAGCCTGTTGGGATATTTAAAGTGAGGTCAGTACTGTTCCAAGTAATTTCTTGGCCACCATCGAAACCAATACCTGATATTGAAGTGATAGCATTACTATCGAAATTGATATCACCTGTTACTGGACGTGAACCATCAGCCGGGAGATATTGAAGATGATCATCGTCTTCTAATCCAACCAAATCACCATGGTCTGACGTTAGACTTCCGGTGGCGGTTGTAATAGCGTCATCAACGTAACCCTTTGTTGTCAAATCAGTTCCTACTGAAGGAACAACACCGCCTACTGTTCCAGTAAAACCTCTTGTACCATCTACCAAAGAATATTGAGTATGATCATCTTCAGAAAGCCCTAATGACTCGGCATGATTATACGGGATGGTACCGCTTAAAGTTGCCACTTCGTCGTCAACATAGTTTTTGGTGGAGAGGTGTAAATCTTCCGTCGGAACTATGCCAGAAACCGTAGAGGTAAAACCTCTTGTGCCGTCAACTAGAACGTATTGTGTATGATCTAATGGCTTCTTCAGTATTATCATTTAGCGTGGACCTCTAAATAAAAAAAACGCGTATACACGTCTGCAGTATCGCCGCAGCTCTATACGCGTCTCTTATTATTAGGCTGGTATTCCTCATATAGCCATTTTTCCTTATTAAATTTTAATTAATTATTATTTCCTTTCTACTCCTTAACTTGTCCTATTTGTTTAAATTAACTTCTATCCCTATCCTTTTACATAGTTCTGTGCAATTCTAAGTCTTTAATTCTTCGCCTCAAAACTAAACAGAGACTATCTTTCCCTGCCCGTTGGTTAGCTTCCTGTAAAGCATACTTCAGAAGTTTTATATCCATTATTTTAGTAACTACTTCCCGTGCTTTACGAACCGAAAGTCCAACTACATCAGCTATATCCATTTCTTTTACACTATCTGATGTGGGTACTAGTGGCGCTACTATATCACTGCGCACTGTTTTCTTTTTCGTTTCCTTGGAGCCCTTATCAGCACTGGATGGTATAAGCATTTCCATGGGTTCGTCTGTGGCACCATCTCCTTTATACACGATGCCCCATCTACTTGCATCCTTTAACTTTACATCCCTTAACCAATCTACAAACTCTCCACCTTTTGACAAACTGTGTTTAGGGCCGTATTGCTCATAAATCTCGTCTAAAGGTATCTTAGCGCCTGGACCAATTGATCTTTTTAAAGCGTGCGTCCAGGTGTGCATTTTATTTTCAATATAACCTTCCATATCAAATCTCCTTTTCTGATTAAACTAAATCCCTTGTCCATCGAATATATCATCTTTTCCTTTAATCTTGGTAATTATCATATGAACTACATTTGAAAGTCTATGTAGTATAAGTCCTACAAAAATCCAATCTACATACACATTTAAAATAT
>SDBT01012144.1_pt1 | contig 13840 bp, 15 predicted proteins | sample 2277101 | NCBI WGS metagenome assembly SDBT01 (sample SAMN10404973, study PRJNA504765) | marine sediment metagenome | isolation source: marine sediment core GS10_PC15, 103 cmbsf | place: Arctic Ocean: Southern Knipovich Ridge | collected 2010
CCGGCACTACTTGTTGTGCAATAAAAATCTATTCCACGTTTTCCTGAATGAGGCTTTATAATTCTGCCTTCTTCGGATAGAATCTCCAAGCCAGTCAAGTCTTCTATTTCTTGAACTGCGTTTTGAACGCCCATACAGACGTTTTCAAAGGGGGCTTCAACGGTTGTAGGTGATTCGCCGCTTAGAAGGTATCTCCACTCGCCTTCGATCTTCTTGAATAACCTCGATTTTGTAGTTGTGCTTCCTACATCTGTGACCAAGATATATTCCATTTCATCTGCAGGTTTAATGGATTCAACAACCGCTTTTAGTTCACTTTTCCATATTTTAGAGTTCTTTTCTTTACTCACCTTTCAGCCCCCTATTTTCTCTCGCGCGAAAAAATAGTTTTTTTTCAATTTGCTCCATATGCTTGGTTGCTGGGTCTTCTTTTTTTCTTTGGCTTTTTCTTTGTCTAGACGCTCCACAGTTTTGATTAGTCTCTCTATGTTTTTTCTCTTCTCGAACGTATCAAGAAACGTGTAGCCCTTATCTTCCAAGAAGGGTAAGAACGGGGCTAGGTAGAAATAAGACAATTCTCCGCCAATAAAACATATGGGCTTTATTATTTCAAGTAGCCATAATGCGGGTATCTCCATTTCAGAATCAATAATTTTTCTCGCCACGTTATCTATGAGCTCTATTTCTTTCGCTGATGAGTCTGATTTAGTTATAGCCATTCTAATATCTCCATCATTAAACGTTCTATCATATATAAAAATATAAAAAAAAGGGGGATCTATGTTGGCTGTTAGCTCAAAGTCCTAACCACTGTTTGAAGAGTCTGTTTAAAGCGCTTGTTGCTAGCCCTGAGTGTTGCATTATTGCATTTCCCACTGATAATCCTAAGTAGCTGAGGAAGACATACTTGCCGAAGTTCCTAATGTAGGAGAGTGGCTTGCTTAATGCCCCGCGATGGAATACTGTGAATAGTAAGTAGAATACACCAGATATTGTGAAGACAACTCGGATAAGGTAACCCAGTTGGCTTACAGGAGGTCCAACGAAGATCAGACCTGCCTCTGTGATAACGGCTCTGATATTGCTGAGTATCTCTGTTGCAATTAGAGCCCTTATCGATAACCCGGTTCCTACTCCGATCAGAATTGCGAGGGGAATTGATGCTAGGTATGCGTATTTCCTCCATACGACGAAGACAGACATTAGTCCAAGTATCAAAGGTATGATCAGAAGCGGCTTTTCTCCAAGGAACAAGGGTAAGAATCTGCTTTTCAGCGTCGAAATGCCTGTGATGACCGAGTGGGCTACGACGGTTGCCGTATAGGTATACTCACCTATTCGGAACAGAGGGTTGTCACCGTATAGTAAGCTGAATGAAAAGATCGTCATTAGAGCTGATAGCCAAACCCATGGATCAGCTGATATCATAGTATCTCCTCTTCTTCTTTATCCGCAGTATACATAGTGAGGTTGCCAAGAATTGCGAATCCTACGTATACCACGCTCATGATTGCATACCCGTCTATGACAGCATGGCCTAATCCCGGTGAATTCTCTAGTCTTTCATATTGTGCTCCGCCTAGGAAGCCGTTAGTCATCCAAACCTTTCCTGGGTACGCCGCCATATATGGGACATAGCCTGCGTAGGCTGCAGCTTGAGCGAAGTAAATTGCCGGTACGTCCCTTTCTGCGACAGCATATCGTACAACCATGTCAAAGGCCCAATGTGGAACGATCCAAACGGCGATATCCTCGTAGTTTTGGAAATCGTTCATCAAGGGTAACTCGTTTAATGGCGTTCCTTCTACGTCTGTGGCCACCGCGGAATGTACGTCATCGAGAAATGCGACATATGCTGAAGCAGCGCCTGGCAGGTAAGGAAGTTGTACATAGTCTACACCGTATTCCCAAGGTCCACCATATTTTTTATCGACATGAGACGCATCTAGAGTGTATTTCTGGAATTGTACTGCCTCTACAGCGAAGGGGGCGTAGACTACCCGCAATCCATTTCTCGCCATCTGTTTCGTAGCGGCTATTAGGGCCGCAGAGGATTCAAGGTCGAATGCGAAGACATAGGCACCGCCTACTACAACTATGTCCCCCTCAGGTATGTTTTCAATGAATTCATGGATCTCAATGGTGATATCACTCATCTCGAAAGAGGCTCCAATTGGCATGAGAACGGGGATAATGTAGACTACTAGAACAACCGCCCAGATGGTTCTTGAGCTCAATTCAGGTATTTTAACCATTTTCTTCGCCTCAAACCTCTTCGGTCATTCTAAGCGCTCCCTTTTCTAGGCCAAGTAGTATCCGCATACCTAGGACGACGCCTCCGATTCCACCGGTAATCATTAATGCACGGCTACCAGCCATCGATGGATTGTCCAAGAGCCAGAACGAGATTTTGTCAACTATTGGGAAGGGCCCCAATAGCACAGGAGAGTTTAGCATTACAATCGTTATAGCACTGAGTGCGAACAAAGCCGTCCGGAAAGTTCTAATCCTGAAAAGCCTGTAAGCAGCTGAAGTCATGAAGAATATCAGTTGACCGAGAATCGCTATGTGAAGTGTGATCTTAGTACTGAGGAAGGCTTTCTGATATAGGTCAGAATATACGCCTGTAGAAGATCCGAAGATTATCCAGCCAATAATGAGTATCATTCCATACAGCATATAGGGCCAATTCTCAATTCGATCCCTTACGCCTCGTATGTATCTAGAGAAGATTGTGATTACCCCGACAAATAGTGTGAAGGTTGCTATGTTCATGTTCCATATCTGAAGTTCGTTTGCGATTGAATCTATTGGGGGCGAGACGAAGTACCAACTTAAGAGCACTGCTACCATACTGATGATTATCAATGAGCGTACCAGATACGTCCTAAAATACGTTAGAGTTGCTGACATAGTTTCACATCTTTAACATTCTTAGGATCACATCTGATCCTGCCGCCGTTAATATTGCCCCAACGGACATCAGTAGTATGGCAAGAAGTTTTATCCAGTCTTGGCCTGCAAGAGTTGCAATTGACATGTCATCTTTAGAAATTTGTGCGGATGCGGCGTATATTTCTTCCCCGATCAGCATGTAGTCACAGAACATTGCTATCATGTCCAAACTGCCAAGAGTTCCACCTATTTGAAGTGCGCCTACTCTTGCCCCTGCATCACCGCTTACAATCACATCGAATAGGAAGTATCCTACATAGAGAACAACTGCCGGTTTTGTTGATAGAATTTGTCCGGAAGCCCCGACAGCATAGGCGAATTGGTCTCCTCCGAACCACCGTACATACTTCCCGGGTGTGTATAACTCGGGCTTACCTGCGGCAGTATATGCGCTTCTTACAATTGCTTCGGTAGCAGTGATAACAGCAGTATCTGAGGCACTAGCAATCGCATCAACTCCAATCTCCGCGCTTCTTTGGGAGATTTCTCCAAACATGGTAAGACCAGCCAATGTCTGGGGATTGCCTAGGTCACTGATTCCAGGTAGCATCAGTATAGGTCTACCAGTTTCAGCGGCTCTTCCAATGCCTTCATATGCCGCTTCCAGAGCATCTAAGTGTCTTATCTCCCAAGTTCTTCCTTGTTTTCCAAGGTAGTAGGCTACGTATGTCGCTATTCCGATGATTAGTAAAATAAGTAGTTGAAATACTTTGCCTGGAACGATTAATTGTCCAGTTACTGACGAAATTGACGTTAGCATTTTATCCAGAAGGAAAGGATGTCCAATTAATATAAATAATGATCGTTAAGTAATCATTGAAAAATTCTGTGAAAATTCTGTGATAGAGATTGAAAAAGATACTAGAAAAGATTTAATATTTAAAAATTGATAGGTGTTTAGGGAAAGTAGATTGATTGCTGCCTCGGATGTTTTGGATCAGAAAAAATCCAAATTTAATGCATTGGTCGTTTTATTTTTATTTTTATTTTCGATTACGGCTATCATCTACTTTGATATAACCCGCCATGTATCAACTCAGTCTACATATTGGCCGGGTCCTTATACCCCCATAGGAGTGACACTTAAGAATGGATCAGATCCCTCTGTGCTGAGAGCCGAATTAGATTATTACACGACTCTGGAACGATATTACGGTGGCCCCGGATCGTGGGGTCGCGAAGGAACGATCCATGTAGAGGGTTGGATATATAATGATGGACCAGAAGATGTTAATGTAACTCTTTTTCTTCATGTGACAGATGGAACGAAATCTCCTGGAGTTAATATGAGCGAGTTTTGGCAGGATTATTATTTCCCTATGGGCGTTGTTACTAAGAACGGTGGGAAAAAATGGTTTGAATGGAAACAAAGGTATAATCCCTTCGATCCAACCACAGCAACATTTTTCTATGTACTTTTAATTACAAAATAAAAAACTTTAACCGCCTCCTGATATCGCATTGGTTCTCTTCTTAACGGAAAATCTTTAATATCATTTATTAAAATTCGTATATGGTAATCGAATTGAAGATATGTCTAATCATTCCAATAATATCTAAGGAATTTATTGAGGAAGGAGATAGCCGGAAGCGGTTTGAGAACTATGTAAGACCAGATACAGAGGTCCACATCGTCTTCATAGATTATGGCCCTTCTTCTATAGAGTCTAGATACGATGATGTTATGGCGGCTCCCTTCGTGGTCAAGAAAGCCGAGTGGGCTGAGAAGAACGGATACGATGCAGTGGCCGTTAGTTGCATGTTAGATCCCGGCGTAAAAGCTGCAAAGGAGGCTCTCGACATCCCGGTTGTCGGACCTAAAGAGGCAGCCAATCAGTTGGCTAAAATCTTAGGCGACAAAGTGGCTACGATATATCCTCGAGGAATAACTGTTCTTGAACTCAGTCAAAATCCTTCGAGGACATATGAGGTGCTTCTTGAGAACTCTAAGAAGGCACTAGACGATGGCGCCCAAGTTCTGATACTAGGATGCACAGGGCTTACAGGACTTGGGAAAAAACTTCAGAAAGAACTAGGCATCCCTGTCCTTGAGGGGGAGGGATTGTCCTTGGCACTGGCTCAACTATTCGTTGACGTAGGCCTGTCACAAAGCAAGCTAGCTTATGAAAAACCTCCGATTAAGAAAAGAACACTACCAGGCTACGAAGAATAAGATAGTCTCCTCTCTCTTTTTTCTAATTAACCAATGAGCCAAACAACCTTTGAATTTTACTTATCAACGTATATTCTTCCTTCCATGGTTTTAGTTTTATGTCCTTTTTGAGGAAGTCAAAGATCTCTGGATAATATCCTGGAGTAGGAACAAGGTTAAGCCGTTTCAAAAGTAATTTAAATTCGGGAACGAACTCATCCCTTCTAAATTTTTTATTCTCCATTACAAATTTCTTTGTAGTGTAGTAGTCGAAGTTCGTTTCTATAATTCGCATATTGAATCTATCTGGATCTTCCCAAATAGATGTGCCTGGATAGGGCGTCAGAAGGTTGATCTCAATGGATACCGGTTGAATTCTCTTTATCAATTGAAATGTCTTCTCGATTGTGTTCCTATCTTCGCCTGGAACATTAAAGATGAAAAAAGCGCCGACTAACATCCCAGCCTCCTTTGCCCATTTCACCGCATTTATTATTGATTCTATGGAGATATCCTTACCCAGCGTCTTCAGAATGGCCTCATCACCATATTCTATTCCATATTGTATCTCTATGCATCCTGCCCTTCTCATCCTCCTAAGCAATTGGAGACTGACATTATCAATACGGGTCTCACATCCCCAAATAAACTTAAGACCACGGCGGAGAATCTCATCGCAGAACACTTCGACCCAATCAGATTTAAATGTGAAATTATCTCCAAAAAAGAATATCTTTTCACGTTTATACTTCTTAACTAGGATGGCACACTCATCTACTACCTTTTTGGGATTCCTTAGCCTAATTTTCTTCCCATAAAATCTGTTTATGTTACAGCCTATACAGTCGTATGGACATCCCCGAGATGTCTGTACAGCAGCCACGGGATATTTCTGAAAGTGGAGTAGCTCTCTATCTGGAACAGGAAGGCTGTCGAGATCCATTATAAGTTCTCTAGGGGGATTGACAACGATCTTATTTCCAACTCTAAGGGCTATGCCTTTGATATTTTCCACATCTTCGCCGTCTAGGATCTTCCTACATAGTTCTAAGAAGGTATATTCTCCCTCACCGACGACGATGAAGTCTAGGGCTGGATTATCTTTCAGAATATTCTCCGGGAGCGCAGAGGCATGGACTCCGCCCATGACCGTTATGATCCTTGAGTCGAACCTTTTTATCTCCTTGATTATCTCATCGGCGACAGAAAAATTGAAAGTATATGCTGTGATCCCAATTATTTTAGGAGCGATATTTTTAATATATTTGTGGAAACCGGACCTTGTGGGCACTTCTATATTGAAATCAATGATGTTTGCGGAAATACGATTAGCGTTTAGAACGCTAGCTAGATAATATAGCCCGACGGGCTCCCTTAACAATCCCTTGAAAGGAGGCGAGATAAGTGTAACATCGACCATTTAAATTTCCATCAGATGTTATCTATCTCAACCAGGTAAATGAGCATTTAAAAAAGGGGTTGTGGTTCCCCTAATCTTTACCAAGCTTCTTGGCCAGCTCGATCAAATCAGGGTGTATAGATTTTCCTTCTTCGAGCACTTGAACATCGTCCAGCCACACAGAGGAATATAGGCATATACCGTCAGCATGTGTTGGAGCCGAACCTGCGGTTCCCTTCATCATCGGACCTTGATAGCCGATGCCCCATTCAGTGGATCCCCAGATTCTCTCATCCTCCAAGCAAACGCCAGTGAGCTTTGCGCCCGGGTTGAATCCATAGCAAACGTGGGCCATGTTATACATGTTAGGATCATTGAAGCTTGCCAGCCAATCTTCGACGAACTTTGCTTCTTTTCCGCCCTCTACTTTCACTATCTTGCCTTTCTCTATAACAAGAGTTATAGGCTCCTTCAGAATGCCTAGGTTGGCCTTGCCTCCTCCTGAAAATGAACCGTCGAAAACAATGGTGCCCTCTATCGTTTCCTCAATTGGAGCCCAGCCTATTTGTCCGCCTAAGAAATGGGCGCCAGGGGTATTAGCGGCCCCCAATTCACAGAGCACAGGGCGATCAGGATCATTTTCGAAAACCAGGGCAGTTCCTGCAGGAGTTGTTACCCTCATCTCTTTAGCCTTCTGAGTCATATCAGTGATTCTGTTTTGGAACTCTTTCAGCGTAGGCCAATCAACCTTCCCTATGCATCTTACCATCATGGGAACATCCATTCCGACTAGGCATAAATATCTCACCCTGTTCGTCTCCATGGCTTTTTCCCAGGGGGTAGAATAGAGCAACCACTCGTAGTTGAACTCTACCCAGACATCGCAGTTGGGTATGGCAGCCTTGAGGGAATCAGGTAGGTAGGGATCGGCTATCTTGCCATAGCCCGGTGGAGCTGTATGCCATAGTAATGCGACTTTCGCATCTAACGCCTGTGCAGCCCTTGCTGTAGCAAGAGCCACTCTCTGATCAGATTCCGTATCGAATGTTATCAATATACTCTCCCCTGATTCCAATTTGATCAGATCTCTTACCAGAACATCCGCTGCCTTTGCTAGCTCTAGTTCTAGATATTCAAACACTTTCGTCACCACTGGAACTGAATCCTATTTTTTATTAGATAAATTTTTCCATAGAATAAAATTCCTTTAAATCGAGCCCGACTCACGCAATTGACAATAATTTTATTAATTATTTCTATCATACATGTTTTCGAGGTTTTGATTAAAATGGAGTTATTGAAAACAATAAAAACTAGGAGGAGCATAAGGCGCTATTTTAAGAAACCGGTGAGCGACGAGGACGCCCTTAAGATATTGGATGCTGCTCGTCTCGCTCCCTCGGGAGGCAACAGGCAGAGATGGAAGTTTATTTACGTCAAAGATCCCGATGTTCTGAGGATGATAAAGAACTGTTCTCCTGGCTTCTACGGGGATGCCGAAGCGGCCATTATCGCTTGCATAGAGTATGAAAATAGCGCTTCCAGTGAACAAGCAGGCAGCAACATAATAGGGATCTTGGATATCGGCTTCGCCGCTGAGAACATTCTGTTAGCCGCTCATGCCCTCGGTTTAGGTGGTTGCGCTATTGCATCTTTCAACCCCCGTTGTGTGAGTAATGTTTTGAACGTACCAGAGAATTATAGACCCGTTTTGGTTATTTCATTAGGTTACCCAGACAAGGTTCCACCCATGCCTAAGAAGAAAAAGCTGTCTGAGATCGTTTATCTCGATGAATATGGGAAGAACTGGGAGAAACTGGAGGGAGAAGGATGAGCGAGAAAATCGATCAAGTCTTCTTCGATTACGCATTCAAAATTCTGAACTATGCCGTGGAGTTCGTGAATTCACCAGGTTACGCCTCACTTAGAATGACGGACATACTTGAGAAGACAGTCGAACTCTCATCCAAGATCGAGGGAGTCTCAAGACCCGATTTCTACGTGAATGTGATGGAAAAGTTCGAGAACAGGAGAATCATGTCTGATCAGAGAAGTCGAGAGGTCTTTCTCAATGAGCTCACTGTAATGTTCGTAGAAGAATGGAGAAAAAAGAGAAATATATAGTTGAATGCTATTTTTCTAGTTAAAGAGATGACAACTAACAAAGTGCCCTGGTTCATTTTCAACCATTTTAGGCTCTATCTTTGAGCATATCTCCATACAATCATTGCATCTTGGATTAAAGTAGCAGCCAGAAGGCACATTAACGGGGCTTGGTATCTCTCCCCTAGATACTAATTTTTCAGGTTTCATTTTTTCTTCTTCTTCCGTAATAACTGGAATAGAAGATAGCAACATCTTCGTATACGGGTGTAACGGTTTATGGAAGAATTCGGTGGAGGACGCGATTTCATATAATTTTCCTAAGTACATGATTCCCACGGTATTGGCAACGTTTCGGACGAGGCTGAGGTTATGGGTGATAAAGAGATACGAAATATCCAGTTCCTTTTGGAATTCAATTAATTTGGCTATAATTTTCGCCTGCATTGAAACATCCAAGGCTGAAGTAGGCTCGTCGAGAATTACGAATGATGGATTTGTAGCTAAAGCCCTTGCGATAGAGATCATCTGTTTCTCGCCGCCCCCCATCTTCTGAGGATAACGGTTCATATAGTTTTCTGGTAGTTCAACCATCTCAAGGAGTTCTTTCACCCGGTCCAAGCGCTTCTCCTTGGGATATCCATGTACCTTTAGGGGGAGTTCGATAATCTGTCGGATGCTCTTTTTAGGATTAAGTGAAGTCCCAGGATCTTGGAAAACCATCTGCAGATCTTTTTTAATGGCTAGTGGTCGTTTCTTAATTCCAATGTTGTATTCAATCCCGTTGAATATGATCTTGCCATCTGTTGGCGTGTATAGCCCAATTATTGTATACGCTGTTGTGCTTTTACCCGATCCGGATTCGCCTACAAGGCCAAATGTCTCTCCATAATTAACTGAGAAACTAAGACCATCAACCGCTCTCACCAAACCTTCATCGGTTTTGAAATATTTCTTGAGGTTTTCAACAGAAAGAATCTTTTTGCTCATCAATCCTCACCACCGTATAGGAAGCATGCAACGTTATGTTCGCTCCCAACGTGAATCATTGAGGGTTGTTTTTTAGAACATATCGGTTTTACTAAGGGGCATCTAGGATGAAATCTACATCCTTTGGGTGGATCCAAATAGTTTGGTATCCTCCCACCAATACCAGGAGGTATGCCTCCTCCCGTTAGTTTTGGGGCTGCTTTAAACAGTGCCTGAGTGTATGGATGCAGTGGATCGGAAAATAGATTCTCTGTCTTGGCGTCCTCAATCATACTTCCAGCATACATCGTGTAGACTCTATCGACTAAGCCCTTCACGGCTCCGAGTGCATGGCTTATCAGTATAATCGAGGTTTTCTTCTTCTCGACTAGATCTCCTAAGAGTCTCAAGACCTGATCTTGTATGGTCACGTCCAGATTAGTTCCCGGCTCATCAGCTATTATCAATTCAGGTTCGGAGACCAGCGCCATAGCTATTGCGATTCTCTGCCGCATTCCTCCACTAAGCTGTATTGGATAGTTCTGCATAATTCTCTCTGGATCGGGCATCGATACTTCCTGCAGTACCTTGATTGTCCGAGCCTTAATCTCCTCTTTAGATAATTTTCTACCGTGTGATAATTGAGAGAACTTCACAACGTCCCCCATGAGGACACCAACTTTAAAGACGGGATTCAACGCAGCGATGGGATCCTGAAAAACCATAGAAACAGTGCTTCTTCTCATCTGCTGTAGTTCGTGGGCGTTCAGTTTCAAGACATCTTTTCCGTTGAGGAATATCTCTCCGTTCTCTATTATACCAGGGGGCGTTGGCAATATTTTCATAAGTGCCAGCATTGTGGTGGTCTTCCCACAACCTGCCTCTCCAATGAGACCAATTTTCTCGCCCCTGCCTACTCTGAAATTAACCCCGTTGATGACTTTGAGGATTCCCTCATAAATTTCAAAATTTACATACAAGTTACGGATATCAACAATATTATCCATTTTAATCACCTGCCAGCATATCTCTTATTCCGTCTCCAAGAAGGTTAAAACTAAGGATAATCAACACTATGGTGAGCGCCGGAAACAAACTAATCCACCACTGAGCGGGTATATATTTAGAACCATCCGAGACCATAGTTCCCAAGTCGGGAGTTGGTGGCTGAGCGCCCAGACCTAAAAAGCTCAGAGTAGCTCCAATCAAGATTGTCCATCCAACATCCAAAGTCATCTTGGTGAAGATTGGTGCTAAACAGTTAGGTAATATCTCGCTGGTTATGATATGCCATGTACTTGCCCCTGTGATCTCTGCTGCCTGGATGAAGTATTCGTTTTTAATCGATGCGGATAACCCATAAACAAGCCTTGTGGGCCATGGCCACCAGCTTATGGCGATGGCGATCATTGAATTGAATAGAGTAGGCTCTAACAATGAGGTAATTGCCAAAGCAAGCACAAGGGATGGAATCGCGAGGAAGACATCAGCAATTCTCGTTATTATCGTATCAACCCAAGTATCTTTCATATAACCCGCAGTCAACCCCAATAGTATACCCACAGGGTAGTCTAGGAGCATAGCCATTGCCGCTAACATTAGAGAATACCTAAAACCAAAGAAGATTCTGCTAAGGATATCCCTACCGACCATATCGGTTCCAAACAGATACTTCCAGGAAGGGGGTCTCTTTGCATTCTTGAAATCCACGAAAGCGATAGCGTGTTCTGGATACGGAGCGACGAAATCCGCAAAGACTGCTATAAAAATAATTAAAAGTACCAAGATAAGTGCAAAAACAGACAGAGGATTCTTTGAGAATTTATACCAGTTTTTCTTCATTCTCTCTTTCAGAGTGTTTTCGCTCATCTAACCACTCTTTAATTTCAACATGATTCGAGGATCGAGATACGCTGTAATCACGTCAACGACTATATTGATCAACGCGAAGAATACACCGATGATAACGACTACTCCCACAACAGAGTTGAGATCGTTGGAGAGCATCGAGTTTGTCCCGTATCTTCCAATACCAGGCCAGTTGAAGATCTTCTCAATTACGAAGGATCCGCCCAATGACCCGGCTATGTCCATACCCATTATAGCAACTGTCGGTATCAGTGAAGGTTTAAGTAGATATTTTAGAGTTATCGTTCTTTCAGGAATCCCAAACGATTTTGCTGACATTATATAGTCTTTGTCTAAGTTCTCAATCACGCTCGACCGGGTTATCTTTGCTTCCTGTGATAGCCGACTGATTGATAGGGCGACTCCAGGTAATATCATATGTTGTAATGCATCAATGAAGACATCAAATCTACCAGCAATCAGAGAGTCAAATAGAAGTAAGCCAGTTATTCTAGGAGGAAGTATGAGCTTACTGCTAACACGCCCCAACGTTGGGAACAATCTAAAAACATAACCAAATATGAACACAGAGAGAATTGCCCATACAAAGCTCGGGATTGCTATTCCTATGTAAGATGTCACTCGTACAAAGTTATCCCATATACTATTGACATATTTTCCAGCCGTTACTCCTAAAAGGATCGCCAAAGGTGATGATAAGAGGACTGAGAAAATTACCAGTTCCAAAGTAGCTGGAAAAAATTCCAAGATATCAGCTACAACCGGTCTTTTTGTAACCAATGATTTCCCTAGGTCGCCCCTAACCAAGTTAGACAACCAATTGAGATATTGAATATATATCGGTTCATTTAGGTGCAGTTGCTCCCTAAGCCTATCGACGGCCCATTGCGGAGCCAACGGCCCAAGAGCTAATCTAGCAGGATCGCCTGGAACGCTTCTTGATAATGTAAATATTACAATAGATAAACCCAATAAAACAAAAATAGAGGAGAGTAGCCTAAAGGCTACATATTTCTTTAAGTTCATTTATTCTAGCCTGTTGGTTCATTGATGGATGTTAATCTGGCGTCAAATTGCCTGAACATTAACGGAACTTTGTAGGAGTTAGGTTCTATTTCCTCGGTGTATTTCTGTATTGGCGTTTCTACATAGTCTTGTACAGCTCTCAGCTGTGCGTTCTGAGATATGGGAATCGTCGCATACAGGTCGTATATGTATTGTTCTATTTCGTAGTAAGCTTCGTAGCGTTCATCTCTGTCGATTTTACTTGCTGCTAGTTCGATCATCTCGTCCAGTTCAGGGGTTGATATGAACTCGTTACTCATCCAACTGCTGGCTTTGTTAGAATGATACCGCATGAAGAAACCTCCCGCTTCAGGATATGAAATACCGACCCCGATGAAAGAGAGCTGCGGAGCGACTTCCGAGTCTGCAGATTGTTCAATGATTGAAAGCCAGGGAGTCTTCATAATCTTCAGTTTAACACCAAAGTCATCCAAAGTATCCTGGTACATGAGCATCACTCTTTCTTGTACAGGTACATCTGCCGACCACATTACCTCGATTTCGTATTCGCCTATGGTCTCATAATACTTTGATTGCTTTAGAGCTTCCAATGCTCTATCCAGATCCATCCTGTATGGCACAATGTTGGGGTTTATCCCAGGAACTGCATCAGACATCAGCGAGTTCGCCAATAGGTTATTCGGCATTATATCGGTGGTCGCGGTTGTGTAGTCGAAAGCATATGTTAGAAACATCCTGAAATATATGTCATCTGTCGGGGCTTTTTGTGTGTTTATCATGAGATACCAGCACCAAGACGCAGTTGTCGATATTATTTTCGTCCCCGGTTCCTTCGCTATCTCCGCAAGGTTCTCATCAGTCTGCCAAACGTCTGTTAATTCCAGTTCCTTCCGTGCCATCATTGTTCTGATTGTGATTGCCTCCGTTGTTCCGATCATCTCCACAAAGTCAGGTGCATTCTTGACGAAGCCCCATCCGGGTACGTTTAGGGTCTCTCCCCAGTATTCGTCGAAGCGCTCCAAAATGAGTTTCTCCTCAAGAGAGAACTGCTTCACCATGTAAGGACCAGATCCTGCATCATTTGTCAGTGCCCATTCGGTGCCATAGTCTCCATAATCCCCATATGGTCCTTCTGGATTCACGTGCTCCTCAATTGTTGCCTTATCCACGATGTAGAAGTAAGGCAAAGAAGATATGAATGGTCCAAAGGCCATTTTCATGTTGAACTGAACGATGTATGTATCAATCACCTCAACGCTTTCAACGTAGGGTTCAAACACATGAGCTCGTCCTTCTCCCATGTAGATCATCCGATCCATGCTATATTTGACGTCTTCAGCTGTGAGCTCGTTGCCGCTATGGAACTT
>SDBT01012145.1_pt1 | contig 13840 bp, 12 predicted proteins | sample 2277101 | NCBI WGS metagenome assembly SDBT01 (sample SAMN10404973, study PRJNA504765) | marine sediment metagenome | isolation source: marine sediment core GS10_PC15, 103 cmbsf | place: Arctic Ocean: Southern Knipovich Ridge | collected 2010
CTTCGACACCGCCTTGCACGACACTGCCGAACGCCGCGCCAAGCACGCCGGCAAAGGCCACCTGTCTCGCCGCGTCGGCAAAGCCATGTTCAAGTCCAAGATCGGCACGATATTTCTGCACTATCGGCTGCAACGCCGCCTCGATGCCGACATTCACGGCGAACTCCTTGGCCGCGACATTCAGCACCCGCGCCGCGATGGTTCGCCCAGCGCCAGGCCCGCCGCCGAAAACCAGTGTCGCGGCCTGCACCGGATCACGAAACGATCCGATGATCCCGCCGGCCAGTATGGCGCCCCACTTGACAAAAAAATCATCGCGTGACGACACCAGTAAATTCGTTCGATCTTCCGCCGCTACTGAAATCGCGTCAGCTTCCGCTCGGATCGACGAGCCGGCGCCGATGACCTCGGCGTGTTGTGGGAATTGCGCCGCCAACCGGGCGCGGCTTTGCTCGAAAGCGTCCATCTCGTTTTGCCGCTCACCACCGAGCGGCATTTCGCTTTCCCCGACATCGTTCTGGCGAAACGGGTGTTCGATCCGCACGCCGGTTGCCGCGAAAATCGCATCGATCCGCACGTCATAAGCGTCTTCGAGCGCCATCTGCACCGCATTGAGATTTTCGACGACACCCATTTGCTGGCGCACAGCATCGAATAACTCGCCGAAAGAGGCGATACCGCCGGCAAAGCTGCCGGTGAAATCTTTTTGCGGTCGCTCGAAAATGAACATCAGCGGAACAGCTGCGGCGCACGATCAAAGCTGCCGCGGTGCATCTGCTGTACCGCCGAGAGCGTGAACACATCGAGCACCCACGGCTGGCCGTCCGGCGCCTGTATCCATTGTGGATCGACGCTTTGCGGATCGCCGAGAGCGACAAAATACTGACCATGACCGGCCGCCACAAGTTTTCCACGCCTGATCCGCGACAGACCAATCGGCTTATCGTTGGCGGTGACAAAATCGGTCAGCGCGTCAAGATCGCCCTGGGTGATGTTGTCGACCATACCCTGCAATGTGTCGGCGCTCATTTCCGGTGGGATGATCGTCTGATGATTGTTGATCTCATCGACGCCGCCGCGCTTTTCGCCATCGACTTCGTGACGACCTAGCGCATCCTGTAGCGCTCCGTCCCACAGTGTAACGATTGCATCGTTTTCAGCCTCGGGATCGATGTTGCGAGAATGAGCCCGGTTCTCGAATAGCAGGCCGGCTTGCTGCATCGCGGCCGCTTCGAGATCGGGCAGCATTTGCAGCGCCGCCCCGGCAACCTGGAATGTCATTATCCGCTGCCGCGCCGGCGTCAACGTGACCGGATTAAAACCGTCTATCCCACGGTTTGCTATTGCCTGGGCGGTTTCGGCCAGAACCGCATCGTTGCCGGTCGCGACCGCCACGCCGGCAGCATGTCCGATCAGCGGCGCGGTCTTGGAAATTTCTTTCAAGGCAGCGCCGGTATCACGTGTCCCGAACGCTTCCGCCAGGCTGGCGGCAAATACCGGCAGACTTTCCGGGCTGGTCTTGAATAGCCGCTGCAAAGTCTCAACGTCACCGGGCTCGAAGAATTGCGGCGCCTGGCGGAAATGCGCCGCAACCTGATCGGCAAAAGCGGCGCGATTGATCAGCGATATGGTCAGGCTTTCACCGCTCGACATATCAAGCGGCGGGACTTCCCCCAGGCCAACCCGTTCGGCATGACCGAGAGGATCGTTTTTCAAACCACGCTCAATCGACTTTTGTAGTCCTTGCATGACCAGCAGCATTTCGACGGCGCGCGGCGTTGCGCCCTTTTCATCCATGTGGGCTTGCATGACTTCGATCTGCGCGCCGATATCGGCCGGCCGCGATTGCCGGTTGACGGATTGCCAGGTTACAACCTGGTCGAGAAAATCGACGACATCGCCCAGTACCGGATCGCCGCTCGTTGCCGCCCGTGATTTCAGGTCGGTCAGTTCGTCAGGCGGTAGTAGAAACCCGGCCTTGACCCGGCTCATCATCTGGTCGGCCTGGCGTTTGAGCAAGGTGAATTCACGCGCCGCCTGTGTTTCGTCGGCCCGCAATTGCTGTTGCAGCGTCGCATTGATCTTGCGAAAACTCTCCGGCGTCAGATTTGCCGCATCGCCCGTGCCGGCGGCGAACGCCTTTTCGAACTCGCTTTGGAATTCGACCCGCCCAATCGCGCTTTCGGTGCGATCGAACCGGCCGATAATGCGCGCCTGAAACACATCTTGGGTTAGGCCAGTTGTCAGCTTTTGGCGTTCTTGTGCGCTCAAATCCTCTTGGCTGTCGATAAACGCCTCGACGCCGGCGAGTTCGGCGGCGATTACCTCATTGGCATCATCATCCTCGCCGGCGGTCATCGCCGTGCGGATCAGGCTTGTCCGCATCGCTGCGTAAGTGTCGTTGAAACTGGCCCGCGCCCCGTCGCGCCTATCTTTGTCGAATTCATTTGACGCTGCCCTGACGGCGGCAAATTTCAGCCGATTGGCGAGAGATACCGCGGCGATTTCGTCCGGCGTATCGGCAACGCCATCAACGAGGCCCGCGGTATAGCTATCGATCGCCAATGTCAGATCGTCAGGCGCGCCTTCATGCTTGCGCGCCAGCTGTTCGATATCGGTCCTGATTTGCAGATCGAGACGGTCGGAATATACCGCGCCGGCCGCCCGGTCGAATGCCCGCCCGCGGATCGTGAAACCGCCGGTGCGCTGGAAAGTCGGGGCAGTATCGGGCTCAATAATATGCAGCGGCGCCGCGCTTGTCGCCTGGGCAGTGACCGCGCCGGCCAGGAACCGCTCAGCGTTGAGCCGGTGCTCGCCGCTTTGCATCGCATCGACATGACTTTGCACCGTCGCGCCGGGACCGTCAGATCGTGTATAGAGGCCAGGAGCCCCGGCGTTTACCGTCGAATAAAGATCGAGGAGGCCCATGCCCGGTGTGACTTTACGGGCCTTGAGATAGCTCCCGACAGGCCCCATTTGCTCGATGAAGCTCTGGCCTTGATGCGCGCCGAAAGTCTTTTGTTCTGCTTCACCGAACTGGATCAGACCGATATGCTGGTTGTCCTTCCCACCACGGATCGCCGGCGAGAATGTTCCGCCAGTTTCGTAAGAAACCATTGTCGCTAAATCCAACGGATCAACGCCGAGTTGCTGCGCAACGTCAACGATGCTCTCCGCGTCGGAACTCGCTGAAATTGGACGAAGTTCGCCGCCTATACCATCAGGCAATAGCGCTTGTGCGCCGAACGCTAACCCGGCTTGACGTCCTTCAACAGCTGCCGCCCGGTCGGCAAGTTCGCCGATCTCCCTGGCAAAGCTGGCGGAAGCCGCAGCAATCGCGATAAACGCGGATTTACCGCCCTTGACCTGGCGTACCGCTGGCATCGCACGGCGCGTCGCCGTTGCCTTGAACGTCGGTATCTTTCTGGGCGCCCTAGCCACGTTTCGCCACGCTGCCGGCAAACTTGAACACCGGGATCAACGCGGCGGCGGTCCCGGTCGATAGCGCGTTTCTCGCAGATATCCGCAAATTGCGCGCCCCGCGCCGGTGCGCAAGTGTCGCGCGCAGCGCGTCATTGCTGGCCAAGCCAAGTTCTCGCTCGGCATCATCGATTGCATCCTGCCTGGCCTGTTTCACGCTGCCCGATGACAATCGCACCCCGCCGGATGCAAATGCCACACTTTGCCGTTGGATGGTCAGTGCCAGTTCTGTTTTCAGACGCGCTTGTTGTTCTTGTCCTCTTATGAATTCATCACGCCCCTTGAATTCTTCGTCCAAAGCCTGCGCTTTCAATTCGTCCGCTTCGTTACGAGCCGCGCCGATTGTCGCCAGCGCGCCAAACACTGTACCAACACCCTGAATGATCGACAGTGCGGTAGACGTGGCGCCAGCTGCCGCGGCACCGCCAGCTGCCGCGGCACCGACCGGCGCAGCGCTGGCGAACAGCGTCGAGAACAATGTCGATATCAGCATCATGCCATGATCTCTTTCTTCGCCTGCCGTAATTTCAGCTTACCCGGTATCGCTTGCGTGACCAGCAATTGACCAGTCGCACCAAACCCTGGCAGACCTTCTAGCGTGAGCGTGCCGGTATAGGGCCGCTCGCCGCGCGGGCTGTCCATTGGCGTCACGTCCCAAAACTCGATCGGCACATCGAACAGATTACCGCCATTGACGACAATCCCAATCGAGGTCGTATCAAAGACCGAGAGATAAACCGTAAATACCCGCATCCGCCGCGCTTCCGGCCGGCTGCTTTCCTCATCGATCACGAACGGATGATCAAGCGCCATTGCCGGCAACCAAGTTCCAACGCGGGCATCTGAGATATCGTAGGGCAGCGTGATAACGCCAGCTGAGACGGTGAATTTGCCGACAAAATGATTATCGGCCCAAACGTACAATTGTTTGCCTTCATATTCATTGAGCCCGGTCAGACTGCTCGACGGCGTACCGAACGAAAACACCGTTGCGCCGTCGATCGTCTCACCGGGATCCATGCGCTCAAGAACGTATTGCGGCGCGGCGCTGAGGTCTTTCAGCATGACTTGCCACACGACACCATCGGCATCGATGGCCAGATCGATATAGGGACCGCTATCACGGTGCGGAGCGAAGCCGGATACATCCTGCGATCGCATCAAGCTAATTGTAACCAGCCGCCCGGCCGCGTCGGCAATCATAATCAGGTCGGCGTCATTGTCCTTGACAGCCCGCCTTAAATGCCAGCTTTGCGGATCGTCGATCAGGAAGGATGACAGCACAGAAGCGTTGTCAGCAACAAAATTGCCTTCCAGTTCGGAATAGACCAATTGCACCAGAACTTGGCCGCCGCGCTGAATATAAAATATCGCATTGTCGACGCTCAACGGCGGCAAATGCGGTTCGATCCCCGGAGCATCCGAGCGTAACAGGTCAGGCGCGTTTTCGGCGGAAAATTGCTGCTGTCTAAGATGCCAAACGCCGCTGTCAGTGAAGAACAGCAGGGTCCGACCAACCCGGATATCATGGATCGCCGACAGATCGTCATCGTCGATTTGATTAAAAATCGCCGCCGCCGCGCCGCCGAGATCGATATTGAGGTCGAACGACTGTCCGACAACACTTGCCAGATAGGAATTGGACAAAGATTTGAAACCGGCCATGATCAGCCGGCCAAAGACGAACCGTCCGACGCTTGGCCAGCCGCGGGTCGCGCTCATCGGGTCTTCGCCGCCCCGCTTGCCCTTGACCAGCGTATTGACCGTCACGAAGCCGCCGGCATTGAGTGCCAGCCCGGACATCTGCAACCAGTCACGGTCGGCATTAGCACCGCCGGTAAACTCGATATCGTAGCGGCCGAGCGTACCGGGCAAGGTAACAGTCAACCCGGCCTCTACGAGTACCAATTCTTCCAATGCAGCTTTGACATTGGCCGCCGTGATCGTATCGTTAGCGCCTACGGTGATCCCGTTCGTCTTGTCGCCTTCGAGTTCAAGCTGGAACTTGTCGCCAGCCGGGAAACCGCCAATCTGCACCTGTTGCTGTTCGGTGACGCCGTTGACGTAAACGACATCGCCGAAATCGTGTCGTGGCTGATTTTCGAAGACAATCGCCGCGATGTTCCATTCATCGTCCTCGCCCTGCCATAAGACCTGCTGTGGCGGCAGATCGATATGAAACAGCAACAGACTATCGTCTTTTTTGACCGGCTTGAGAAGCTTGATCATCGATTGCGTTATTGGTGTCGCCACCGCCGCTTTGAACACTCCATCGCGGAAGATATCGATGTTACAGTCACTAATAACCATTTTGAACTTTTCATCGGCTGTGCGGTTAAACATATGCGATTTCGGCCGGCTCAAATTCGCCCTCTCGCTCCACACCGCGATTTCGCCGATCGACACGGCGCCAGGGCCGGCGCCGCCAGTCACCACAACCCGCCACTGATCGGCGGTAATCGCGCCGTCATCCGGCGCTCTGGCAAATCGCCGTGTCCGCGCGATGGTGCGTAAATTCTGCTTCGCGCCAAAAGTATTCCATACAGCGCTGGCGAAATATTGAACTTCCAGCGCATCATCGGCCGACGCGGTGGCGACGGAGAACAGCGACAAATCGAACGCAACGACATTCTCCGGGGCGGCAAAAGTCAGTGTCAACACCACAAACGGGTCGCCGCTTACTGCCGCCGTGGTGAACAGTGTGGCCGTATCGCCATCGATCAGATTGGCAATCGTGCCGCCATTTGGCGCCGTAATCAGCCCAGCGGTGACGGTGATGCCGGCCAGCTTCCGGCGCAAGCGTCCGAAATGGGTTGAACCGCCACGATCGACATAGCCGCCTTGCGGAAGCATGATGACGTTTTCTGCGTCAGTCAGCGATGATTGCAAAAACTTCGTGTCGCGTCGCTCGGCCATGGAGGCATCGAGAACCCCGAACGAGTGCGCGTTGTCCTGGGTGACAATCCGCTGGGTCATTACCAACCATCCCAGCCTTCGCGGGCATCGCCCGGCAAATATCCGGCATCGTGGACAGGATTGCGGCCGCTATCGATCTGTGGCACCGGCGCCGCCTGGGCATCCATCGCCATAGCCACCGCCATCAAACCACCTTGGCCTCTGAATTCAGGCGGCCCGAAGGCGTCACGGCGCAAATCCCGGCGCAAGGTCCGGTCCTCACGGATAACCAGAGCCAATTCCGCCGCCACCGCTAACACCGCGAGTTCCACGAAATACCCCGGCCAATGGGCAACCGCCGGAAACCGCTGATAATTCGCCCACAGCGACGCCGCATCGGTCAACACAAGGTTTTCGCTCAACTCGAAATGACGCAGCGACAATCCGCCTTGGCGATTATAGGCGGTATCCTTGCTGTCATAATAGGCTCGTGGCAACGCCACTCTATCAGGCGGCAGCGTGTATTGAAAAGTCCAACCGCGCTCTGGCGCGTTTTCATGTTGCGCCAGTTGCATAGTCGTCATCGAGAAGTGCCACGGATATTCCGACATCAACGACAACAGCACGCCATTGTACGTCAGTTGCGGCGCAACACCTGCCGGTCCCGGCGTATCGAACGACTGGATCGGGATTGCGCCGATGCGCGTCATGGCATGATTTGTCACTTCAACGGCAGTTGTCGGGATTGCCGGCTGATCAGCCATGTCGAACTCTCAAATAGGAAAATTCAGAATGTGGCCCGCCGTCAACGGAGGACAAAGACGGCGGGCCTACCCAATCGAAAGTGACTACCCTGCGGCGACGATCGACCGGATAACCGTGACGACGCCGGCAGCGATCGCCGAGACGCCGTACACCTTGAATTTCGGCGTGCCATCAACGTCAACCGCCGCCAGGATGATATCGCCGACTTCCATGCTGTCTGACAGCGTATCAAAGTAATTCGCCGCCTCAACGGCTGTCGCCAGGTCGTCAGTGACCAGATGCCAGATCGAAAGCGATTTAGCCGCGCCGGCAGCGCCTAGCGCAGTACCGACATTGATGCGAGAAATGTTGCCCGCACCGAGAACCCGTCCAATCATGATCGTTTTCCTTCTTGTTGGGACCAGTGTTGAGAACCTGCCGGCGACGCGCCGGCAGGTTCATAGCGTTATGCCGTCAGCGAGATATGAGCCGGATCATAATCGGCTTTCATCCGCACGATGCCCTTGCCCTGCAACGTCTTGGCGCCGTAGCGGTGCCGCAGCGTGTGCAACCAGCCGGAGCGTTCTTCCTTCCACTGACCGGAGGCCCGCATTGGCGGGTTGTAGAGCGAACCAAAACCGAATGACGACTTGTGCCACATGAAGGTTTTGATTTCGGTGTTGCCACCGGCGCCCCTGGGGAACAGTTCATCGTCCAAGACAAAGACGTTGATGCCGTTCCAGCTTTTGGCCAGAGCCCCGGAGACGAACGGCAGGTTTGGACCCTGCCAATCGGAATTAGCGAACTGCTTGAAGCCAAGGCAGACCGACCACGACACGCTGTCGATGCCGGCGAACACCTGGCCGTCGCGCACCGGTACAGAGCTGGCCATCAGTTTCTGCTTGGCCTTTAATAGCCGTTCCGGGTCGAGCGGCGTGGTATAGTCGCCGACCTCGCCGGATGCGCCTGCGTCCATTTCGGTGATAATGATATCGTCGTGAACCCGGCCCATTTCGATAGCGCCGGCCTCGGCATGGGAAGAAATCACGCCCGGCCCGAGATCGGTCAGGTCAAGATCGTCTTCATCTACGAAGAAGCCGAACCGGGTCTTTTTCGTCGTCAGTTCGATCTTGGTGAGTGCCGGGTTGTTTTCCTTGACGATTTCGCCGCGGCCGACGTCCTTTTCTGCGGCGCCACGGCCGATCAGGCGGAAGATCAGTTTTTCGCCCCTGACCTCGTGCGGCGGCATCACGGTTTCGCGCAGGGTAAAACCCATGCGCTGGTAAAGATGAATGGTCGAGTCACGCCATTGGGTGACGTACCATGTCGGGAGTTCCAAGCTCATTTGATTGCCCTCGTGTGCAAAATGTTGAAAGATTGCATCGGGGCCGAGTGCCCACCGATCCTAGCGGGCCTGTCCCTTTCGGGCTGGGTGCCACTTGCCGGCGTGGGTCTATCCCGCGACTGTCGAGCAGACTACGCGCCGCCGGCAAGCGTCAAGGGCGCGACTATTCTGGATAGAATGTTTGATATAACCTTGTCGTCTCCTTGTTGAATTCAGCATCGAATTCGGGCGCGCCAAATTGGTTGCGCGGGTCAGCCGTGCGCGCCGCCAAATCGGCTGCCGTCGCCGCCGGCGTTGCGCCGCCGCCTGTCGAAGCCGTTATTTCCGACGACAAGCCGCGAAAATGGTCGATGACTTTCAGGCCGGGCGCCGATGCCGTCAAAAGCCCGAGTTCGTTCTTGACTTCATCGCCGAGCTTATTTTGCTTGGCGTGCAGATCGATCCATGTTTCCGCTTCCGCCAGCCGCGCCGCGCCGGCGTCGAACTTCTGTTCATCGCTACCCTCGAAATCCGACGGCGCCATCGCCATCGTGATCGCCTTGGTATCGAGTGGCGGCGGGATCAGACCGGCGCCGGCCAAGCCGTCAACGATATCACTGACGAAACCGGTTTGCTTGTCGGTCACATTGTTTTTCAGTGCGGCGGCGCCGATAACGTCCATCACCTTTGAATTGTCTTCCGATCCAAGCAGCGGCGCAGCGGTGTCGGAAAACTTGAAATCATAGGTGGCAGCGTCTTTTGGAACCTCGCCGATCATGCCGATCTGCTGACGTGCCCCCTGATAGCCGGTATAAAGCCGGTCCATCGTTTCATCGGACGTACTGCCGATCATGTGATCGGGAAGACCCTTCGGCTTGTAGAACTCAGGAGGTGTGCCACCGGCAGGAGGTGTGCCACCGGCAGGAGGTGTGCCACCGGCAGGAGGTGTGTCACCGGCAGGAGGTGTGTCACCGGCAGGAGGTGTGTCAACCATCGTCTTAATCCTCTTCTGGTTCGCTTTGTTTCTGCGCCTCAAGCGCAATGTTTATGGCGCGCAAAATCCCGCGGACCAGTTCGTTTTGAAATTGCCGGCCGACGCCAAAAAGCAAAAGCATCTGCGGATCGCCGATGTCCCACAACGGCCATTGCGGCGCCCGCAACGTCTGATCAATCAATTCTTCCAGCACCCGGCGACCAGCTTCGTCATGCCAGAGGACGCGGGCAAAAAGACGCGCTTCCTTGTTTATGGCATTTTGCGTATCGGCAAACTGGCGTTTGACCATTTCGCCGATATGCGCCGGCCCGGCGAGCCCTTCCGATGCGTGCCCGCCGCCCTCGCTGAGTAAATCTTGCATTAAATCCTCAATCGACGGCGCACGGCCGCGAGCAAGGTCGTCAGCATCCATTTTGTGAGATCCTCCAAAAAACCGCGAATTATCCTGCTGCCGCTATGTTTTCCTCGCTCGGCGGCTGGCCCGAACCGCCTGGCTGTTGCGCCTGGGCGGCGCCAAGTTGCGCCTTGGCGATAATCTCCGCCACCATCCGCTGAATTTTCTCGCGATCGACAGAACTCCGAATTTTGGTTTCCGAGACGCCGAGTTTGCGGCCAATATCAGTGAACACTTCTTCAATATCGGCGATCATGAACATCAATTCTTGGCCACCGGTCGACAGCATGATTTGCAGCCAATTGACATCGTTCGAGATATCCTGCGCCTGCTGTGACCTGGCGATCGACGAAGTGACCTCGATTTTCAAAGCCAGTTGGTCGAGCGGCAGACCGTCAAGATTGATCAGACCCTTGCGTTCGAGGATATCGACGACACGTTTGACCAGCGGTACGACGATTTCCAGCACCAACCGCGCGAAGGCGCCGCTAAGATCGTTCTGGAGACGCCTTATCCGCTCGACAATTTCGGTCGCCGAGCGCACCGCACCGCTATCCGGCGGCAGGGTATCGTCGAATGTGATCTGCTTCACCTGTTCGCGCAAATCCTGCAAGATCAAATTGCCGACATCGAAACGCCCCGGCACATCCAACTTTTGCACCGCCGGTCCCATTTGGCCGCCAGTGAACGACACCGGCCACATCTTGCCCGGCGCCATCACAGACGTTCGCGGATTGAATGCCCTGTCGTTACGATAAATCCACAGGCCCAGGACGGCAAACGCCGCCGCTTTCAACGTCAGTTCCGTTACCTTGTCCAAGGTCTTGATCGTCGGCAAGGCCATCAGCCCCGGCCCGCGTCCGTGCGCCTCGCCCGCCACCTTGTAAAACCGTGGCGTGATCCACGGCGACGTTTTGGAGCCCGTCAACTGATAGATCGGCGCCTCATCTTCCTTTTCGTCGCGATAGACGATGAAATTCCATTTTTTTGACTTGCGGTCGAATTCACTGGCCTGGACAATCGGAACCTTCTCCGCATTGTCATTTGCGACCTTCCTGGCAAGGTCTTCGCTGAATGTCGTTTCCGGCCACTCAAACGGTAGATCGGAAACTTCGAACATTTTGCGCCAATAGATACCAATCACCCGGCCGCGCCCATCTTCTCGCAAGGCAATTTCGGCTACCGGCACGGCGACGAAATCAACCAGCAAATCATCGTCTTCCAGTATCAGCATGGCGCCCTGCCCGCCGAACAGGTCGAGATACATTTCTTCTGCTGATAGCGCGAATTCCGCTCGCTCAAAAATCGCCTGGACCTGCGCCGTGACCCTTTCCAGCACCCGGTTCAGGGTCTCTTGGGTTACTTTTGCCTGTTTTTCACCAAGCTGCTTAAGCAATACCGCCTTCGACGACGCGCCGAGTTTGATTTCTTGAAATTTCTGGAACGGCGGCGTCAGATCGCGAGACAATCTGCCGGCGAAACGCTGCCGCGCCTTAGCCGCCGTGGCATCGTGCGCCTGATATCGCGCCGACTTGCCCCCCGCGCCGGTACTGGTATCCATCGGCGTGCGATGCGGCAGCGTGAAATCGTTCATTTCATTTGTCAGTCTCGCCCAATCCGTTCGGTTCTCATAAGCTCGCGCCGCGCGTTTACGGATAGGTTTCAATTCTGCGGCACTGAGCCGGCCCCTTTCTGCCATCGATTATCCGCCGAGTGTCTGCTTTTTGCGCTCATCGCGGAACGACAGAGCCGTTTGACGCCGTGCCGCCCGAACCGACAGCGCCGCAGTCTTGTCGGCATCGGCCTTTTCATCGAACGCCGCTTTCGCCCGATCCCTTTGCAATCCCAACTCAGCGGCACTTGGTCCTTGGGGTTTTGCGCCGCCGCCAAACAACAGCTTTATGATGCCACCCATGACATACCTCGATTTGACACCGGACCACGATAGCGCGTGAACACAAGCGTCAAGGGCGCCGGTATTCTTCCAGCGCACCGGCCAATACCGAGCCGGTAAAGCGCAGCCCCATATAGCGGGCGATCACACGCCCAGCCCGATTACCGGGCCTGACATGGGCGACAATTTCAAGGTCAGCCGGCAAGTCCTTCAAGCGCCGGCGCACCAGCGCCATGACTGCAACACCACGACCACTGCCGCGGACCCCTTGCACCGTCCTCATCCAGAATTCAGCGATGCCCTGTGATGATTTAATCAGACCGCCGAGCGCCAGAACTTCATCGCCGTCAATGACGGCCCACGCCGGACCCCGCGCCAATTGGACTGCTAAAGCACGAAATTCCCATGCCGGCAGATAGCGCCCCACCGCCGCAATGTCAGCATGACTAGCCGGGCGGATGGTCAACACTTGAACACATCGAACGATTGATCGGGTTGCCGCAATGGCCTGTCGCGGTCTTCATCATCCTCGCGCCAAGCGCCGCCGATGACTGGTGCCTCGCCGCCCGGTGCGCCGGCGATCACCCCATCGAGGCCGAAGGCGTCGAGAACATCGTATTGCACGGCATCGTGCGGGTTTGACCAGAGGTTTTTTTCAGGCTTCGGGTCGACGGTTTTTTGCGCCCCCTCGCCCTTCGTCTTGAACCGATAATGGCTCATAAAGCCCTTACGAACGATTTTACAGCGCCGGCTCACAAGAAGCGCCGGTTGACCATCGGGGAAGTAGGTCAGCAATTGGCGCACACCGTCAAGGCGCGGATTGAGTTCATTGGTCGGCGCCGGCAGGATCGGCAGTTTCATCCGTTCAGCAACGGTCTCGGCCCAGGCAAGATCGCCAAACTCCTTGTCGCTGCCGGTAAAGCCGGCCGGGTCACAGGTTGCCGCGATAATCTGCCAGCCGCGATATCGTGTCATCAGCAATGCCGAACATTGCTTGGCAAATTGTGTCGGTCCCATCCGTGTTTCCGGCACATATTCGTCAAGCAGCCGATATTGCCCAATCGACGTTATCTGGCTGACGATCATCGCCGGCCCGCGCACACCTTGATCAAACGCCAGCCGCAGCCCGATATCCGGCAGCGGCTTTAGATCGTGCGAAGCCATGTGGCGTTGTTCATCGAATTCGGGATAGACGGGATCGCCATCACGGCTGTAACCGAACTTGCCATCGACGAAGCGCCGCACCCACCACGGCTTTTTGATGTTGTCGGCGGCCAACTGTTCATATTGCAACCGCGAAATTGCGGCCCGGTTTTCGCCATCCGGCCCGCGCCCGCTGGGTTGCTTGTAGAGGACATGGCCAGCGGGCGGGCTTTCCTCGAAATGCTCGTAAATCCAGCCATCGACATCGGGCGGGTTCAGATCGCCGGTGATCCCAACGTAATAATTTCCTTCGCGCTCACCCTCTGCGTTGATCATGATGGCGCTGTCGGGCAACAAATCGACGCTCGGATAACGCTTCTGCTTCACCCGGCCAATGGCATAGGTCAAAACGTCAGAATGCAAAAGGTCGGCCTCGTTCATATTCAAACGAGTAAATTCCAGGCCGCGCAAGGCTTCCTCGACCGAAATATCCTGCAAAGCGCGAAACCACAGTTCATATTCCAGCATAACGCCGTCTTGCTGGCGCCAACGCAGCTTATGCGTTGCCGCCCGACCTTCCGATCCATGCCAGTCGCCGGCCGCCCTGGCAAACCATTTATCGTTCCATGTCGGGATCGTGGTTGCCCACAGATCGTTATATTTCGAGCGCAGCCAGATATCGCGGAAGCGCCGGATCCCATCCTTGCAAACCGGCATGGCCATGGCCTGAGCGAGACCATCGGCAAACAGCATATTTGTCTTACCCGAGCCGATTGGCCCCATGATGAAGCGCACCGAACTTTCCCGGTCCCGCATGAACTTCGACGCCACCGGCCCTGGCGCTTTGTAAGTTCGGATGTTATGGCCTTCACTCATTGCGCCACACCCCCAACCCATTTTTTTTCAATTCTTTCACCCCTCAAATCGATCGCCGAAGCTCAAAAGTATTTTCAGACCAGAACCCCGTACAAC
>SDBT01012146.1_pt1 | contig 13838 bp, 11 predicted proteins | sample 2277101 | NCBI WGS metagenome assembly SDBT01 (sample SAMN10404973, study PRJNA504765) | marine sediment metagenome | isolation source: marine sediment core GS10_PC15, 103 cmbsf | place: Arctic Ocean: Southern Knipovich Ridge | collected 2010
CCAGCGGTGCTGGTTATGATAAGGTCCTCGGGCACAGTGCCATCAATAGCAAAGGATGCCGCTATCGTATGGCCTGCAGTAACGGCAGAGAAGGTATAGGTGCTTACCACACCCACCGATTCGTCATCTACCAGGACATCGGTAATGTGGTAGCCGGTGTCTGCTGTGATTGTAAATATCTGGTCGGCCCCCGCGGCAACCGTTACCGTATTTAGGGGGTCGATTGCCCCACCGCTACCAGCGGTGCTGGTTATGGTGAAATTGCTAAGCGGGGTCTCTAGTTCAGCAATTCTATCCCCCAGCTCACCAATCTTTTCTTCTAGCAGTGAGATTAGCTGGATAGATGGTAATTCAATCGCGAACTCGCCCTTTTTGCACTTTTCCTTTTTGCCGGTTAAAAGGCGCATATCACCCTTTTTGTCCACGCAAACCCAGAATGAGTCGGCTTTGTCGTCCCCTTTGGCGGCATTCACGATGCCGATAGTTCCTATAATGCCTACAATTAGAGTGAGGGTGATTAAGAATAGAAGAACACTGGACTTTCTCACAGTTCAGACTCCCTTATAGTACTTAAGTCATCCACCATATTAACTATATCTATATTAATTATAGAATTCTGATTACTATTGTCAAATAGTGTCCCTGCTTTCATAGTAGCCTATTAGTAGTATTGTATGTAATACTTTAGTGCTTTTTACCGATAGTAAAAAAATAATGGTAAGGCACATAGCCAGTAAATCATTAACTCAACCTCTAAGCATTGCTATAAGGTATACGCGCTCCTCTGTTGAAATTGACGGATCCTCAGGATAAGGATATACTCAACTCAAACTCTAATATGTAGGATTACGATGACTACGGTATTGGTTTAGAGGCTGAGGAGATGAAACAGGAGCGCTGGAACCGCTAAGTAATGCGGTGCTGGCTGGTGCCACTTTAATCCAGTAAGCGGGATAGAATGACATGGACACACCTGAGGACACGAAGCAACCTAGCCCAGGAATAGAATTCTTAGCTACGCAGATAGCCAGAAGCAGGGCAAACGTCGCACAGTGGAGCCTTAACATTCTTATTTTTCTGTTCGCTCTTTTAATCGTTGTCATCATCCTAACTTCGCTGGGGATTGAAACTAGTATTGTGGCAATGGTGGCTATTTTGGGATTGGCTACGGGTTGGTTTGCGGGATGGAGGCGGGGCAGGCAACTACACCAACGTTTCTACGCTGAAGAGTTATCAAGCCTACAGCAAAAGCCCAGCAAGGAGGCTGTAGCCCTTGTGGCGCAACTTACCTCTAGAGAGATACAAGTCCTGAATTATGCGGCACGGGGCTATGCCAATAAGCGGATTGCGTTTGAGCTTGGCATTAGCGAAAACACAGTTAAGCATTTCATTGGTAGAGTCTTGACCAAACTGAATGCCAATGATCGCACTGAGGCGGTAGCAATAGCTATTAAGCACGACTTAATCTCTATAAGATAACTGATTGCCCTCGTTAGCTCGTGCCTACAATACACGTTCACCATTACTCTTAGCTTACTCTCGGGGAATAAAACTTCAGGCTATTCTCCAACCTGGCTGACCTGGTATGCCGTTCTACCATTACCATAGACTTCCAACCACCAAGGTGCATGATGTCTAAAGTAGATGGTGCCGAAGGTCGGACTCGAACCGACACGGAGGTTGCCCTCCAACAGTTTTTGAGACTGCCGCGTCTACCATTCCGCCACTTCGGCTCATTTCTTCAAACTGGGCGGAAACGAGATTCAGATTTGCAACCTTCTCTTTTAGTGCCGAGGCCCAGAATCGAACTGGGGACACGCGGATTTTTAGTCCGCCAGGAGCACCTTTTGATAGAAATATTAACCCATTTAGCTGCTTTGGGTCAAGTAGCAGAGCAGCTAAGGCAAGCTCTTGGTTAAGACGGAGAGGATAGACGACACGATAAAGGTATCCTTTAAAGACGATGGCCCGGGGATAGCCAGAAAGAACTTGGAGAAGATATTTGACCCCTTCTTTACCACCAGGGAGGTGGGAGAGGGAGCTGGACTTGGCTTGAGTGTTTGCCACGGAATAGTAACTGGGCACGGTGGTAAGATATATGCCGAAAGCAAATTAGGTAAGGGGGCTACTTTCATTATTGAGTTACCCATAGTCACTGAAGCCTAATCTTCAGTGACTATACGGGAGAAAAGTGCACCCAGTTTCACACCTGAGGTCTAGGCGTAAAATCATGAAGCAATAAAGGAACGATTCTGTCTTAGAGGTAACAAAACAAGCTAATGTGTGATGTGAAGCACTCGGCTATTTTGTTAGTACGCCGTCAAACGTATTGAATTAGCCTCAACAACTTAAACCTGATCCACATGGCTGCTTCGGGCACAGCGAAGATTTCTGCCATCCGGTCCACATCTCTGACCTCTGCCCATTTTTCCCTTACCCAATCGGCAGGCATGAGAATTTTGGAGTCGAAGCACTCTGCCAGTAGCTCATTAAAAGTGCCTCGCTCACAGCCTCTTGTGCGAAACACCGGGTCAGCTTTGTCGTGGGCTTCGATATGGAAAGCCTCGTGGAAGAGGGTGAACCGCTTTCTGGTCAGTTTTGTTTGTCCAAAGTTTGCGTTTAATTTGACTCCACAAGTATAATTAAACCACATGAATCAGGAATTTGCCCGACGAGTGCAGGCAGTAGTTGACAATATTCGTCAGGTGGTAGTCGCTCACCCCGATGTCATCAAAATGAGCTTACTGGGACTGCTATGTCAAGGTCATATTCTACTTGATGATTTTCCCGGGGTAGGCAAGACACTACTCGCCAAAACACTGGCCGGTTCGCTACAAGCCAATTTCAAGCGAATCCAGTTCACCCCAGACCTGCTGCCTACCGACATTACTGGGGCATCAATATATAATCCAAAAGCGGGGGACTTCAAGTTTATCCCCGGTCCTATCTTCGCCAATATCGTGCTCGCCGATGAAATCAACCGCTCCAGCCCCCGCACCCAGTCGGCGCTACTGGAGGCAATGGGCGAAGGCTATGTTACCTTTGATGGAGTCGCCCACCCCCTGCCCAAACCCTTCTTCGTCATCGCCACCCGAAATATCAGTGAAACCCATGGCATCTTCCCTCTCCCGCAGAGTCAGCTGGATAGGTTCCTGCTCTCTTTCGGCATCGGTTACCCAAATCGGAATGAAGAGGTGGAAATTCTGGAAAGGCATGAGCACGGCGAGCCAAGCCTAAGCCCGATTCTTAGTGCCGACGACATCTCCGCCATGCAAAAGCAAGCCTATCAGGTTGAAGTGGCGCGCCCGATAAAGGAATATATTGCCAATATCGTAGCCGAGACCAGAGCCGGAGGCGAAATAGCCATAGGTGTCAGCCCCCGAGGTGCCGTATTTCTACAGCGGGCGGCCCAGGTTAGAGCAGCGATGGAAGGCAGAGGTTTTGCCACACCCGATGATGTCAAGGCAATAACCGTGCCCGTACTCCGACACCGCATACTACCCCGCTCTACAGAAGCAGCATCCTCAGTAAAGTGCATTGAAGCGATTCTGAACAAGGTTCCAGTACCGCTGTAGTTAGTTATCGTGATGACTAAGACAGGCTTTGGTTTTATCATCGCCGCTGGGTTTATATATCTGGTTGCCGGTCAGACTCAAATCGGCTGGCTCTATCTTTTTGATGCCATCCTTTGGAGCTTGCTACTGATCTCCGCCATCTTACCATGGTATAGCCTCAGGTCCGTTGAGGTTAAGCGCCAGATACTGCTGCCACCCAGCACCCTCAGCCAGTGGCAATTGGGCGGACCGCTTGAAGACGAGACGGTTGAGGTCAAGCTCAAGATAAGCAACCACGGGCGCCTCGCCAAACATTTTATTAAGATCGGTGAGGATTGTCCCTTTGATAAGCCAGAAAAGCGTCACAAAGCCTTTTTTATTTTATACCTCAAACCGAGGTCAGTAACTGACTTTATATATACTGCCAACTGCTACCGGAGAGGACATTATCCCTCGGCAAACATTACCTTACAATCCAGCGGCCCCCTGGGTTTGATAGTCCGGCACCGCACCTTTGCATTACCCTTAAATCTTACTATTTACCCCAGTTACTACCAGATGGAAGGCCTACCCGCCACCGAGGCAACCTGGGCAGAAACGGGGCATGCCATCAGGTCCAGTGCTGCCGACCAATTTTATGGCTCTAGAGAATACCAGTATGGCGACCCATTAAAATACATCCACTGGCGCCATACTGCCCGACTGGGACGTTTCATACTCAAAGAGTTTGAGGAACCTAGTCAGGGCTCGGTGAGAGTCTTTTTCGAAACCAACCGTAATTTCGGCAGAGAAAAAGAGACGACCCTAGAATATAGCATTAAAATCGCGGCCAGCCTGGCTAAGCTCTGCACCGATTCCGGGCGTAGCCTAGACATCATCACCGGTAGAAAACCGCTGCTCAATGCGGGGTGGCGGGAGGCGATGGACTACCTAGCGTATCTGGAAGCAGGGGGTAAGCCGGCTCTAGCCGAATTGAGCACAGCCCCAGGGCAAGTTATAGTGGCTATCGTACCGGCAGCAGCAACCGAGCTAGTCTCAACACTAACTCAGCTTGCCAGCAAGGCACAAGGGCTGGTGGTAGTGCTGTTGGAGGGCTTTGCTCCGGATGAGATGCTCGCCCAGTTACAGACCAGGTGGACGGAGGGTAACCTCCATATTGTCAGCTGCCAGCGGGGTAATCTGGAATCATCCCTAAAAAGGCTGAGTGATGCCCTGCTTGGAATAAGCCAATCAGCAGCATTTCTAGGTTAAAAGATGAAAGTAGCCATATATACCAGGCTTTTTGCATTTTTAGCGGTAAGTTGCACGGTAGCCGCCGTAGCCTGGGCGACCAGGGACCCCTGGCTATTGGCTATCGGCATAGCCGGGATAGCCCTTGGTCACTATTACAGCTGGCACCGGCGTGATAGCGTGGCCAAGCACCGCACCCTATTATTGCTTCTCCTTTTGGTTATACTAACCGTGTACCTGAGCGAGGAGATGGTGCCCTACGGCATAAGTGACCGTTTATTGCTATCTCGCTATCTCATTTACGGGCTTGTTTTAGGTAGCTTTGACCTGATGAAGAGAAGGAATGTGCTGGCTAGTTTAATCCTGGGGGGACTTCTTCTGGTGCTTATCAGTGAGCTAGCCTTTGACCTATGGTTTCTGGTGTTTCCGTTGCTTTTTACTTTTCTTGCCTTGTTCACAGTTGCTCTCAGCCGGGTCGAGGCGGAGATGAGCCGAGCAATACTTATCGGCAGACCGAACTGGTTTAAGGCGGGAACCGCCTGCCTCGGCTTCACTGTGGGTGCCTTGCTCATTGCAGCAGCCTTTTTCCTGCTGATGCCAAGGCTGGCTGGTACCGAGATAGCTCAAGCCAGCTGGCTACCCAGCCGATTAGACCTTAGCCTGGGTGGACCGGCTGTCCTGCCCAGTAAACCCAGCGCTTCACCATATCCTGGACTTCTCCCTTCTCATTTAGAAGGCCAAATCCCCGAACGGGGGTACGCTACCCTGGGCTATACTGGCTCGGCAGCTGACCGGGCCGTGATGCATGTGCGGAGCCGGGTATCCAGCTATTGGCGCGGTGCTACCCTTGATATCTATGATGGGCGGGGCTGGTTACCCTCGTCGCCCCAGCTCAGAGTGCATAACCAGAGCCGAAACGAGTTTATCCTGCCCGATTCCAATCTGAGCATATCAGGAGGCAAAACATACTGGCAGATCTACTACCTGCTCTCTGACCAGCCTAACGCTGTATTTACCGGTTATAACCCGGGTAGAATCTTTCTGCCTGGGGCAGAGACGGCCTTCCTGGAGAGGGGTACCCTATACCGTGCCATTTCCTTTATGCCCCGTTTCCGACCGAAGCTACTGCGTGATGATAGTGCTATTGCCCAGGACATCTCTGAGCTAGCCCTTCCCCCCATCAGCGAGCGAACCGCTGCTCTGGCTGAAGCCGTCGTCGCCGGCGCCCCCACCGATTACGACAAGGCGGTGAGGCTGGAGCGTTTCCTGCTCGATAATTACCCCTATAAGACTAATGTGAAGCCGCTGCCACCAGGTCGTGATGGCGTTGACTTTTTCCTTTTCGAACAGCAGGCTGGTTATTGCTCTTACTTTGCTACCGCTATGGCAGTCATGGCTCGCCATGTTGGGCTACCCGCCCGCGTCGCCGTGGGCTATCTGCCAGGTCTGATTGACCCAATGACCGGAGCACATCTGGTTCGGGTGGGTGACGCCCACGCCTGGGTGGAAATCCACTTCAAGAAACACGGCTGGGTGGCTTTTGATCCGACACCAAGACCCGATGCCGCCATGGGTTTTGCCGCCGGCAGAAACTGGCTCTACTTCGGCCTGGAGGATTTTACAGGGGTCACCTTTACCAGCCTATTCCAACCAGTAGCAGGCAAGCTGTCCCTAACTTCAATTGTTAAGCAATATTTGATTTGGGCGGCTATAGCCGGTGTGGGGGTTATCATTTTCATTCTCACTTGGCTACTTTACCAGCGCCGGGCGGTAAAAATTAGCCAAGAAGTAACCGGCTATAGCCGCTTGGAAGGGGAAACAAGAAGAGTGATGCTGAAGCTTTACCAAAAAATGATAACCTTGCTCAGGAGAAATGGTTTGCCCTTAAGAAAACCTCATCAGCCCTTTCTTGAATACGCTACTGCCATATCAGCGCAAATTCCAGATGGCCAAGCTCTAGTAGAGTGGCTAAGCCAAGCGGCCAGCCGCGCTGCCTATGACCCCAAACCCTTGAGTCATCTAATTCTCGTGGAGGCAAGGCAGCGGCTATCCACTTTGAGGCAAGTCCTAACTCGCCACTAAAAACTACCCTTTAAAAAGAGGAATATATATCTGCTAAGCTTCCTCAGTCTGTCTAATTTTAATGGTATTACATAAAAACAGTAGCCATACAACATCTGTGCAATCTCATAAGTGGAACGACTTTTCATTCCCATAACCCAAAGGTTACTGGTTCGAATATAACAAACCGTCACTTTGTACAACTGGGTAACAACCCAAGCGAGTGTGACCCCGACTGAACAAAATGGACTTTCGTTCAAAAGGTAACAAAGCGTGATATTGTAAAGTTGGGCGTCTGCAGGTTCTTGGAGAGGCCAACCTATCCATCTCCATGGGCCAAGCGCCTTCTACGCGCCATCCACAGTGCCGCTGTAAATCCCACGAAAGGGTGATTTTGGAGTGAAAAAGGCTACCTTTGGGTTATCTCTTTTGGGTGAGCACCCAACTCATACCTATATTTACCCATAATCAGCTTGGGAAACATAGTTACCCATAGTCCTACTTTTTTGTCTATCTTTATGTTCATATAGTATACTTAAATTGGAGTTAAAAGTGAAGAAGATTCTAATCATAGCTTTAGCGATAACACTTGTAATTAGTGGCGGTGTATATGCCTATACTTATCTCACCACTGTAGGCACGATTGGTATCACTAACCCCACGGGAGATTTCGCCACCTGTAGTAACGAGACGGCAACCCAGCCTGACTGGAATTCTATCCTTGCCGACCTGGCCTCAGACAACAAAACCTACGGCGGCGTACCCACGGGTAACCTCAGTATCATAACCCCTGACTCTGCTTATAGCGGCGACCTGATGGTAGGAGTCTACCTGACGAATACCGGTTCTTTGATTAAAGCCTACCAGCATCTCAATATGAAGGTATACATGAGTGGTTCGGCTCAGGCAGAAGAAACGCCCAACTACCAGGTCATTACTCTGCAAAATGGACGGGCTAACTTTAGCCTGGAAGCTCTCCTCGGTATCGTAGACAGCTGGACTCAGACGAATCAGTCCGATTTTGAGAGTGGTAACCTAAACAATCTTGATACCACCACCAGCCCCGGGGATGTTTTGCTGGACATTTTCTCTGATAATGTAACTGACAGCTTTGCCGATGAAACCAAGATTGCTTCTTCCGAAAATCTCACTGTTAGCGGTGGTCAGGTCAAACTTACTGCAGTAACTGAAACCGAAACCCTCAGGCCAAGTGCTGCCGGAGATGAGACCGATATCGAAAGCCAGTACCCGGCTACAGGAGCACACTATGATAAAGTGGATGAGACTTCTTCGGATGGTGATGGCACTTACGTTTTCACGGTAAACAAGAAGTGGCAGGAGGACTTATATGAGATTGCCGACCACTCCGTAGGTACTAGCACCATAAACTACGTTAAGGTTTATATGGTAAGCAGGGTATCCGTAGCAGGAGGAGATGACGCTTATGTTCAAATCAAGACCAATGGCGTGGAGTACAACGGTACTACGGAGACTCTGACCACCGGTTACGCCACCTACTCATATCAATGGGATAACAACCCGCAAACAACTGCAGCCTGGACCTGGGATGAAATAGATGCCCTGCAAATCGGCGTTGGAATCATACAGCCGAAAAGAAACGAGGAGACAAGAGTCACCCAGGTCTATGCTGAGGTTAATTATAGTGCCTACGAGCCGACAGGAACAATCACTTCAACTAATCTACTATCCGGTGAGACAGTAGTCAGCACGGACAACTTCACCTACAACGCCTCGGCTATTCCTTCAGGAACAACCTTAAAGGTGCAATTTTCCACCGATAACACTACCTGGTACAATTCGGCAGGCACTCCCGGTGGCTGGGATACCCTTTCTCAGGGAACGAATAACATAGACCTTTCCGGCTTGGGCTGGTCTGGAGCCAACTTCTATTACCACATGCAATTCAGCGCCTCTGGCGACAGAACCGACACACCGGTTCTTGACGAGATAGCAGCCAACTTTTCCACATACTATCCGTCAGGTGACCTGACCTCGTCGAACCATAATGCTGGGTATGACGCCGTTTGGCGCAACATCGTCTTTACCATAAACGAGCTGTCAGGGACAGATATCAAGTTTCAGTTAAGGAGTGCAGCGACTGAAGGCGGTCTCAGTTCCGCTACCTGGTATGGACCTACCGGCACGGGGGATTACTACACGACAACTGGCACCGCCATTAATGATGTTCATGATGGTGACCGCTGGATTCAATACAAGGCGTACTTCACCAGTCCTGGCGATAATACGCCTACATTGAGTGACATCACCATAACCTATGCCACTACAGCTAGCTCTTATACCGTGGAAATTGTTGGTGGCGGTTACGCTCTGGTTTCAGATAACACCTCGGAGTGGGGGGAGGGGTGGACGACAAGCCCGGAGTTTTACTGTGAGGTTACTCAGAGGTAATAGAGGCAATCTGACTGACAGTTAAACAACAACGCAATAGGAAAAAGAGTGAAAGGTAAATCTGTTTTAATTATGGCTTTAGGGCTGGCCTTGATTATCACCGGTGGCGTATTTGCTTACACCTGGACTACCGGTGGATTTATAATAAGTATCAGTGAGCCGACAGGAGATATTGCCACCGTTAACGCCACCCCAACCCAGCCTGATTGGGATGATGTACTGATACCGGTGCCTGATACAATAATTTACCGGCCTGATGCTGCCGGTGACAAGACCGAAATCACCAACCAGTTTCCGGATTCGGGGGCACACTGGGATAAAGTGGACGAAGACACAGCCGACGGTGATAGCACCTATATTGCCACCGACGACAATAAGTGGAAAAAGGATTTATATAACATCCCTGACCACTCTACCCAGACGGCTGCGGGTCCCATTTTTTATGATAAACTTTATATGGTAGTCAGGGCAGAGGGCACCCCGACACAGGCTTCGGCGCGTGCCTTCATTAAAACTGAGGGTAAGGAGAAAAAGGGTGATGACGAAACGGTAACTGACAATTATACCTCCTTTTCATATCAATGGAATACCAACCCCGAAACAACTGATAACTGGACTTGGGCACAAATAGATGCCCTGCAAATCGGCGTTCAACTCAGAGAAGCAGCCGACGGCATACCCACAAGATGCACTCAGGTTTATACTGAAGTTACTTTCGAAGCTCCGCCGCTGACCGGGAGTACGCCTACCGGTGATTTGTATGAAATAACCCCACATGCTGACTACAGCGGCGACCTGTTGGTGAGGGTTTACCTGACCAATACCGGAAACGTGACCAAAGCCTACCAGTACCTGAATATGCAGTTGTATCTTGAGGATTCGGTAGAAGCAGGCGAGACGCCCAACTACCAGATACTCACCATAGAGAATGGCGTGGCTACCTTTAACCTGGTTGGTATCACTGGTGGCAGTTACACGCTCAACGTTACCGGCGGTGATTACAGTCTCACTTCACGCGAGCCCGATGAATGGGAACAGGGGTACACGGTTACCCCGGAGTTATACTGCGAGGTTACCCAGAGGTAAGAGTAAAAATGACCCCCGGGTGCTTTTATACAAGAAGAAACAGTTAGGCAGGTCTCAACTCGGCCAGCAGAATAAAGCCCAGAGTTGTAGGTGAGGGAAATCGGTCGGCTAGCCGACCGCCTAGGTAGTTCCCGATGCTTATGCCAGCCAAGACCACGCCGATAATGGTGGTCCAGGTATAGAGCGAGACGCCGATGCTGGGGGCGAGAATCCTGGCAGCCACAATCTCGATGACCAGTCCACAGGTGCTTGCGGTGAACACAATGAGATACGGCTTTAAAGAACTAGTCAGGCGCAGTACCCTTCCATCTTCTACACGGCTCCCTCGACCTTTTTTGATCGTTTGCTTAAGTTACCCCATATCTCTACCTCCTCTTGAACAGTAGTTGTCGAGTTCATGTCATATTGCCCTCTGCCACTGGCCTTGGTTTCTCTCTGCACCGGTGGCAAGGGTGCAAGATTCCTTTCTATCGCCCTTACCAGCTTTCATCTGGGTACCATCAGCAACATCAGCGAGACTTACTGGTGCATACTCTAAGTAGTTGATCTGGTCTTGTCAACAGTTATTCACTCCATTGAACAAACATCGGCATGTTTGTCCTATTTTACTAACATTATAACTGGACTCCTTTTTGGGGGCAGGTCACTGGCGAGTAGAATTGACAACCGATATTCTCTACTATATTCTTCGTGAAGGAGCCACACGTTTGTAATTCACACCAAGAGTAAAAGAGTCGGATTTAACGTCATCAAGAAATAAAATAGTCCAGATTATTAACGGGTAGTGCATCAAGTACGGCAGAAGCGAACTATCTGATTAGAAAATAGCACCTATATTCCGAATTCACTATAAAAACAGGAGGAGAACTATGGGAGACACTTATCCAAAATTTACGGTAGCCGCTGTTCAGGCAGCATCGGCCTTATTTGATAGGGACAAAACAATCGATAAAGCGGTTCGTTTTATTGAAGAGGCCGCCGATAAGGGTGCCGTAATAATCGGTTTTCCGGAGCTATTCGTCGCCGGGCACCCATACATCTGGTACTATGCCAAGAAATCGAACCCGTTGCCTATTATGGGAGCAGTGTTCAAGCAATTAGTCAAAAATGGAGTGAGAGTTCCAAGCCCTGAGACTGACCGTCTTTGTACGGCCGCCAAAAAAGCTCACGCCTATGTAGTAATCGGCATAAGTGAAGTTGCTACTCTCTTTCCCGGAACGGTCTATATCTCACAACTCTTTATTTCGGACGAAGGAGAAATCATGGGAGTACATCGCAAAATGGTGGCCACGCTTATAGAAAAACTGGTTTACAGCAGCGGCGACGGGAGCTATCTAAATGTCTATGATACTCCTTATGGGAAAGTCTCCGCTTTGAATTGTGCTGAACATTCGCATGGTCTTTTTAAATACGCCCTGCTCGCCATGGGGGCACAGATTCACATTGCGGCATGGCCGCCTTTTCCTGACCACATATATGATAAGGGTCAACGGGATTCCGTTGATTTTCGTATGCGAACATTTGCCCGTGAAGGAAGTATTTTTGTTATCAATAGTTGTGGAATCACCGATAAACAGAATATAGCCGTATGCTGTGACACTCAGGAGGAAAAGGATAACCTCGTTGAAAACAGCGGCGGCGGAAGCTCTATTGTAGGCCCTAATGGAGAATATCTGGCCGGCCCGATATTTGAGGGTGAAGCGGTGTTGACAGCGGAAATCTCACTGGAAGATGCCCTCCCGCCCAAACAAATTGTCAATGTGTTAGGGCATTACACCCGGTGGGACGTTCTTTGCCTTAACTTTAATCGAGAAAGGCTTTCTCCCTTCAAGGAGGCATCATCTCGGGAGAGTGATTCCACCGATTTTTTCTCCGGACTGCAAGACCTCAAAAAAGAAATCCATGAAATTGGCGAAAAATTAGATGGGCTTACCGAAAAGCCAGAAGAATGACGGGGCTTTATCCAGGGGAAAGAAAAAGAGTGCAGTAATAAAAGTGAATCTTGTCCGAGTATAAATATAGTCCCCCAAAAGTCAACATATATGGTTACCCACCACTAGCCTAATCTGCCTATTACCTGAACCGAATTGCGTAGCCAGAATTCATTACTCTGCTATGCCTTCAGCTTGCCCCAAAATACACTGTATAGCTGATGACATTCTGCAATCTCTGAGTGTAGTATAAGAATAATACCTGGTTAGTCTTTTTCTACCAGTTCTTCTAACTTTTTGTTGTACTCTATTAATTTTATTTTAAATATACGAAGAGGAAAATTGATAAAGGACATATCAATGCCTGTGAAGACGCAAAAGACTATTGTAGTGGCTCTGGGTGGTAATTCGCTTCTTAAACCTACTGACAAGGGAACTTTCGAGGAGCAGTATTCAAACCTGCGGGAAACCGCTGAGCAGCTATTAGAAGTACTGGGAAGCGAGAATCGTATTGTCATTACTCATGGTAATGGGCCTCAAGTGGGAAATCTTCTTCTGGCTGTGGAGTCAGCTAAAGACATAGTGTCATCAATGCCTTTGGATATTTGTGGAGCTGCCACTGAAGGGTTCATGGGATACATGATCCAGAACACGCTGGCTAATCACTTAAGAGAACGTGGGCTAAAACATAATATTACTACTGTTGTAACTCAGGTAATAGTTGATAAAGATGACCTCGCTTTTAAGAATCCAACTAAACCTATTGGCCCTTTCTATGATTTGAGCGAGGCGGAGAGACTTCGTGGAGAGAAGGGTTGGGTTATGGTTGAAGATAGCGGTCGTGGCTATCGACGTGTGGTTCCCTCACCGAAACCGGTGGGCATCCAGCAGGCGAGAATCATCAAAAGTATGCTAGATGCAGGGGAGATCGTGGTTGCCGTTGGGGGAGGTGGTATTCCTGTGGTGAGGGAAACCGACCGATCCCTACAGGGTGTCGAAGCAGTCATCGATAAGGATTACGCCTCAAGCTGTCTGGCTATTGAAATAGACGCTGATATATTTCTTATTCTCACCGCGGTAGAAAAAGTATACCGTGATTTCGGGCTCAGTTCTCAGAAAGCGCTGGATAATCTCAGATTGGGTGAGGTGAAGGAGCTTTTAGCGCAAGGTCAATTTGGGGTAGGCAGCATGGAACCAAAGATTAGGGCAGCCATCGAGTTCTTGGAAAAAACGAGTGAATCCACACAACCCCCGTCCTACCCCTGGGAGCGAGAGGTTATCATCACCCTACCTAGCGCGGTGAGGGCGGCGCTACAAGGCCAAACAGGGACGCGAATTATAAGGTGAGCTTCTTAATCACAGGAGCGAACTAAAGAGCAAATGGCTTTACAAGCAACCATGCTTAAGAAGCCGGAAAAACAAAACCAGAGGGAGGGATGGATGGTTACAAGGAAAAAGAACATAATCATTATCGGTGCTGCAGGAAGAGACTTTCACAACTTCAACATGTATTTCAAGAACAACGAAGAGTACAACGTGGTAGGAT
>SDBT01012147.1_pt1 | contig 13838 bp, 13 predicted proteins | sample 2277101 | NCBI WGS metagenome assembly SDBT01 (sample SAMN10404973, study PRJNA504765) | marine sediment metagenome | isolation source: marine sediment core GS10_PC15, 103 cmbsf | place: Arctic Ocean: Southern Knipovich Ridge | collected 2010
AAAATTTCAGATGCTGAAGCGGTAAAGTTATCGATTAAGATAAAGACGGGCGTATTACTGTTTAAGATCGGGTCAGTCGTTGTCTTATATTCTGAAACAATCTTACCTGATCGATCTTTGGTAAAGACGATACGTGAACCTTTATCTACGAATAATCCTGCCATATCAATAGCGGTATCTAATATACCACCAGGGTTTCTTCTAAGATCGAGGATGATACCACGTGTTTTCCCTTCATTGGCAATCGTAAGTAATTCAGAGATGCGCTTTGCCGCATTATCGGTGAATAACCGTAGTGAGAGATAATATATGTTCTGATTTTTAAAGTGGTAACTGACCGAGACTTCGTTTTTAATAGTGTCACGGATAAGGGTAAACTCTTGCAGCTTTCTATCACGAAGGGCCTTAAGGGTGACCTTCGTTCCTGATGGTCCTTTTAACCTATGAATGACTTCGTCTGAAGAAAGGCCACGGAGTTTTTCTCCATTGACTTCAACGATCGAATCACCGGCTTTCATACCGCCTTTTTGTGCTGGACCACTCTCTATAACATCAACAATGACTAGGCCATCATCTTCCGGCAGTTTGCTGATGATACTTACCCCAATACCTGAGAACTTACCTGAAGTTGCTTCGAGGATCGTGTTGAGGTTGCCAACAAATGATGAGTGAGCATCGCACGTTGGTACGGCAGCCTTGAGTGATTCCTCTATAAACTTTTGGACATTAAAGTCTCTCATTGAGCGCTTTTTGCATAATGCGAGTACTTCAGCGTACTTTCGAAGCTCATCAAACTCATTCGTCACATCGATTGGAGCAATCCCTGGGGCCGACTTTTTAACTTTTCGTACTGCCAGAAGGGTATTTTGAGTATCAAGGTCATTTTGGACTAAAAGAAGAGCCTTCTTCTGCTTTCGCCGAGCGGATCTCTTCCATCCGCGCGCTGAGAGCGTGTTTCCTTGATAATTTGATACGATTGATAGGCTCATGGCCATCATAAGTACGGTAAATATTGATTTTTTCACTACTGCGCTCCTGTCTCAGTCCGTTGCGTGGCCCGCAAAAACCGGTAAAGTAAGTAATATAGCTGTGCACTCATACAAACGGTTGGTACAACTTATGCAAAAGACGACGATCTACTTTAACAGAAACTTATACCATTTAGAAATCTTCGGTGATTTTTATTGGCATATCAGTGGCGAGAGTATCCCAACAGATACCTTCCTTATTACTGATTTCACTTCACTGTGGATTAAACAGGGAAGTGCTCCTTTATGTTCGTCCTGCTTTGTGAGCCGAACGGCTCCTCTTGTTTTGCAAAAACAACCAGCATTTTCGAAAGAAACTGTCTCTGCCATACTTCCCTCCATTTTGACCTGCCTTGCACAGGGTAAAGAAACTATTGGCTGGCAACGATGGGATCTTGCCAGTGAAACACTTACCCATAGCTTTGATGATCTCTCATATGAGAGTTGTTATACCTGTCACCCACCTGAAGTGAACTCTGAAGGTAATGGGGACAACTCATATCGAGATACGGTAGTTGAAAAGGTACTGGGAAAAGCATCGAGTTATGATATTGATGCCCTGAAGCAGTATCTATTTTCTGAAGCTATTGGTCTTGTCAGTCATCATGCCACGCACGCAGGTGGGGAGCTTGGTGATTTATTAGACGGCTCATACCTATCTACGATCGTTACCTCCGCGCCACGGTATACGCAAGAGGGTGTGAAGAGCGTACTGTGTTCTGGGGCTTCCCCTTCAAAAGAGTTATCCCAGCTTAAAGCCATTATGGAATGTATAGAACGCTATGCCTTTTTACATGAAGTTACGACCTCGCCTTTAATATGGAGAGAGTCGGCGCCATCCGCGAAGCTTGATGGTATGCTTCCCTTACTTAATATTGATACTGCTCAAAAAATGGCGGCATGTCTTGCCCCTACATTTTTTGCCACTGGGGTGGATGTGCTTTCAAAAAAGCCAGCATTACTGCCACTTTCTGCCTTTTATTCCATTGATCGATTATGTGCGAAAAGGGGACAGACTTCGACGTCTCGTCCTTTGCGGGTGACAAGTAATGGGAGTGCTGCACATTTTGATGGCAGTAAAGCAGTTGAACATAGTGTATTAGAACTTATCGAACGTGACGCGTTCTTTCGATTCTGGCTTCGTCCCGAAACGGGCATAGTAGTAAAACCACCAGAAGATATTGAACAGTCATTTAAGCGACTGTGTAGTGCTCTGGGTACCCGTCTTAATAATCCTTCCCTTGAAGGGCGCTTTGTGCTTCTTTCGTCACCACTCTCCGTACCCGTTGTACTGGCATTTATCACATCTGGGGATGTATCTAAGCCGCCAGGGTTTTTAATTGGTACGGGCGCTTCATACAACTGCGACAACGCAATGCGTCATGCACTTGAAGAGCTTCGTGGGCATACACTTAATATTGTTGCTCGTGGCTTTCATGATGCAGGGTGGTTTGCTAAAGCACCATCACCGCTGGGAACCGGCGCATCCCCAAAAGATCATAGTTATTTTTATCATCACCCACCAGTCCAGATACCGATGCCCTTTATATCTCATCTTCTCTCACAAGAGTTGAGCATTATACCTGGTCATGAAAATATTCTTCATTTCGGGCAGTTATTAACAAAGATTCAAGCGACTGGTATGCACTGTTATAGCCTTGACGTTACGCCACCGCGCTTTGCGCAGTTTGGTGTACGGGTCGTACGTACCCTTATACCTGAGTTGTATCAACTCTATTGGGAACACCCCTCGCCGCTTAATCTTTCTTATTGCTCTGACTTATCAGTAGCCGACATACTTGCGCACTGTTTGTCGTAAATTACCGTTCATCATTGCCCCAATTCTTCGAGCGGCACGGAGTCTTAATTCAACTAAGAACGTATCTTCTCGTAATGCCTCTCGCTTTTTTTGCAGTCCTTTAATGTTTTTGCCTTGTGCTTGTCGTTCTGCAATGTCTTTTTCAATTTTGCTTACTTTTGCTCGTGCTTTGGCATAATGCATCTCAATGTTGCTGATTTCTTTACTGAGGAAAAAGCCAATGCGTTTTCCTTGTGCCCTAAGCTCTCGAGCCCGCTTAATACCGTACTCACGTTCTTCTTGTAGTGACTTGCGATGTTTTTGTAGGTTGTTTATATGTTCTCTACTCTCTTGTGTGCCTTCTCGTGCAAGCCTTCTAATGGCATATACGTTGCTTTCAATTTGGAGTTGAATCTCGATGAGTTCTCTTACTACTTCTTTTGTATTCCAGTGAGCAATCTCTTTAATTACCCGACCTTCATAGACCGGTACTCCTGGATAGTAGTCATATGGTACCTCGTAGGCACGATACCCACTTTGATAGGTAGGGAACCATGGATACCAAAATGTGCTGAATGGATATGCTGCATGACCATGACGTCCCTGTCTGCCATGCCGCCTTCCTCTTCGATGTCCCCGATGAACTCTTCTTTGCCCCCGTCTTCTGCCGCCAGCTCGGTGACTTACTCGTCCTCTGCCACCCCGTCCACGCCGTGCATCCAGTTCACTTACTGAGCACATTGTACTGAGACAGAACATGGCTAGTAGTATACCTACACTTTTTCTCATGGTTTTTCTCCTCCTATAAACTTTGTACATCCCCTATACCAGATATACCTCTAACACCAGTCAATAATCAATAATTTTACAAAAAGAACTTATTTCCCTGAAAAATATAGGATAATTATGCACATAGTGAAAGTGTGGTTGTTGCTCGGTGGCTCAAGTTCCTTTATGCTAGATGATCAGATAACAAGGCATGGGATAAAAGATGAATTTAATAGACAAACCTTTTGAGAAGAAACGGGCTCGCCAAGTCTTGATTGTTACGGGACTTTCTGGTGCGGGTAAGAGCGTTATTATGCGCTCACTCGAAGATCTTGGTTTTTACTGTATCGATAACTTACCGGTACCCCTTCTTTCTACCTTTCTCAAATTTGCCTTTGCTTCACATACCAGCTTTCTTAAAGTTGCCCTTGGTATTGATGCGCGAGGAGATGGTTTCTTTGAAGACTTTATGAAGGAAGTTGATTATCTGCGGGGAATGGAAGATAATCTGTGCCAGATTAAGATCATCTTTGTATATTCCAGTGATCATGTGCTCGTAAAACGATTCCAAGAAACCCGTCGTACCCACCCACTTGCCAATGATATCTCCGTGGTTGATGCCATACGCAAAGAAAAGAAGCTCTTTTCCCCGATTCGGGAACTTGCTGATATTACCCTTGATACGGATAATCTTAATATTCATGAACTGCGAAAATGGGTAAGTCGTACCTTCTCTGACGTGGTAAATCGAGAAATAATCGTTCATCTTGTATCATTTGGTTTCAAATACGGGATTCCTCCTGAAAGCAATATGATCTATGATCTGCGCTTTCTCCCCAACCCCCATTTTATTCCGTCCTTAAAAAGCCTCGATGGCCGGTCGTCTCCTATCCAGGAATACCTCTTTTCTAAGGCCCCAGTGATTGAATATTGGGACCATTTGAATAAGTTTCTGTCATTTTGTGTACAAAAGTATTTCGAAGAGGGTCGATATTTTGTTACTATAGCAATAGGGTGCACTGGGGGAAAACACAGATCAGTTTCGTTCGTGGAGCGTTTAGGGAAAAGTAAATGGCAGAACGTTCGGTTTTTAATACATCATCGCGACGTAAACAAGGAAGTCGATACTTCGTATGGTGGTATCGAACATCATACTTCTTTGCGCGCTGGCGAGCTCGGATAAACTGGAAACGGTTTGTCTTTCGGTTATCAGTAACTATTTGTTCACTTATCTTCTTTGTGCATGTGCTTCTCTACGGTGAGGCAGGCCTTATCGTCTATCGTGAACATCTACACGAAATGCATGTGCAACAGTTTGCCGTGTGTAGCCTCGAGCAAGAGGTGGCGGCACTCAACCAAGAAATTAATGACTGGCACAGCAATGCCTTCTATCTTGAGAAGATGGCACGAGAAGAACTACTGATGGGACTTCCTCATGAGCGGGTCTATATCGTCCCACGAAGAGAGCAAAACGATACTGCTTAATTCGGTTTGCAGAGGCATTTCTCTTGCCTCAATATTTGCTTTTTTACCTATCCTTTCTATACTACTTTTTATCTAAAGAATACCGATTAGCCACATTAGTAAAGAGTTTTCATGGATTCAAAGAATAAAGCAGAAGCATCACAGACACCCGAGAGTGTACGTAGCGAGCATGAAGTTCGCGTTGCGAAGGTATCAGCGCTTCGTGAGCAAAATATTGAACCTTGGCCTGCTTATAAGCCCGTAGGTGCAACGACGAAAGACGTCTTAGCTGCATTTGATGCAGACAAGGACGAATCAAAAGAATACACTGTTGCTGGGCGCATAGTTGCCGTTCGGGAGCATGGGAAAACCATTTTTTCTCATATTCAGGATCGCAGTGGCAAAATCCAGCTCTACCTTAAATTCGATATTTTAGGCGAAGAGCTCTTTACCCTCTTTAAAAAGTATATCGATATCGGTGATATCATCTGGGTGAGAGGGAGTGCATTTGTTACCAAGATGGGAGAAACAACCATACGCGTTGAAGAGTTTACCCTTTTAAGTAAGTGTCTTTTCCCCCTTCCTGAGAAATTTCATGGCCTTGCTGATGTTGAAGGGCGTTACCGTCAACGATACCTTGATTTGATTAGTAATGAGCAGAGTCGAGAAAAGTTTGCTAAACGGTCCCATATTATTCAAGCTATCCGCTCATTTTTGCTGGAGAAGGATTTCCTTGAAGTAGAGACACCGATGCTGCATCCCATCCCCGGTGGTGCCGCAGCAAGACCCTTTGTGACGCACCATAATGCCTATCATATGAAGCTCTTTCTTCGTATTGCCCCCGAGCTCTATCTTAAGCGGCTGGTGGTTGGTGGATTTGAACGGGTCTTTGAGATCAACCGTAATTTTCGCAATGAGGGCGTATCTACTAAGCATAACCCCGAATTTACCATGCTCGAATTTTATATGGCACACGCTGATTATCACGTTGGTATGGATTTCACCGAGCAATTATTTGCCCATGTCATACAAGAAAACTTCTCCTCCCCAAAGCTGCCATTTAAAGATACTACCTTAGATTTCACCACGCCCTTTAAACGTATGACACTTGAAGAATCTTTGCATGAAGTTGGTGGGTTCTCATACGAGCAACTTGATCAAAAGAATATTGATACCATTTTTACTTCATCAGATATCAAGATGCCCAGCAAGAATCCAAGCTATGGCGCTAAACTCTTTGCCCTCTTTGAAGAAGTGGTAGAATCAAAACTTATACAGCCAACCTTTATCACCGGCCATCCCGTAGAAGTTTCTCCTCTTGCAAAACGCGACCTAGAAAACCCCTATACCGTTGCACGTTTTGAACTCTTTGCTGGTGGGATAGAACTTGCTAATGGTTTCTCAGAGTTAAATGAACCGTTCGATCAGGCAGAGCGCTTTAAAAAACAAGCACAACGGAGTGAAGAAGGTGATGTTGAAGCTATGCACTTTGATGCTGATTATGTTCATGCACTCGAGTATGGCCTGCCACCAACCGTTGGAGTAGGTATTGGTATCGATCGTTTAGTGATGATGCTTACCGATACGCAATCAATTAAAGATGTTATCCTCTTTCCCACACTAAAGTCGGTTACTTCAGAGAGTTCCGATAATAAATAATTATGTTTAGGTTTGTTTGAGTGCATATAGGGGAGAGTGAATGCAGCAACAAAAGGAAGGTACTTCTCCATTTCTCAAGGGGATGCCCCCTGACATTACTTTTATACAGGGTCAGAAATATATATTTAAGCTCCCGAAATTAGATGAGGAGGCAATTACTCGCATAGCGAGTGATCATAACTTAACACTTCCTGTTGCTCGGGTACTCTTCGCTCGTGGATTCTTAGAAAAAGAACAGATAAACTCATTTCTCTTTAGCTCATACGAGCGGGATGTTGCACATCCTTCTATACTCAAAGATAGTGAAATTGCCGTTAACCGCATATTAGAAGCTATTGAAAAGAAACAAAAGATCTTAATCTTTGGTGACTATGATGTGGATGGTATCTCTTCCTCTGCGGTGATGATGTCCTCACTTTTGCCACTTGGTGCTCAGATTAATTTCTTTCTTCCGAATCGTGCGCGAGATGGGTATGGACTCTCATCCAAGGTAGTAAAAAAAGCGGTTGAGAGTGGCTATCATCTTATCGTCACCGTAGATAATGGTATTACCGCCGTTGATGCATCACGTACCGCGGCAAAGTATGGTATCGATCTTATTATTACCGACCATCACCGGCCTTACGGGACCTTGCCAACGGCAATGGCTATCGTTAATCCCAACCAAGATGATTGCCCCTATCCTGAAAAAGGACTGCCGGGTGTGGGTGTCATATTTAAACTTATTAGCTGGATCTATGAAAAAAAAGGCCTACCACTGCCAGAAAAACTCTATGAGCTGGTAATGTTGGGAACGATTGCTGATGTAGTGCCGCTACTGGGTGAAAATCGATACTGGGTGCGCTATGGGCTGAGTAAGATAAATAAAGACCGCAGTTATGCCCTCGAAGTGCTCATGAAAAACAGCAAGCTGCAGAAGAGCCGTATTTCTTCACTTGATATCGGGTTTATGATCGCCCCGCAGCTCAATGCACTCGGTCGGCTTTCAGATCCCCGTGATGGTGTAAAATTTTTGATCAGTGCCCAGCACGATGATGTTGATCGAGTAGGGCGCGTATTATATGAAATGAATGAAGCGCGTAAAGAAGTAGAGCGGGCCATATTTGATGCAATCGTAAAAACTATCGAAGAAAAAAAGATTGATCTCTCCAAAGAAAACGTGATTGTTGCCTCTGCTGCTGGGTGGCCTACTGGGGTCATTGGTCTTGTTGCTGGTAAGCTGATGCATCAGTACGGAAGACCGACTTTATTATTCCATGAGACACCCGATGGTATGCTAAAAGGGTCATGCCGGTCGATAGCCGCATTTAACATCTTTGATGCCCTAGCTGAAAACGAAAAACTTCTTAAGAGCTTTGGTGGCCACTCATTTGCCGCCGGTTTAAGCCTTCATCAAAAAGATCTTCCTACATTAAAGGCAAACCTTGAGCAGAAAGTTGCCGCAGAACTTACGCCGTATGATCTTTTACAAAAACTTGAGATTGATGCTGAGCTTGAACTGCCCGAGATGGTACACCGCCTCCTCAATGATATGGAAAAGCTTGAACCGTTTGGTCACAAGAACTCGCAGCCGCTGTTTTTAGTACGTAATGTTTCCCTCTTGCAAAAACCCAAGCTCCTTAAAGAAAAGCACGTAAAATGCATGCTCTTCTCTCAAGGCGTTATCAAACCAATCATCTTCTTTAACCGGCCGGATGTATATGAGCTCCTTTCATCCATTGGTGAAGCTCGCTTTCATGTAGCAGCGAATGTAACGAAGAATGAATGGAATGGGAAAGTAAATATTGAACTCTTGGGTGTAGATATTGCACTCGATCAGAGCGATTCCTGATTAATTTCTAATCAATTGCATCTTTTTTAACTCTCTTGGCACACTAGGACCATACCAAAGGACCGTTATGCCAAAGAAAAAGTTAAAACATCCTATCTATGTTATCCAAAAACACGATGCACGTGCATTGCACTATGACTTTCGTCTTGAATACAAAGGTAAGCTTAAATCCTGGGCAATTCCCAAAGGGCCATCGTGTAACCCCGCTGAAAAACGCTTATCATTGCCCACTGAAGATCATGCTCTTTCTCACGCAACATTTGAAGGCGTGATACCAGAAGGTGAGTATGGTGCAGGGACAGTTATGGTATGGGATATTGGTACCTTTCGAAACATCAAAACAAAAGACGGGAAGAAAGTATCACTTGATAAGTCTTTTAAGTCTGGCCTTATTGAAATATGGCTTGAAGGGGAGCGGCTTAAAGGGGGGTATGCCATGGTTCGTATTGGCACAGGGAAAGAATTACGTTGGCTGCTAGTGAAAATGGATGATGAAGAGGCAAGTCGGCGACGTAACCCGGTCAATACACAAAATAAATCAGTGCTCACCGGTCGCACAATGAGAGCGATTACACGGGATGCAAAGAAGACTTAATATACTTTTAAGCTTTCTTTTACACTCTTTTTAGTTTCTTTTGGTTTTAGATACTTGAGTCGGCAGGGGCCTTCCGTTGAAAAGCCCATGTTGAGCCATTCATTGGTGCCACCTTCATAACGCCATACATTTTCAAACCCCATCTCTTTGAGAAAATTATAGGCATCTCCACTAACCGGGCAGCTATATGAGGCGCAGTAAACAATGATGTGCTTATTTTTGTTCCATTTCTTTGCTTTTGTTTTGAGCTGATCTAGTGGAATGTTGATGGAACCTGCGATATGGCAATCTCGATACGTTGAGGTGCCAAGGACATTAATGATAAGGGGGATTCTATCGATGCGCTTCTTTAAAGACTTTGCGCTGATTTCTCCGGATTTAGCATAGAGATAACCGCCGGCACCAAGTGCCATGGTAAGTGTGAATAAAATAAGGTGCCGATTGGTTATCATCATATGTTTTCCTTGCTGTTACTTGAGGTAGTCGAATGTGGCCGCACCTTCATGGGCATAACCCTTACTGAGCCATTCTTTCATGCCACCTTCATAGGCACGCACGTTAATAAAACCAAGCTCGGTAAGCGTTTTAGCGGCACTTTCACTTGCAGGACAGCTATACGAAGCGCAATGCACTACGATTTCTTGATTGCGATTCCAATCAGCAGTTATTTCTTTGAGTTCTTTGTTTGGAATGCATATTGAACCAAGAATGTGACAATCATCAAATGCTTCTTTTCCAAGTACATTAATGATAATCAGTGACTCATTACGAGTGGCTGCTGTTGCCATACGTTCTTGCAGAGCTTCAGCGCTTATATCGTTTACTTTTATGTCTTTGCGCTCTGCACTATGCAGTGTCGTGATAAGTGCAAGACTAAGTAGTGCTGCACAACGACGAAGTGATACATTGTTCATAGACTTCTCCTAAGTTAAGGTATGTTACATGTACCTATAACCTAGTGAAATACGTAAGAATTGCAATGCGGTTCGTTAATGAATAATGGTGTTATTTAAGGTAATCCATTTCACAGGTACCTTCACAATCAAAACCTTTTTCTTTCCAATCTTTCATGCCTGCTTCATAGGCACAGACGTTTGAAAAGCCAAGATCACAGAGCAACTTATATGCTTGTTTACTTGCGCTACACATACTACTTGCGCAGTAGACACAAATTTCGGTGTCTTTATTCCAATTTGCACAGGTCTCGGCAAGTTTTTCGACTGGAATGTTGATTGAGCCTTGGATATGACAGTCATTAAAATGTTCTGCATCGAGCACATTAATAACTTTCATTTCTACAGAAGCTTCTTTTTTACTTTTTAGTGTGTCTGCATCAATCGATTTCACTTCTGAGCCGCTTGTTTTGCTCTCACACTTGCATTCTTCTGCTGATGATCCGCAGCTGCCACATGTCATTTTGCCTTCTGAGCCCTTTGTCGTTGGGCATTCACAGGTTTTACAATCACATTTTCCCTCTGAACTGCCACATGCCTGGCAACCTTTGGATTTACAGTCACACATACGAACTCCTTTTTAATTTACTTATTTTTCGCTAAAATGCTTGATAACCATGGGTCAATTTTAAGTGAGTGGACTGGTCCCTGTCAAGAAATTATAAAGCTTCCCGAGATAACTCTCAATACAGAATGGAAATATCATGATAATTACTATTGATGGACCAGCGGCTAGTGGCAAAAGTACAATCGCAAAGTTAGTTGCTAAGCGTCTTACTATTTATTACCTCCAAACTGGCTTATTATATCGCGCCATTGCCTACCTGCTGATGACTACCTTTAACCGTAAGCCTGAACATTTTGATAATCTTGAGCCCAAGGATCTTGGATTTATCCGTGATCTTTTCTATGACTACGCTGAAGGCAGTGGGCATGTTTCTTATAAAGGTGATAACATTACTGCCCATCTCTTTGATGTCAGTGTTGATCAGCCTGCATCACTGGTGAGTGCTAATCCACATGTACGAGAAGCGTTACTTGGTTTTCAGCGCCATATTGCCATAAAACATGACCTTGTTGCTGAAGGGCGGGATTGTGGCTCAGTTGTCTTTCCACTGGCTAATTATAAATTTTTCTTAACGGCGTCACTTGAAGTGCGCGCACGCCGTGTTATTGCTGATACCAAGCGGGGTGATGTTACTCTCACCCTTGAAGAGGCAAAGGCAGAGATCGCTGCACGTGATAAGCGTGATACGACGCGTAAAGTAGCGCCGCTTACTATGCCTGAAGATGGGATACGCATCGATAACTCAAATTTGTCTATCGAAGCAACGGTTGACGAGTTTATGCGGCATATTGCTAAAGCTCGCGCATAACCTAGAGCAATGTTGCTGCCATTTCTGCCAGCTTGCTGCGTTCACTTTTTTCTAGAAATACCGTGCCAAAGAGAGACTGGCCTTTAAACTTCTCCGTGGTAACGGTTAGGCCGTTACTGGCAAAGTCGAGGTAGGGGGAATCTATTTGATAGGGATCACCGGCAAGGATAACTTTTGATCCTTCTCCTGCACGACTGACCATGGTTTTTACTTCATGGGGGCTTAAGTTTTGGACTTCATCAATGAAGATGAACTGGGATGGAATTGACCGACCACGCATATAGGTGATTGCTTCAATACTTATGATTCCTCTTTGCTTGAGATGATCAAGGTCGGTGAGGTCTCTCCATTCTTCGTCCCGCCTGCGCGGCGCACGTCTGCGTCGCCCTTTTTTCGTATCAGAACCGCCAAGGCCTTTACTCTTACTGAAGATAAAATCAAGGTTATCTTGGATGGGCATCATCCAATAATGAAGCTTTTCTTGTAACTCACCGGGAAGAAAACCGATGTCAGCACCGAGCGCCACTAATGCTCTCGTGAGCAAAAACTTACGATATTCTTGCTGATGCATGACTTTTTCAAGGCCAGCGAGAAGGGTGAGAAAGGTTTTACCACTACCGGCTGCACCCTGAAGAGAAACACATTTAATCTCATCATCCATGAGTAAATCAATGGCCATTAATTGCTGCACGTTACGCACCTCATATGACCACTTCATATCTGGTACACGAATTTCTTTAAAGAAATGCTCACCAAGATAACGGTATAGCTTATATTGTGACGGGTTTTGGTCATGCTCTGCTACCACGAATTGGTTTATATGCAGGGTGTTTAGGTCGCAGAGTTCATGTATGTTCTTGGCAGTTACTTTCTTGATATCCTGGGAAGAGAGGGGCAGCCTGATCCACCCTTTATACGGAAAGGTGGCATCGATTGGTTCCATGGCATAATCCATGACGTCTATACCAAGGGCGTCGCCTTTTACTCGTGCATTAATATCTTTGGTGATAAGGGTTGCCGTATATCCTTGATCACGAAGGTTCTTTACCGTTTGCAGGATGATGTTATCAGCAATATCTCTACTTGCTTCATCGAGCTTTTCTTTCGGTGGGGTGGGTAATACCTGTAGACGTGTTCCTTTTGGATCATGTGGTAAAGGGATGCCATCACCAAGATGGCCTTTTCTTCGCAGTTCATCGATTGTTCTGATAATCTCGCGGGCGTTTCTTCCTATCTCTCCCGACTCACTTTTAAATGAATCAAGTTCTTCGAGTACCACAAAGGGAATGATGAGTGTGACATCAGTAAAGGTAGAAAGTGCTTGCGGGTCGTGAAGGAGTACGTTGGTATCTAAGACATAATACTTTTTATTTTTTGCTAACTTGGTTGCCATTACTTTGATCCTTTCTTCATGCTGATCATTTTTTGATAGCCTATCACGGCAGCTCTTTTTATGACAATTTCTTAGTTAATATTGAGTGTCCCGGAAGAAAGCGACAAGATTTTCCCCGTATTTTCGTGTATAATGAGGAAGTTAATTCATATCTGAGTCTTCAGGCCACTTGCTTGGCACTATCTTGCTCAGTACATTTTTTTTAAATAATTTATCCAAAAGAAGGATCTATGCTAAGAAAGATTACCCTTCCTCTTCAGTTATTGTTAGTTATCTTTGGTGTACTGTTATTTGGTCAGTATGTTACGGAGCCGGTTGCTCGTTCATTTTTTACCTTTAGTACCATTTTTAAAGAGTTTTTACGGGTTTTCTTGCCATTTATTATTACCTCGTTTGTACTTTCAGGTATTTTATCTTTCAAAAAGAACGCGCCGATAGTGCTTTCTCTCTTGGTGGGTATTATCCTTTGTTCTAATGCCTTGATTGCTTTGATCTCCTATGTTGCCGCCCGGCTTACTCTTCCGTATATTACGGCCGGTATTAGTACCAAAGGCTTAGTCGTTTCGCAGATACTTACCCCGTTTTTTACATTCCAGATCCCGTTTCCTGTTTCCTCTGAGCAGGGGCTGATGCTTGCCGTTATACTCGGCATGCTTTTTTCATTCGTTTCATGGCCAGCGTTTGAGAAGCAGGTTCATAGATTTAAGGATAGAGTTGAAGGTATTCTTTCTCTGGTCTTTATTCCCTTGCTGCCACTCTATGTTTTAGGATTCTTGCTCAAGATTCAGTATGAGGGAGTGTTTAGTAACTTATTTAACTACTATGGTCGTGCGTTTTTATTGATCCTGTGCCTCCAGTGGACATATTTAGCACTCATGTATTTTGTTGCTACCGGCTTTAATGTAATGAGAGCAATAATTGCTATCCAAAATGCAATACCAAGTTACCTTGCTGCCTTTACTACCATGTCGAG
>SDBT01012148.1_pt1 | contig 13837 bp, 12 predicted proteins | sample 2277101 | NCBI WGS metagenome assembly SDBT01 (sample SAMN10404973, study PRJNA504765) | marine sediment metagenome | isolation source: marine sediment core GS10_PC15, 103 cmbsf | place: Arctic Ocean: Southern Knipovich Ridge | collected 2010
TTTGTTATGCCTAAAAAAACCTGATAAAACAGCCCCGCCAAAGGCGGGTTCAGTATCTGCCGAAGGCAGGAAAAGTCTCTTAACCATAAAGTGGATTTGTCCAATTCACGCTGAACCACTACAACGCCATGCTCGAATCTATTCCTGACCAAATCAACATGGTAGATAGAGAATTAAACATTATCTGGGCAAATAAAGCGTGCGAGGAGGTTTTTGGCCCCGTAAGTCTGTTGGTTCACATTATTACTCCGAGAACTTTTAAAAACACTAAAAACCCTAAAAACTACAGGTATTTATTTTTATGTTCCGATAAAAACCAGCTTATCCCGCAAAAGCCCCCTGTGCTAAGGCCAAACCCCTATAGGTATAAGGGTATTTACCTATGCAAACCAACGGTTCACTTGTTCGATTACTAAATTAAGGTTGGTGTTTGCTTGTTCCACCCCGTCAAAAGCCAGGCGTAATCTAAATACAGAGCCAATTAAGGTTCTTCGATAACTCCAGTTTTGGCACTGGACCCATAGTGATAAGGAAACTAAAGCTATGAAAACCGAGTACAAAATTATTGTTGGGGCAATTATTGCAGGGCTATGCTTATGGCTGATTGACTCTTGCGTGGACTACTTCTTTTTCCACGATGGCTTGTGGGAGGAAATCCTGATTACAAAATTATCGGGCCATGAACTGTTTATGCGATCAGTTATGCTCATAACTCTTGTCTCATTTGGAGCGCTTGTTTCCCTGCTCCTGGCAAATCGCAAGAGTGCGGAAGAGGCTTTGCGTATATCCGAACGGGAATTTCGAGAGATGCTCGAAAAAGCCAATCTTGCAGCCGTCATTCTCAATGAGCAGGGAAAAATCCATTTTATCAATAATTATCTTCTTGCTCTGACCGGATGGAAGAAAGAAGAAGTCCTGGGCAATAACTGGTTCGATATATTTATTGACGAACCGAATAAAGATGAAATAAAACAAGTCTATAATGAAGCTGTGTCGGGTAATATCGAATTAGTAGCCTACTATGAAAATGAAATTGTAACCAAACATGGCGAGCGACGTTTGATTGCGTGGAATAACGCGATTTTACATGATTCAAAAGGCAATGCCATCGGCGTTACCTCTATCGGTGAAGACATAACCGAGCGAAGGCAGGCAGAGGAAGATTTACGTGATAACAGGGGAAAGCTTAACGCCATGCTCGAATCTATCGCCGACCAAATCAACATGATAGATAGAGAATTTAACATTATCTGGGCCAATAAATCCTGCGAGGACGTTTTTGGCCCCGGTATTATTGGCAAAAAATGCTACGAAGTTTATCACAACAGGACTGAACCTTGTGAGTACGATCGCTGCATTGCGGCAAGGGTGTTTGAGGACGGCCAAATCCACTCTCATGAGAACCAAGTTACCAATCGTTATGGACAGATAAGGCACCAACTCTGTACCGCTAACGTGGCATTAAGAGACCAAGAGGGTAATCCTACTGCGGTTATTGAGGTTTCCAGGGACATCACTAAGCGCAAAGAGGCCGAGAGAGAAATCCATAATCAAAAAGAGTTCCTGGAAAACGTGATTGAATCGCTCAAGTACCCGTTTATGGTGTTGGATGCCAATGATTACACCATTAAGTTGACTAATTCGGCAGTTGCCAAATTCGGGAGTGTTTCTAAAAATACAACTTGTTATGAACTTTCTCATAGAAATGATATGCCGTGCAGTGGCCGGGAACATCGCTGTCTTGTTGAAGAGGTCAAGAAAACAAAGGAAGCTGTTACTGTAGAGCATATTCATCTCGATGATGAAGACAGAGAAAGAATTGTTGAAGTTCACGCTCATCCAGTTGTTGACAGCCAAGGCAATGTTGTTCAAGTAATTGAATATTCTTTAGACATAACCGAGCGCAAGCAGGCAGAAGAGGAGAGGAAAAAGTTAGAGCAAGAGAAGACGCTCATTCTCAGCTCTGTCTTGGAATTGATAACGTACCAGGATAAGGATCTCAGGATCATATGGGCCAACAGAGCTGCATGGGAGTCAGTTGGAAAGACCTCGCAAGAGCTAAGAGGACGGCACTGTTATGAGATCTGGCACCAGCGTCAAGAACCTTGTATGGATTGTCCCGTTATAAAAGCCTACGCAAGCGGACAGGCTCAAGAGGCCGAGATGAGCACTCCCGACGGGCGGAGTTGGCTGGTCCGAGGCTATCCCGTTGCAGGTAAAGACGGCGAGCTTGCAGGTGTGGTTGAGGTAACCCAGGAGATTACCGAGCGCAAACGGGCCGAGGAGGCCTTGCTGAAATCGGAACACTTTACAAAGTCGATTGTTTCAAGCCTGGGTGAAGGCGTCGTTGTTTATGATAGCCAGTTGAGGTACCTCCTATGGAACAAATTCATGGAGGACCTGACCGGAATGTCCGCAGAAAAAGTCGTAGGTAAATACGCATTGGACTTATTTCCCCATCTTCGGGAACAGGGCGTGGATAAGCATTTGGAGCGTGCTTTATCCGGAAAGACCGTATTTGCTCCGGCTACAGCTTATTACGTTCCGGGGACTAAAAAGAAAGGATGGGTATTGGGTGTTTACAGTCCTCATGTCGATCCTGATGGAAAGATAACGGGAGTCGTTGCAACTATACATGACATCACAGAGCTTAAGAAGGCAGAGCAAGCTCTACAGATAAGTGAAGAAAGATTTCGATCATTAATAGAGCAGGCAGCCGATGCAGTTGTTGTACATGACTTTGAAGGAAATATTAAAATCGCAAATCGACAAGCTTGCCAAATGTTTGGTTATACTAAAGATGAACTATTATCTAAAAATATTTCAAGTTTTGATCCGCAAGTGAACAGGCAAGATCACAGGAAAAATTTCTGGGAAAAATTGCGTCCCAACGAACATATAACAATCGAATCTGTTGTTCATCAGAAAGATGGCAATAAGATACCGGTTGAGGTAAGACAGGGATTGATCGAGATAGGTTCGGAAAAACTTGTTTTGGGTATGGCCCGGGATATTAGCGATAGAAAAGAAATGGAAGAACGAGAACGCCTGCGCCAGGTTGAACTTGTACACATGGCCCGATTAAGTACTGTTGGTGAAATGGCTTCGGCAATAGCACATGAACTTAATCAGCCTCTTACTGCAATATTAGCCTTGAATGCCGGAGCTAAACGAATGATGACATCTTCTGGGCAAAGCTACAGCGAAGAAGTAATCGATGCCGTTAATGAAACTGCAAATCAAGCACACCGCGCCGGAAAAATAATTTCAAGAATTAGAGATTTTACACGAAAGAAAACACCTAATCGTTCATTAATCGATATAAATGAAATTATAACCGAATCGCTAAGCTTTATTGAACACGAATTAAAGAATAAGCAAATTCGTCTTGAGAAAAGCCTGACGGACAATTCAAAGGTTTATGCAGATCCCGTCCAGGTCGAACAGGTCCTCCTGAATCTTTTCCGCAATGCACTGGATGCGATGGATGAAATTGATGCATCTAAAAGAGAATTAACAATTAACACCGAACAAAATGACGAAAAAAACCTGCAAATCGCTGTATCTGATACGGGACCAGGACTTAAAGATGGAATTACAAATGAGATATTCCAGCCGTTTGTTACTACAAAACCAAACGGACTCGGAATAGGATTGTCAATATGCAGGACTATAATTGAACGCCACGATGGTCATTTGTGGTTTGATGATAATCATGAGACCGGAGCTACATTTAGATTTACACTTCCAATTGAAAGGGAAATTTAATGAATAATCATAAACCCACGGTTTTTGTTGTAGATGACGACGCGGCGGTATTAAAAGGTCTGAGGCTATTAATTAAATCGACAGGTCATAACGTAAAAACATTTACCTCCGCCGAGCAATTCCTGGATTCGTATGATTCTTCCTGGGCTTGTCTTGTACTCGATATTCGTATGCCTGAAATAACAGGACTTGAATTACAGAGAATACTTAAAGAAAGGGAAATCGACATCCCTGTAATTTTCATCACCGGCCATGGTGATGTGCCAACTGCTGTTAAGGCTATGAAAAATGGAGCCATGGATTATATCGCCAAACCTTTTGACGACAACATGCTCCTGGATAAAATAGAAAAAGCTCTCGATAAAGATGCCGCGATAAGAAAAGAAAAAAGTAAAGTTAATGAAATCCTAAAACTATTTCATACTCTTACTAAAAAAGAACGTGAAATTATGGCACTTGCAGTACAGGGGAAAACTTCAAAAGAAATCGCACCAATATTCGATATCAGCCATAAAACGGTTGAGGTACACCGTACTAATATTATGGAAAAACTCGGTGTTAGATCAGCCGTACAAATGACAAAATTGGCATATGAAGCAAAATTGTATTAGTTATCACTACATTAAACTGTCCCGATAACATTTTATGTATCGGACTCTTTGAGAGTTTCATACCTCTTGTCCTCCTCTTATGGCAAGAACTAAGACCGTTGCAGGCCTGAAAACCACTCCTAATCACGTAGTAACCCGCATATATACGACTAAGGGAAAACTTAGTGACACTAAGGCTGACCTTATTATCTATGCAGTATTGATAGGCGATATGCACCTCAGATATACAACACAGGTTATTCATCATTTACTTTTACATATTATTTGACCAGTTGTATTACCGGCCCGTTTTACTGTTAAAGGCCCTGTCAAAGTCAACAGTACTACCGGTGGTCCGATTGGATTGATATTAGACGTACCATGGATTGTTTGTAAGTAAATTGGATTTGTCAGGAGAGTTTTTTAAAGGAGAATTTATTATGACTGAACTGACAGCTCAGAACGAGCAATTAAACAAGGCCGTCAGGGACAGGGAAGGTAAGTACCTGACCTTCGCTCTGGCCTCGGAAGAATACGGGCTCGAGATATTAAAGGTCCGAGAGATCATCGGTTATATGGATATAACCGCGGTACCTCAGACGCCCGATCACGTAAAGGGCGTTATAAATCTGCGAGGACAGGTAATACCCGTTGTCGATCTAAGGGCAAAATTCGGAATGGATACTACCGAAGTCACCGAGCAGACCTGTATCATCGTCGTCGAAATCGCCCAGAACGACCGAAAATTCAACACCGGTATAGTAGTCGATCACGTACAGGAAGTACTCGATATCGCCGCCGACAGCATCGAGCCAGCCCCGCAGTTTGGCTCACGCGTCAATACCGACTTTATCCTCGGTATGGGAAAGATCGGAGACTCGGTAAAAATCCTGCTCGACATCGACAAGGTCCTGACCAGCGATGATATAGCATCCCTGGCAGGCATTGCCGGATCAAAGTCAAGCCAGGACGATTAAATAACACTACGGAAAGGAACAAAAAATGGATAAGGCAAAAGTTTTATTTGTGATTACAGTTATTGTGCTCTGCACTTCTTCAGCGGCCGTTGCAGGGCCACCATTGCCTTTACACACAATAGAAGGCAACAGTGGTGTATTTATTACCAGCACAGCCTATTTGGCAAATCCGCCTAAAGAAGGCGAAGTTTTCGGTAAACCAAGTATCTCTACAAGTGCTGTTTTTGCGCGGCATAAAAATCTACAGTCATTTGCAGTTACTGAAAACCTCTGGGGACGAGTAGAGCTTGGATATGCTTATGAGCGTTTCGGACTCGGTGATTGGCCTGACGACGTAAAAGCCGCCGCAGGAGCAAGTATCAGAGGGCACCTTGGGCTTCACAACTTCAATGTTCGGTATTTGACGATCGAGGAAGGCGGATTGGATTGCCAATGGATGCCAGCTATCACTTTTGGCGCACACTTCAAATGGTCCGAGGGACATTCAAGGCTCGATAAAGACCTTGGTGGTTTATTGGATACACTCGGTTCCGACCATGATAAAGGTGTCGAGTTTACTGCCGTAGCGAGCAAAACGATTAAGGGTTTACTTCCTCGTCCGGTCATCGTAACTGCGGGTCTTCGCAATGGTGATGCGATCCACACCGGTATCTTTGGTTTCGCCGGTGAAAGACAGACTACTTTTGAAGGCAGCATCATCGCCTTCCTGACAGACAACCTGGCCGTTGCCGCTGAATACCGACAGAAACCCGATTTTATGAATCAGTTTTCAACAGGCGGAAAGCACCTCGTAAAGGCTGAAAACGACTGGTACACGTTGTGCCTGGCGTATGTAGTTAATGACAACTTGACCGTATCAGGCGGTTGGGCAAACCTCGGTAATCTGGCAAACCACAGAGAAAGTTGCGCTTTTGGAATTCAGGTTAAGTACGAGTTTTAAACTTAGTTCACTAATAAACTATAAACAAGGAGAAGTAAAATGTTTAAAAATTTAACTATAGGCAAAAAAATCGCATCCGGTTTTGGTATTGTCCTGGTGCTGCTCATTGTCGTAGGCCTGTTGGCATTTAACGGCGTCAGCAATATGGGCAATAGCGCTAAAGATGTGATTTATAAGAATGAATTGATTGAGAATCTTACAAAAAAAGAGATCGACCACTTGAATTGGGCAAACAAGGTCAGCGAGTTACTGACCAACAGTAATGTCACACAACTTAATGTCCAGACCGATGATCACAAATGCGCCTTCGGCCAGTGGCTCTACAGTGATGAGCGAAAACACGCCGAGCATGCCGTGCCCGAAATAGCCCAAATATTAAAGCAGATCGAGGGCTGTCATCACGAGTTGCATACTTCGGCGATAGAGATCAGCGAGAACTTTGTACAGGCTGACGCCACACTCCCGGGAATCATCGCCGCACGACAGATTGACCATCTAAAGTGGGCAGATATAATTCGCGATGGTTTTCTGGAGAATAAGGATAAGATCGAACTGCAGACCGACCCGACAAAATGTGCTCTTGGAAAGTGGCTTGGATCTGAGCAGGCAAGGACCGCTTATGACGGTGGAACTGCACAGTTCAGACAGGCATGGGACAAGATGGTTGTCGATCATAAAGAACTCCATGAATCTGCCATTGAGATTTGTGAACATATCGGCAAAGGCGAAGAAGGAAAGACCCACGCCAATAAGGTTTTTGGTGAAAAGACCTTGCCGATTCTGCATGAGGTTATGGATTCTATGAATCACATGAAGACATCAGCCGAAGATGCACTTGCAGGTATGAATAAGGCTAATGAAATTTATTCAACGAAGACCAAGCACAATCTCAAAAAGGTCCAGGAACTCCTTGGAGAAGCGGGAAAGCACCTGGGGACCGTCGTCCACCAGACAAACGAAAGAATGCTCGCTTCTGCAAAGACTACAAAAAACAGCATCAGTATAATTTCTTTAATTGCGATCGTATTGGGTGTGACCTTGGCATTTTTTATTGGCAGAAGTATCGTCAATGTACTAAAGAGAATCATAAACTCTCTTAGTGAAGGTTCAGAGCAGGTCTCGTCTGCCTCGGGCCAGGTCTCTTCGGCTTCACAGTCCCTCGCCGAAGGAGCCACCGAACAGGCAGCGGGTCTAGAGGAAACTTCTTCCAGTCTCGAAGAGATGTCTTCGATGACCAGACAGAACGCAGACAACGCCCAGCAGGCAAACACTTTGGCCAACGAGGCACGAAAGGCCGCCGACAACGGCACTGAATCGATGTCAAAAATGAATGATGCGATCCAGGAGATCCAAAAATCCTCCGACGAAACCGCAAAGATCATAAAGGTCATCGACGAAATAGCATTCCAGACCAATCTTTTAGCTCTTAACGCTGCCGTCGAAGCAGCCCGAGCCGGTGAAGCCGGTAAAGGCTTTGCCGTCGTAGCTGAAGAAGTTCGTAACCTGGCAATGAGAAGTGCCGAAGCAGCAAAGAACACATCCGATCTGATAGAAGAGTCCGTAAAGAACTCAAAGAACGGTGTCGATATCGCCAATGAGGTCGGAAAGGTTCTCGAAGAGATAGTCACCGGTATCGGAAAGACCAGCGATCTGGTCGGTGAGATTGCCGCCGCTTCACAGGAACAGGCACAGGGAATCGATCAGGTCAACACCGCCGTCACTCAGATGGACAAGGTAACACAGCAAAACGCTGCCAACGCCGAGGAATCCGCAAGTGCTTCGGAAGAACTAAGCGCACAGGCTGAGCAGATGAACCAGGTTGTCGGAGAATTAACCGCCTTAGTTGGCGGAGTTGCCTCGAAGGCTCAAACTGTTAGAACTGTTGCTACTACTTCCCGCAATACAGCGGTTCCGCGACGCAGTATCCAGCAGTCAGACAACGTGTTCCACAGTATAGCCGACACCAACGAGAACAAAGCTCATCAGCAAAAGGTCGCCGTCACTTCAAAACCAGAAGACGTCATACCTTTAGACGATGACAAGAGCGATAATGACAATTTCAAGGATTTCAACGACCAATAGTCATAACATGATCTCACTCCGGGCGGACAATAAGATCCGCCCGGAGTCCTTTTTTCTAACATCAAATTCAGTTAATTGGGGCCAATTATTACGGTATTCGGGTGTTTAGACTGAAATATCCGCTTCGATTACCAAGACACTCTTAGCATATTTCGTCGGAGTTTTGTTCACGAATTGACATTTCCGAAGCATTGTAGCATAGCACTACACATTCAGTATCATATCCGGATCATTCCATGAAGCCCGGCCTTAAAATCAATATAAACCATAGTAAGGGGTAGGGGGGCGGTCGAATCTCTGAAAGTTGAGCAAACCGAGACCGTAGTCCAGCATCACGCTTTTTTTCAAGGGTTTTCGGAGTTTTGTAAGTCCATAAAAAGACAGAGTTTCTCCGCACTTTGGGGAAAGTAAAAAACGCTGTTTTTAGGCTAAAAATGAGTTTATGTAGTCCTTACGCGCGTGTGCGCGCGAGGGAGTTTTTTCACTCTATAAAAAGGCGAAAAACAAGGATTCAAGCGGCAAGGATGTTAGTATCCAGAAATATATCATCAAACTCAGGGCAGAGCAGCGATGTTGAGAAATGTTGAATAAAGTTGAGAAAAGTTGAGATTCAACAATAATATCTCCAAAAATACAAGCAAAACAGGAAACTCGTACGCAAGTCAAGCCACCACGATAAAGCAGAGAAAAGGGCCACGGACGCAGAGTTGTCGTCAACGCCCGTAGCCACTCACTATATACTCTATTGCGATATACTTACTGGCTCAGACTCCCCTTTAAAAACGCCTATGTTATTTATATGACAGAATCTACTTGGTTGGTACTTACTTAGAAATAATCTTTTGACAACCACTGTAAGACCATCTTTCAATGATTCCATCAGCGTTTGTCGTAAATGATTTCCTGCAAGTACGATAACCGTATTGATAATTCCCTTCCGTACTTTCCCAAGTAAGCACCTGCCCTCCATTATTGAGTGGCATTCTTGAGTGCGGCGCACCCCACAAAGCTAAAAGTTCGTCTGCTGGATGACCCTCCCAAGAACTCATTACTTCATTCAGGGTGGTACATCCTGCAAGGGATAGCAGAATAACAAAAAGAGTCAACTTGACACTCATAATATCTCCTATGTTAAAAGCCCATTTAGCAGCCTCCATGCCACCGAAAAACACTATAAACTACCACCGCTGACAGGCAAGGAATAAATATGACAAATTGTTGCCAATAGAGCCATTTAGTCGTAAAATACAGGGCACGAATCCGGCGTTTTATAGGCCATTTTTGAACAGGAGAAACGCATGAACAAGAAACAGCTTATAGCGATGTGGTTGGGGATAGCTTTTTTTGTGTATTTTGCGAGTACCACTCAAACCCGTCAAAGAACCGGTAGAAGAGTTAGGCGCGGCGAAGGATATCCGGTGGACTACGGCCCATTAGCCAAACAATTGCTAAGCACAACAGCTATAACTGCTGGTTTAATTTATTCCTTAAGAGATAAGAAGCCAAAAGATTAAGGTTGTCCCCTTAGCAGTTAAGAACTAAAGGAATTAGGAAATGGCACGTCCTACAATTAAAAACATTGTTGAAATAATTGAAAAACTAAAACCCTCAAAGAGAAACAGGAAACCTTTGTAAATACAAAACATTAGACTTCCTAAGATAAAAGGACAATGGAGAAAAAAAGAAACCAACTCAAGTTCTCAGAGCGGGATTACAAGATATTTGTAGCTCTATATGACCGTCTCAAGAACCCCATATATGGTAAAGACTTTCATTACAAGCAAACTGAATTAGTGGACGATTTCAGAGACTTTTGGCCAAGCCTAAAAAAAATAGCCAACGCTGTTAGTGTTGAACTTGATATTTCGGGATTTGAATGGATTGAGAGTGCTATATAACGAATTGGTGTTCAGCGATAATATTTATTTGGAGCGGAAATTGGACTCGATTTTGGTTAGACTTCGGAAAGCCCTTGCTGCAAAATTCGGCTGCTTACCCATAGAGGACAAAAGGAAATTGACAGCAACCATCCGAGAGCGTTTCCGCTTGGAACCAGCACGTTTGTTCTTTGATGATAAAGAGTTGAAAATTGGTACAGGGGCTGCTTTACGCATTGCGAAGTTATTGGTTCAGAATCTTGGGGATTTAGTGGCTTTTAAAAAACTTGATGAACGCTCTTCAACTAATGAAGCATCATCAGAAATCCGTACCTCCATATGTCGTATCAAAAAAAGGTCAGCAAGTTGTCAATACCGGTTTCGATTGAAAATCGCAAATGGGAAGGATATGTAATGCTGCCCCATATGTAACGAACCTCCCTATGTGACAAAATCTTGTCACGTTCCTCATACAAAGAAACACACTAAAAACACATACATATAACCGTTCTGCGCCAATAATACTCTCAGTTTAATCGATTATTAATTGAGAACGCATTTTAAGGAGTATTAGTCATGGACGAAGAAACAACTAACACAACTCAACTCTGGGACGCCAAAACCTTTGGTCAGAGACTCAGTTTGAGCAAGCGTCAAATCTTCAGGCTCAATTCCTGTGGCAAAATCCCTGCACCAATTCGTATTGGGGCTTCTGTGAGGTGGTGTGCTCAGGAATGCGCTAATTGGTTGGCTGCTGGTGCTCCTGACCGTAAGACCTGGGAAGCAATGAAGGCAGCAAGCTGATGGCAAGGAAAAGAACAGTAGGCTTGATTGCTTTCTTGAAAGGCAATACAGACCCAGCAGCAGGGATGCCAGGATGCGCAAACTATGACCATCGCTACGGAGGCTGTTTATTCAACGATGAATGTCGGGTGGAACAAGGCAAGAGATGCGGATACTTTGAGAAAGCAGTATTGCCAACAGCCGCTGACATCGGTTTGAAAGAAGTGGTCTATTTGGCGTATGAAAAGCAAGTTGGTATAGCCAATGATGGTGGTCTTGAGCGTGAGCCGGTGCGTTTGTGCCCTGATTGTGGGGTAGAGCTAAGACCCCGTCAGCGATACTGTGATACGTGTGGGAAAAGAAGAAGACGACAAAGCTACCGAAAAAGACGTCAAATAACAGGACGATGCGCCACACTTAACAAAAACAGCCCTCAATATTCTGCACTCTAAGGGCACTTTCGAGGCCGTTTAGAAAACGCTTTTGAGAATATGTGTTATGAGCCGCAGAAGCAGAGAAAGCAAGTTAAGTGTTGCGCAGCTGATAAAAGAATATGGCAAAGAAAGATAAAAAATCGTTCGTACCTGAAGAGCAATTCTTGATGATACCGTATTCGCTACTGAAACGGACGGACATCAACTTGATTGACAAGGTGGTTTTCCGCCATATCTGGGGATTCGGCAGGCAGGGATGTTATCAAGCTAATGAGACAATTGCTAAGTTATTCGGAATCGGTGCATCAACAGTAAGCCGAGGCGTCAATAAGCTTTACTACATGGGAACACTTTACCTAAAGGGCCAAGGGAAATCACGCCATGTATGGGCTATATCCAATCCAGAGGTAATAGCTGAAATAATGTTGCCGTACAAAGGCACGGAAATACCAAAAGCTATGCTCCGACACTACCCGGAAAAAGCACATTTAAAACCTAATCAAATCGGCAAGGATATCTGTTCAAATCGGCAAGATATTATAATCAATAAGAATAAAAATAAGAATAATATTAAAGCAATGCCTTCGCCTTTGCCTGCCCAAGGGCAGTCTCAGACATTGCATATTTACTACTGTGGAGAATCACCCATTCCGATTGAACCACAAAGAATATGGATAAATTTTGAAACGTGCCGGATTGAACAGAAAGCGAGATTGGCGATATAACCGCCCGGTGCCGATGTATTTGCAACTGAAAATATTTTTATTAATCTTGGATTAAGTGGTTGACGATAATCAATTAGTGTGGTATTATGGATTATATGATAATTGAACAAATCAGAAAAGAGATTGAAACGTGCGGCAAAAGTCGATACCGAATAAGTCTGGACACGGGCATAGATAAAGCTGCTTTGTGTCGAATTATGCAGGGTGGCAGCTGCAAGGTGGAAACCGCTGATATTCTGCTCAAGTACTTTGGAATTGAATTGACATCTAAAAAGAGCAAAAAGAAAAAGAGGTGAATCATGGCAAGCGTATTCAAAAGAAAATACACAAAAGTCATCAACGGCAAAAAAGTTAAAAAGCAGTCTCTGAAATACTATACCAAACTGACGGTTGCTGACGGTGTAAAACGGACTATACCACTGTTTCGGGATAAGACAGCCAGTCAACAAAAAGCTGCCCAGCTTCAACGCGAAATCGAACTGGCAAAGGCTGGCGTCACGAATCCGTATAAGGACCATCAGAAAAAACCGCTGATACAGCATCTAAAAGACTTTAAGCAATCATTGCTCGATAAGGGTGATACTAAAGACCATGCACGGCTTACTCATAATCGAGTAAAGTCTATACTGAGCGGATGTAAGTTTGTGTTTATCTCGGAAGTACAGCCTTCCAGAGTACAACGATATATTGCAGAGCTTAAAAGGTCTGGCTTGAGCGTGAAAAGTTGCAACTATTACCTCACTGCCGCTAAGAGTTTCTTTAACTGGATGGTGGCTGATATGAGGATGAGTGAGAATCCAATAGCCCACCTCAAAGGCCAAAACCCTAACGCAGATATACGCCGTGCCCGCAGATCGTTTGAGCCGGATGAGATAAGAAGGCTATTAGAAACAACAGCATCAGGACCGGAGCGTTTTGGGATGAGCGGCTATGAAAGACACTTGATATATCGCTTTGCAGCCGAAACGGGATTAAGAGCAAATGAAGTACGAAACCTAAAGGTGAGGGATTTCGATTTTAACAAACTAACTGTGGCGGTCAAAGCTGCATACAGCAAACGCAGACGAGAGGATGTTCAGCCGCTCAGATCGGACTCAGCCGTGCTTTTGCAAGAGTTCTTCAAGGGCAAGATGCCAAACGTTAAAGCCTTTGGTGGTACATACAAGCAATTGACAAAGCGAACATCGGATATGCTCAAAGCCGACCTTGCCCCTGCTGAGATACCGTATGTGGACGATAGCGGACGATACGCCGACTTTCACAGCCTCAGACATACTACTGGCAGCCTCTTAGCCGCAAGCGGTGTGCATCCAAAGGTTGCACAGTCGCTTATGCGACATAGCACAATTGACCTGACTATGTCTCGATACACCCACGTTTTGCGAGGGCAAGAATCCGAAGCGATTGCAGGATTACCCGATTTTTCCCTACCGAGCAATCAAAGACAAAAGGCAACCGGAACAGATGACCGGATCGCTGAAACTACTGAAATAGTCCCAAAAGAGTTGACACCTACAGCTTACTCTGGTTGTAACCAGTCCACAGCACATTTCCCCGCCAGATTCGACATAACTACTTATCAAAAAACACCTTACACCAACCAACCCCACCATACCTAACATTTTCACAACCTATATGACTAAGACTAATATATTTAATTA
>SDBT01012149.1_pt1 | contig 13836 bp, 6 predicted proteins | sample 2277101 | NCBI WGS metagenome assembly SDBT01 (sample SAMN10404973, study PRJNA504765) | marine sediment metagenome | isolation source: marine sediment core GS10_PC15, 103 cmbsf | place: Arctic Ocean: Southern Knipovich Ridge | collected 2010
TGCCCTGGTACAATACGCTGCTGTGGACGGTCGTGACCGTGCCGGTCGGCATCCTGCTGGTGGCGTTGATCGGCGTCGGTTCTACGCTACGACGCTGCCGCCGGTATCCGGCCGGGACGTTGATCTTGGCCAACTGGCTCGTGTTGCTAATCGTGCGAGCGATCCCCGGCACACCGCCGCACGACGGTGTGCGACAGTTTCTGCCGAGTTTCGCGTTTCTGGCCGTATTGGCCGGCGTCGGGTGTGCGACCGTGCTCGGTTGGACCACCCAGCGCTGGGCGAACAACGTACGGGCGCGCGTCGCGACGTCCTCCGCGATCGTGTTATTGTTCGCCGGAAGTGCCGCCAGTCTCGTCTGGTACACGCCGCAGTGGCTCTCCTACTACAACCTGTTGATCGGCGGCCTGCCGGGTGCGACGGCCGCGGGCATGGAGCCGACCTACTACTGGGACGGGCTGGATCGTTCGGTCATCCGTTGGCTGCACGCGAACACGACCGAGAACGAGGCGATCCGTTTCGGGGCCTCGTCGGCAGAGAATCTTGCGTTGTTGCGGCAATGGGACGTAATCCGTCGCCCGGCAGGCGTCGATGCCCCGGAGCATTTCCGCTGGTACGTGATGCAACGTCGCCCCAGCGGCTATCGACCGGTCGATTCGTGGCTGATCGAGAACGAGACCCCGGCCCATCAGAAGCTAATCCGCGACGTGCCGCTGGTAGAAGTCTACAGTTACGAGCAATATCAACGCTCGCGGCAGGAGTAACTTCAGGGTGGCTGGTGGCAGAGCGCAGCGATGCCCCAGGTGGTGAGTTATCTGGGGCACCGCTGCGCTTTGCCCCAGCCACCCCAAAGCTACAGCTATTCTTCTGTCGTCCCTTGGTCGTTCTTCTTCGCTGGAGGTTCGTCCGCAACGGGATACTGCCGCATCTGGGCATACCACTTCTTCCATGCGGCCAGATAGGCCTCTGTGTCGTCGGTCTCGGCCGGTGCTTTGGGCAGACCGTGGTCGCGATTCCATTCTATGGCCCTAGCCCGTAATTGGAGGATGGCCACCTTCTTACGATCGGCGTCACCTCGTTTTGCGGCGGCGAGCAATGCGCGAACCGGTTCTTCCGGCGGACCCCAATCGAGCACAGCGGACACGTCGGCCGACGTCTTGTCGTCGGGTTTGAGCAACCGTTCAGCCAGGACCTCGTCCAGATCGACCTTGACCGTGTCGATGGTGACCTTCTCCAAGCTCGGCTCGTACTCGTCGCGGATCCGGACGCGGAGCGTGGTCGGCCGCTTCGACGATCCGAGGACGAATTCCACTTCGTCGCCCCGGTCGATGTACGAAAAGGGCGCGGAACTGAGAATCCGGATCCCGGCGGCAAGTGCCTTCTTCTCCGACTCGGTGGCGTCCGGTCCGAACGACTTAGCGCCGTGCTGGAACGCATTCTTGAGGAACTCGGCTTTGAGCCCGGCCCATTCGCGCGGGTCGACGGGCAGACGAATATGGATCGCGTGGCCTTCGAGCGTCACCCATTGATGTCCCTCTTTGGCCGCCTTGCGGAATCGCTTCATGGTGCGGGGAAGGGACCCGGCGGATAGGTCGACCCCCGCCGCGATATGGGCGTTGATCAGGCCGTTGAGTTCCCGGACGAACTGCTTGGCCTCGGGAACGATCACCATCTGGGCCGCACCGATCCGCCCGTCCGGCTCGCGGTAGTAGCCGATCGGCCGAGTTTGAATCTTCAGCACCAGTTGTGTCCAAGGTTTTTCTAGCGAATCGGTCGACTCGTTGTCGGCCTTCTTTTGGATCTCGTCCCGGTCGAGATGAAACGGCCAGTCCAGCAGCATCACGTCACCGTTGGCAACGAATTTGGGGATTTGCTGGGTGCCGTCGGCGCTTTTTTCGCCAATTTTCTGTTGCGATTCGTGGATGCCGTCGTAGTGCAGCAGCACCAGCAACTCGTCCTTGTCCTCGTCGTAGAACCAGGTAAGCCGCTGTCCGGTCAATTCGACGCAGCCGGGCAGCAACAGCAAAACCAATCCGAGTAACCCAGAGCAAACCCATCGCAGCTTGTGCATGATACGTCTCCTGATTATGGACATTCCAACTCGACACAAAGCGAGCCGCGGGGCTCGTCCCCGCGCCTTCATTGCGCCGGGATAAACCCGGCGGCTCGCCGACGATTCCCGCCGTGTATTCACGGCGGGCTAAATGTTACTTCTTGGCGCTGCGTGCAATTTCGATGGTGGTGATTAGGGCGTCGTCCTGGAAGCGTAGCGAGGCTACGATCTCGTCGAGACTTTCGATGAACTGGGCGAACGACGAACTGCGGTCCAGACGTGGATTCTGACGCGACTGTCGGCGGTTGCCGTGGACGCTGCAAATCACGCGGCTCCGCTCGGCGTCGAACGTGTACTCGCCGGCGTCGGGGCAGAAGTAACGCACGCCGTACTTCGCTTCCGAGAGCCGGGCAACCTCGTCGATCGGGATCTCGTAGAGCTTGCAGAGGTTGTAGATCGAGATGATGTTCCGGTGGCACGCCAATCGCGACTTCTCGGCCCAATACAGTTCCAGGTCGTCGTACGCCCGGGTCAACGCGCGGCGGTTCAACCGCAAGAGGATATGGGCCTTGGCGGGCGGATCGGTCTCGGCCGTGCCGGCTGCGTCGATCACCTCACGGAGCACCTCCGGCTTTGTCGCCGCCACGAGTTGGTTGCCGACCAGTGCCACGTGCATCCGCAACTTCAGCGCGTACAACTGCCCGCTGAAGACGTAGATCGCGTGGTCTTTGTAGTCAGGCAGGCGATAGGCGTCCATCCGGGTTTTGATGCCCGGCAGCAGGAGGCTCTTCTTCAAGAATATCTGGCGCGAGAGCTGCTCCAGCAATCGGGCGGCACTATCGGTGTTTTCGACGTCGAGGGTCACGTAGACCGGCACTGTGGCCGCGGTGAGCAACGCGCCGACCATGACCTGCATTTCGACGGGCACCTCGCCGATCATCGGCACGGCCGTCGGGCTGAGCTTCGTCGGATCGATCTGCAGGATCGTTTCGCCGTCGCAGAAGTGAACGCCCACCTGGTCGCCGATCCACTTCAGATCGGTCAACGTCGGATCGGCCTTGAGTGCCTCGGGCACGCCCGGAATCTCGTTGAGATACTCCCGGATGTTCTTCCGGCCGGGGACCAATACGGCCGACGCGACGGCCGACGGGGCAATTCGGGCGGTACCCAGCGGCTGCGGGTTCTTGTCGAGCATGCCGCGAAGTTCGTGATAGAAGCTCCCGTTGGCAAACGGCAGCACGCAGACTTCGAGCTTCAGCCGGCGGTTGACGGTAACGCGGATCGCCAACGGGTTGAAAGCCTTCTGCCAGAAGGCTCGATACCGTTGCTTGTATCGTTCGTATTCGGCCGCCTCGGCCTTGGAAACGTTCAGCACCGACAACTCGATGTTGGGCGAAAGGTACTTCAACCGATTATGCACGGTGCAGGTGCAAGTGTCGTTTTCGGCGTCGAAGTCGTAGACGCCGCCGTGCGGGCAGACGATCTTCTTGGAATCGACGAAGCGGCCTTGAACCAGTTCGCTCAACGTCTTAGGCGAGCGGCCGTACTCCAATCGGTAGAAAAGCGACGCGTTGTTGAGCATTACGAGATTATTGAAGCATTGCAGCCGCCGCTTCTCGGAAATTTTCGCCTTCGGTCCGACCAGCCGCTTGATGAACGCCTCGGACGCGAAAATGTAGCCCGAGTTGGCCGTCTTGGCCGGCGGCAGGATCGTGGTCACGTAGCGATAGTCGAGCGAGTGGTACAGGCTGGGCGACATGCCGACCGCCGCGTCGATGATCCGGCGGATTGCCCGGTGCGAGTTGGAGTAGATCACGTAGTCTTCGTGCTGCACCACAAACGCGCTGACCACGCGGTCCTTCGTGTAGTGGACGGCGATCTTGTGTCCGCGGGCGTTGAACTCCTGATCGACCATGCCCGGGTGTTTCGCCCGGACTTCTTCGATCCAGCCCGCGGCCGCCTTCTGAAAAACCTTCGGCTGCTTGACGCGGAAGATCACCGTGACGTCGGTGCCTTCGAGCACGAACGGGTCGGCTCCGGTGGCGGCCACTTCGCCGATCACCCCGTCGGCAAACAGCTTCGTCAGCGGATCGCGACGCAGGCATAACTGGTCTTCGAGCTTCGAGCGAAGCTGCTGGTCTTGTGCCCGAACGGTAAACAGCCGCAACAGGTCGTTGCCCCACTGCGACGAGAGATCGAGCATCTCGCTCAGCGATTTCATCGAGTTGAAGTGTATGAAATACTGATCCGCCGGCACGAGCTTGGATATCTCGTGGATCGACGGTTCGATCTTCTCTTCGTCGAGTTTCTTCTTCAACAGGTTTTTGTAGGGCAACGATCGCAGCACGGGCGGGCGTAACGAACTGATGTGCGTGTTCAGATCGCCGATCCGCCCCGGCGAACTGAGCGTCTCACGTTGCAGACTGTCCTGGATGGCCATCGAACCGGTGACCAACCGATAGAGGTCCGCCTCCAACGTCTCGCGATCCGGTGCCGCCCGCGAGATCGGCGGCGGCGTTACGCCGTAGCGGGCCTGCGACTGGAGGATGCAGTATTGATAGAAGGTCTCCTCGGGATAGTATCGCAGCAGTTCGGCGAAGTAGAGATTTTGCTGCCGGGCCCAGTCGAGAAAGATGCTCTTGGGACCGACCTCCGCGGGTGGGTTGGGCAACGGCGGGATCGACACCTCGACGTCGCCCTGCTTGACCTGCACGCGGCGCGATCCGTCGAGGTTCTCCGAAACGATCTCGTAGGAGAGCTTCAGCTTGACGGTGCCTTCGCCGCGAAGCCGCCCGTAAAATTCGGCATGCTTCTGCCGGAACTTCGTCTCCTTGGGATAGATCAGGTATGCCCGGCGATCGACCGGCTTCAGCCGCAGGTAGCTGCTCTGCTCGAACTCCTCGGCCAGAAACGGCTGTTCCAGGCGGAGCGTGAAGACGGTCACGTCGTCCTGCGGGTTTCGATAGACCTCCACCTTGTGGAGGAAGGGCAATTCGGCGGCCGCAGCCGACACTGCGCAAAGCAAGCCACACAACACGGACAGAAGAAGAATGGGTCTCATGATTCGTTCCTCGTTTGGGAGGTTCGTAGTGACCCGATTCATCGGGTCTAAAAAAGGGGCAGAACCGCATGAATGCGGTCACTACGAACCTCCTGTTGACGGTACAGCGGGTCTGAACCGAAAGGCGTCGCCGGCGAGAGGATATAACGCCGATTTCTCCGGAGAATCGCGGTCTACCTCTACAGGGGGAACCGCAGCTCGATCGGATCGAAGCCCTCCTTCACTTCTTCGGTCGTCCAGCGATAGTCGAAGCGGCCGATCAGTTCGGCCGACATGCTGAAAAATGCGTCCATGTCGTCCAACTCGAGATCGTTGATTTCCACGCCTGCGCCACGGCGGGTGTGGGCCGAGATCAACAGCAACTGGTACGTCCCCTCGCCGGGAACCACCATGTAGAATTTGCCTTCGGCGTCGGCTCGGGTATACGCCCCGCCCAAGGCGCGGATTGTCTTGACCGCACGGCTCTCTTCCCCGGGGGCGGCCGCCCCCGGTCGAAGGTCCTGGATGGGAATCTTGTTGGCGGGCACCTTGCCCGCAGGTAGAGCGATTACTACGGCATTCTCGTCGCAGGCCCACTTGCTGCCGCCGGAGTCGTATTCCAACACGCCTTGGATGGGGATCCGTTGCTTGGCGGCCTGTTCCGCCTCCGTTTGCATCTCATACGTCGCGTCGCCGCGGCCGATAAAATAACCCGTCCCGAAAAAAACCACTGCAATCACCACCAGCAGCACGGCCTGGACGTAGAACGTCCGCCGCCGGTAGAGGATCATGTCGGCGGGCACCGGCTGCTCCGGTTCCGCTGGGGGGGCTGCGGAGGCAACGGAGTTTTCGGGGGAACCCCGGGTGTGTTCACCTGGGGCTAAATCGGCGGTGGGCTTAGCGACAGCATCTGTGGGGGGGGGCGTGGCCGAGGATTTAGAAGCAGCCCGGGGCTCCTGCGACTTTCGCCGTCGGGGGGTCTCGATTACGGCCGGCTGGTCGTCGTAAACAACCAGATCTGAGATATCGGCCGCCGCGATCTGGCTCTGAGCGATCTGGTCCATTGCTATCGCCGCGGCCGCCGCTTCTTCGCTAGGCACCACCTGCGATAGCCCACACTTGGGGCACTCGATATCGCTACCGGCTTTCCGGCTGGCGATCCCCAGCATTTGTTGACAGCGGTGGCAGTGGAATTGAATCGGCATCTGAAAGCGGTGTGCAGCGTCGGTTTGAGCGTGATCGGGCAACGCAATACCCACAGTTCCAGACTAGCACGCGACAGACGGCCAAGCCAGGGTTGGGGGATTTGGGGATTTGGGATTGGGGGATTTAGGGAGATTGGCACGGCGACTCGAACCACCACCACCGTTTAGCCGTCGCCGGCACGGCGACGAGAATCACGAATCCTCGGTCTCATCCGGATCCGTCAGTACACTGACCCCCATTGCCAGAACGAGGCAGATCAGATCGACCCCCCAAAGTATCCCGAACGCCCAGGCGATGTACCTCAGCACCCCCCCTCCCGGGGAGTCGCCCATGGCAGACAGGAGTGCGCCTACGGCCAACACTACGCAGACGGCTATCGGCAGTACGATGGCTGCGGCGATCAGCAGCAGGACAATTTTCCGTGCAGCGAGCTTGTAGTTCATAAGGTTTCCCTAGTTGCCCCGATTTTGCCAACCGTCAGAGTCGTTGTCAAGTCACCCAGTTCCATGAATTCGGTCGAGAACGCGAAAGCGACACCCCCATCGGGGGCCGCAGTTGCTTGACTTCACCTGCGTAGAGGACACAATGAAACTAAAGGGCAAGGACGCGCGGAACAGAGGAAACAGCCGTTATGTATCGGATCGGCCGAAGCCTGCTTGGGATGCTCACCGGTGTGATTGTCTGTGTGACCGTGTACGATAACGGGGCCGTCGTCGCCGGGGAGACGGTCGTTGTCTTGAAAGACGGCCGAGAGCTGCGCGGCAGAACGGTTAAGATCAGCAGTTTGGCCGACGTTCTCAAGGCCCCTCCCGCGGGCGGCGTCGGTGGAGCGAGGCCCATCCAGTTGTTTGACGACGACTTGCGGCGGACGTTCGTTTCCACCTATCTGGTACGGGAAGTCCGGGAGGACCTGTCTGCCGGAACGCAACAGTTTTTCACGATTCGGCAGCGGATTGCCCGAACCGGCGCGAAGGTTGTCAGCGTCTGTCCGGTGATTCCGCCGCTGAAACCGTTCGACGAGTACGGCCGGCGGATCTTCAGCTTCAACACGGCCCGCGGACAGGTCGACGTTGTCCAGGGGATTACGAAGATCACGCCGAAATGGACGAAGGTCGAGGGGCTGCAAAGGGCGCGGGTGAACCAACCGGGCCGGGAGGCGATTTCTTACATTTGGGATTATCGGATGTCGACCAGTTCGATTCCGCCGGACGTGTTGCACAAGATCCTGCTACGGCAGATCGATCCGAAAAAAGAACTCGAGCATCGCAAGAAGATTGCCCGGTTCTACCTGGAATGCGAGCGATATGAAGATGCCCGAAAGACGCTGGAGGAGATCGTCAAGGACTTTCCCGACGTTGCCGGATTGAAAGAATCGGTCGAGCCGACGATCCGCCGCGTGCGGCAGTTGTGGGCCCAGCGGCTATTGACGGAACTGCGGCTTCGCCGCCGAGCGGGCCAGCACCGCAAGGTCTATGCGATGCTCAAGGCGTTTCCCACCGAAGGAGTTGCCGGCGCGATCCTCCAGGCGGTCGGCGAGATGATCGAGGAGTATGAAGGCCTGCTGGCACGGCGCAAGGTGGCGCTCCAGCGGTTCGACGCCGAATTGGCCAAGATCACCGACAACACGGTGTTGGGTCAGATCGCCCCGATGCGCAAGGAGATTGGCGACGAACTGAACCTCAGCACATGGGGCCGATTGGCCGCCTTTCGACAGAGCCTCGACGACCCGGACCTGTTGCCGGAAGAGAAGATCTCCCTGGCCGTCAGCGGCTGGCTGCTCGGCAGCGACACGGCCACGGTCAAGCTGCCGGTGGCCACGTCGGTTTGGCGCGTCCGCGATCTGGTGCGGCAGTATCTCAACGAACCGATCAAGATGAAACGGTCGCAAATTCTCGGCTACCTCCGCGCCGAGGAAGGGGCCACGCCGAAACTGGTCGCCGCCTTGCTGGCCCATATCAAACCACCCGGCGCCGTGCCCGAGCCGATTTCCAAAAGTGAACCGGGCTACTACCGGCTTGCCGTGCGCGGATTGGCCAACGAGCCAAACGTCGAATACCTGGTCCAGCTTCCGCCGCAGTACGATCCCTATCGACGCTACCCGGCGATCGTCACGCTGCACGGCTCGGGCAACGACGCGGCACACCAGATCGACTGGTGGGCCGGGGCATGGAAGAACGGCGGGCGTGGCGGTCAGGCCGCCAGACACGGTTATATCGTGGTGGCCCCGCAATGGACGATCGAGCACCAGAAGAAATACGTCGGTTCGGCCCGCGAGCACGCCGCCGTGTTGAACTCGCTGCGCGACGCCTGCAAGCGGTTTGCCATCGACACCGATCGGGTGTTTCTCTCCGGCCATTCGATCGGCGGCGACGCGGCATGGGACATCGGCGTGGCACACCCGGACCTTTGGGCCGGCGTGATTCCGTTCGTCGCCCGGATCGGCCACGTCGTGTCCCTCTACACGAAAAACGCCAGGCTGTTGCCCACGTACTTCGTCGGCGGCGAACTCGACAGCGACCGGATGGTGAAGAACGCCGTGGCCTTGGACCGCTACTTCAAACGCGCCTACAACTGCACGGTGGTCGAGTATCTGGGCCGGGGACACGATCACTTCTACGACGAGATTCTCCGGGTGTTCGACTGGATGGGCCGCTTCCGCCGCGATTTCTTCCCAAGGGAGTTCGAGTGTGAAACGTTGCGGCAGTGGGACAACTACTTCTGGTGGGTCGAGGTGGACGGGCTGCCGGCCCGCTCGATATTAGACCCGGCCGCCAAACCGCCACGCCGCGGAACCCAGCCCGTCAAGGTCACCGGCAAGCTCCTCGACAACAACGGCCTCTACGTTCGCACCGGGACCAGCCACGTAACCGTTTGGCTTTCGCCGGAGACGATCGACTTCGAGCAGCGGGTAACGATCACGGTCAACGGCCGGCGGTTGAAGACCCCCGACCGGTTCGTCAGGGCCGACCTGGAGACGCTGCTCGAAGACGTCCGCAGCCGGGGCGACCGGCAACACCCCTTCTGGGCCAAGGTGGAAGGCTCCACCGGCCGGGTGTCCGCGAGCCGCTAATCTTCCGTAGTGCCGACGGACCGGCGAGCCGCGGGGTTCATCCCCGCGCAGTGCCCGCGAGCCGCGGGGTTCATCCCCGCGCAGTGTCGGCGAACCGCGGGGTTCATCCCCGCGCAGTGCCCGCGAGCCGCGGGGTTCATCCCCGCGCAGTGCCGGCGAGCCGCGGGGTTCATCCCCGCGCAGTGCCAACGCGGGGGCAAGCCCCGCGGCTCGCTGGCCTGTTGAACCGGAAAGCGGTATGATGGCATCAGAGACATCGTGGCAACGAGGATATTCGTGAGCATCTACAAGCCGTGTGACATCCGCGGAAACGCCTCGACGGAGCTGACGCCCGAGTTGTATCGACAATGGGGCCGCGCGCTGGGTTCGTCGATCACGGCGGGCGAGAAATTCGTGGCCGGCGGCGACGTTCGCGGCTCCACACCGAGATTCCTTGCCGCCTTGCTAGCCGGTCTGGCGGAAATGGGCCTCGACGCGGTCGATCTGGGAGTGCTGCCGACTCCGATGGTCTACTACGCCCGGCGTCGATTGGCGGCGGCCGGTTGCGCCGTCGTGACCGCCTCACACAACCCGCCGGAAATCAACGGTCTGAAGTGGACTATCGGCGACCGCCCGCCCACCGAGGAGGACGTCCGCCGGATGCAGCAGGACGTCCCGGCCGACGACCGCCCGTCGGCCGAGCGACCGGTGCGAAAACCTCGGCCGTTGGACGTCTCGTTCGACTACGTAGCGCAGTTCCAGGAGACCTGGATGGACTGGCTCGACGCGAAGCTGCACGTCGTGCTCGATCCGATGCACGGTTGTTTCGCCCGCCGGGCAAGGCGTTATCTGCAAGCGATCTTCCCGCAGTGCCTGTTTTTTACGATCCACGACGAGCCGGACGCCTCGTTCGGCGGCCGAAATCCCGATTGCTCGCGACCGCAATACCTCGAAAAACTCTGCTCGGCCGTTTATCACCATCGGGCCCACCTGGGGCTGGCCTTCGACGGCGACGGCGATCGTCTGGCCATGGTCGACAACCGGGGAACACCGCTGACGGCCGAGGAGGCCACGTGGGTGCTGTTGCAGACGTTCGGTGCCGATTTGGCCGGCCGACCGTTCGTCTACGATCAGAAGTTCTCCGACCGCGTACCCGAGGCGGCTCGCCAACTGGGCGCCGAACCGCTCGTCGAACGGAGCGGTCACGCCTTCATCCGCACGCGAATGCTCGATTCGGACGCCCTGTTCGGTGCGGAAATCAGCGGGCATTACTTCTTCAAGGCGATGGCAGGCGGCGACGACGCCCTGTTTGCGGCCTGTCGTCTAATAGCCCACCTTGCCGGGCGCGACGAACCGCTGGACGAATTGCGCCGCCGCTGCCCGCCCGTCTTCATCACACCCGATCTGAGGGTGTCGGTCGGACCGGATCACCAGGAAGCCATCCTTGCCCAGGTCCGCTCGGCATGGTCGGCCGACGTGCGTCCGACGGTCGACGGAGTCCGGGTCGATTTTCCGACGGGCTGGGCGCTGGTCCGGCGTTCGGTGACCGAGCCGGCGTTGACCTTCCGTTTCGAGGCCTCCGACGCCGCCAGCTTGCGGGAACTAGTCTGGAGTTTCTGCGACGCCATGCCCGAGATCGGCGAGCAGTTGCTCGAGGAGTACGGAGCCAGCGTGGGTTGACGTCGGCGTTGCGGAAATTATTGGTGCGGTGGCGCTGCGAGGCCGTCGATCGTTGTGTCGGCATGGAGTGTTGGCGCGTCCGCACTGTTCCCTCTTCGTGGAGCTTGGACAATGTGACAGAATATCGCACTTAGCCAGGAAAAGACGGCTTCGGAGGCCCTCGTTCTCGGTAGACTTGGGTGCGTGGATCGCGTCGTGCGAGGCTTCGTGGCCATGTGAGGGAACTTTTCAGGCCCGCTGATCGTCTAATAGTGTGGGGTTTCACCACCTCGTACGGAGCGGGCACAAGTGTGGCGTTAGCGCCAAACCATTGATAAGGAGACTCGACATGATGCCCTTTCGACATTCGGCCTTCTGGCTGCCGGTTCTTCTGCTGACTGCGAACGTCTCGTTTGGCGATGGCTGTTTCGTGTGGAACAAGGGCGCAGACCTCCGCGAACCGTCGCAGAAAGCGATCATTTGCTTCACCGGCGGCACCGAAGTGATGGTCCTGCAAGTAAAGTACGAAGGCCCGGCCGAAGATTTCGCTTGGATTGTGCCGGTGCCGACGCGTCCCAAGGTGGATGTGATCGAGGCGGAAAAGAGCCCGTTTTCAGAGATCAGCCTCTTCACACAGCTACGCCTCGATAGCGGCAGAAAAGGGCGCGGCCGGGCAGCTATCGACGACGATTCCCCGACACCCCAAGTGCAAGTCATTGAGCGGAAGGTCGTGGGGGTCTACGACGTCGCCGTGCTCGCCGCTCGTAATGCCGGTGCCCTGGCCAAGTGGCTTAGGGAGCACGGATACGCGTTTCCCGAGGGCAGAAACGATGTCCTCAAACACTATACGACCAAGAACTGGGTCTACGTTGCGATGCGCATCGACAAGAAAGCACTTGTCAGCGATGAAATCAACAAGCTCAGGACGGGCGAACTCCAGCCGATCCGTTTTGCCTTCAAGACGGACAAGGTGGTCTATCCCCTGAAGATATCGTCCGTCAACCGCGGCGAGACCGAGGTGCTGCTCTACTTGCTGGCCGACACACCCTTGGTGCTGGAAACCAAGACCGAAAACCCCGGCTGGCGGATTGAAACTGGAAACATCGCGCACGACCCCCATTACGCAGACCCTCGATTCGGCACGTGGCGAGCCGTGGGAAAAAGCGCCCTCCCGCTTACATGGGAAGCTTTGGGACTGGATAGGGGCACCCTCATGTCGGTGTGCAAGTACCGAGCTGTCTACCGGGCAGAGCAAATGACCGACGATCTGACGTTCAAACCGTTCGAGCCTGTCGCGTTCTGGTCAAAGCAGCTTCGCAGCGCGCCGAAGAGCGCGCGGCACAACCCGATGGCACACCTGGTCCTGGCATGGCACAATACCGAACGTCTGAAGGAGTTGGCAGAAGACCCTGATGGTGCGATCCGCGCGCTGGCGGCAGGTGCCGTGAAAGACAGGACACCGTGGGAGATCGTCCACCGCCTGACAGCGGACGCCGACAAGCGAGTCCGGCAGGCCTTGGCGCTCAACACGTACGCCCCGGCCAAGGCCCTGACGCTGTTGGCCGAAGACCGCGACTCGAGTATTCGACGGTACGTGGCCCTGAATCCCGCGGCGTCGGCGGAAATCCTCGAAACACTGGCCACGGATGATGTGAGAAGATTCGTGCCATATAACCCAAACGTAACGCCGGATATCCTTCGGGCTCTCGCCAAAGACAAGGAGGAGCAGGTACGGGCGGCCGTCGCCTTTAACGAAGACACTCCGCTTGATGTCTTGAAACATCTTGCCGCCGACAGAGGCAGGATGGTGCGGATCAATGTAGCGCGCAATCCGTCCACGCCGACCGATGTACTGATTGACGTGATCGACTGGGAGGATGAGTCGTTCTGCATGGCGTTGGTGAGCTACGACCGGATCTCGTCCGAGGTGCTGCGTAAACTGTCCGCAAACGGCAGTGCGAACGTCCGACAATTCGTGGCGTCTCACGGTAAAACCCCGCGAGACGTGCTCGGCCGTTTGGCTTCCGACGAGAGTCCGGAGGTCCGACAAGCGCTCACGGGGAACTCGAACACGCCGGAAGACGCTCTGAAGAGGCTCGCAGCAGACGCCGACCAGACCGTTCGTGTCATACTTGCTGCGAGGAGGGGCACACCAATAGCGGTTATCGAACAGCTTTCCAAGGACCTGGATATGTGGGTGAGAATCTCCGTGGCCAGGAATCGCACTACGCCGGCGAGCGTCCTTGAGGCATTGGCAAACGACAACGAACGAGGTGTACGGGAATATGTAGCCCGTAATCCTCGGGCAACGCCGAAGATCCTTCGGTCGCTCGCTACGGATCATGATGTGGGTGTTCGCCACGCGGTCCTCCGGAACAGCAACGCTCCTGCGGACCTTCTGCCGGCTTTTGCAGAGGACCCGTCGGAGGCCATTCGGCGCGACGTTTCCAAGATGCAGGTGCTGTCCCCCGAAATACTGGACCGGATGGCGGACGATGAGGACGTCTACGTCCGGTGGCGTCTCGCACAGAACCCAACAACGGGTCCGCAGACGTTGCGAAAACTCGCTCAAGATCCCAACTCCATGGTTCGCATCCCGGTAGTCCGAAATCCCCAAACACCGGAGGGCGTTCTGTCTGCTCTGGTCAACGACAAGAAGGTCTCCGTTCGATATGCTCTTGCCCAGTGCACCAGGGTATCCGCCGATGTCCTGGGCAAGTTGGCCGGGGACGAAAGCACCCTTGTCCGCCAATACGTCGCCGACAACCCGAATGCATCGGAAGAGACGCTGCGAAAGCTCGCCGCAGACGCCGACGGGGGGCCGCGGCACCG
>SDBT01012150.1_pt1 | contig 13836 bp, 11 predicted proteins | sample 2277101 | NCBI WGS metagenome assembly SDBT01 (sample SAMN10404973, study PRJNA504765) | marine sediment metagenome | isolation source: marine sediment core GS10_PC15, 103 cmbsf | place: Arctic Ocean: Southern Knipovich Ridge | collected 2010
GGATTTGCGCGCCTTGAATTTGGAGCTTTTTGCTTTGCCGTCCAATTCGGATTTCTTACGAAGCCGTCCGGGTTCTTTCGGCAAAGACCGTGCTTGGTCGGCCAATATCGCCAAAAAGCTGACAGAATCCTGTCAATAAGTTGACAGAGAAGGTTTGTCATCGAACATTTATCATTGGTCATTTATCATTTATCATTGGCCATCCCTGTAAGCTATCAGCTGTCAGCCGTCAGCTATCATAGGCAAGAGAAAGTGCCTAAAATGCCTAAAGTGCGCTAAAGTGCCTAAAGTTGGTGGTCATTGGTCAGTTGTCATTCCTGTAAGCTGTAAGCTATCAGCCGTCAGCTATCAGCTCACACCCCCGTCCTGAACAGCACCAGTTTGTGGTTTCTAGTTTCCAGTTTCGAGTTTCCAGTCGCAATCCTCAATCAACAATCGCCAATCTTCACTCTTCAATCTTCACTGGCACGAATCTTGATCAAGCAAAGACATCGTTCACTTTGTTCTGCACTGCAGGAATGTGAAAAAAATGAAGGAGCACATAGACCGGAGCCGCAACCCGAGCAAATCCATGCCAGAATTACTCCCGAGAAGTGTCTTGATCGTAGATGACGAGGAAGCCCTCCGAATGGTGTTACGGGAGTCTGTCCTGGGGTTGGGCCATTCCTGCGAGGTGGCATCCAATGCTTCTGAGGCCCTTGAAAGACTTCACAATCATGAATTTGATCTGGTTATTTCAGACATCGTAATGGGGGATATGAACGGTATCGAGTTGATGGGGGAGGCACAAAAAAGCTATCCCGATCTGAACTTCATCATCATGACAGGACACGCCAGTGAATATTCCTACAGCGACATTATTGGTGCGGGGGCTGCTGATTATCTGTTGAAGCCCTTTGGGATGGGGGAGTTGGATGCCAAGTTGGGGCGGATCCAAAGAGAGGAGGGAGTCATACGGCAACTCCAGGACACGAACAAGAGACTGGAGTCCACCATAGAGCAGGCCAAACAGATGGCCACACAGGCCGAGGCGGCCAGCCAGGCAAAAGGCAAGTTTTTGGCCAACATGAGCCATGAACTCCGCACCCCACTGAACGCCATTATTGGTTTTACCGACCTGATCCTGGGTAAGGATGTTGGCGACTTAAACGAAACCCAGGAAGACTATCTGGGCGACGTGCTTCAAAGCGCACGCTACCTGCTTTCGTTGATAAACAACATCTTGGACTTTTCCAAGATAGAGGCAGGCAAGTCGAAGCTGGAGCTGTCTGAGTTTGACTTTGGAGCCGTGCTTTCAGAGTGCATGAACATGGCCAAGGAAAAGGCGGTCAAGCATGGGATACGATTATCAACCAGCATTGAAGAGCTTCCAGAGACCGTGAGAGCGGACCAACTGAAAGTGAAGCAGATTATGCACAACCTGCTGTCCAATGCAGTCAAATTCACGTCGGATGGTGGAGAGGTACGCATGTGCGCCCGAGTGGTTGGTTGTGTGGTTAGACCCGGCCTGCGTCATCACGACCCAGAGGAACTGAGAATTGTCACGGGGCATGTGGATCAAAGCAAACCTGCCCCGGATGAGGATCAGACATGTATTGAAGTTTCGGTTTCTGACACAGGTATCGGTTTGGAGCCCAAGGATATGGCGCACATCTTCAATCCCTTTGAACAGGCCGGAGACATAGCGGATCGTGGGAACAGGGGGTCCGGACTGGGTTTGTCTCTGACAAAGAGGCTTGTAGAGTTGCACGGCGGCAAGATCTGGGCAGAGAGTGAGGGGGCCGGCAAGGGGAGCACTTTTCGTTTCATCGTGCCGGTTCAAGGCCTTGCGTCCGTTCCTCGCCCAGGTGCTTGAACGAATACAAAGGGGGATATGACTACAAACATGGATATATCAACCGGCAAAAAGACCCCGACCATTCTTGTTGTCGACGATGATCCCCTCAACGTGAAAGTGTTGACGGCTATTCTGAAAACAGCCGGTTACCTGACGATATGGGCCCCTGACGGGCCAGAGGCACGCAGGTTGGCCTATGCTCAGCAGCCCGACCTTGTCTTGCTTGACGTGATGATGCCTGGCGAGAGCGGATTCGACACCTGTGTCAAGCTCAAGCAAGATTCTCAGACAACCGACATTCCCGTTATTTTTGTCTCTGCCGTTGATGATGTTTCCAGCAAGGTGAAAGGCTTTGACGTGGGTGCTGTGGACTATATCACAAAACCCTTTGAGAGGGCGGAGGTATTGGCCAGGACTAGGCTGCATCTTAAACTCAAGCTCTCATACGAGGCCGTCATTGAAGCACAGGCAGCGAGGCTGAGGCAGATACAGGATGCCCAGCAGTCGATTCTTGTGCAGCCTCGTGAAATACCGGATGCCAAATTTGGCATCCGGTATGTGCCTGTGCTCGAGGCGGGTGGTGACTTCTACGATGTCTTTTGCGTAAACGAGGGCACTTTTGGATACTTTGTGGCAGACATAAGTGGTCACGATCTGGGAGCATCTTACACAACTTCGGCACTGAAAGCTCTTATAAACCAAAATGCAACGCTGTTACATACACCTGTCGAGACCGTGAAGATTATGAATAGCGTCTTGACCTCGGTGATGCCGGAGGGAAAGTACCTTACGGCCTGTTATGCCCACCTAAATCGTATTCAATCAAAGCTGACAATCATCAGTGCCGGACATCCTCCTGTCATATATCTCGGGGCCAATGGCGAGGCAGAATGCCTGACAGCAAAGGGAGATGTTCTGGGGTCCTTTGAAACAGTGTTCTTCGTTCCCTCAGAAAAGACTGTGTCAAAAGGCGACCGGTTCTTCCTATACACAGACGGTTTGGTCGAGAAAAGTGTGAAAGATGGTGGAAGCACAGATGAAGGTATAGAACAGCTCAGCAGAGCCTGCGCAGATACACTTGAGTTGCCCATTCAGAAGGCAGTCATGGAAATATCACGCAAGCTCTTTCCGGCGGGCAGCAAGCCGCAGGACGATTTGCTTCTGTTGGGTGTGGAGATATAGTCATGTTTGAGGTGTCAAAGGATTCGTGTTGTTTGCAGATATCCCTTTCCGCCACACTTGCAAACATTGACACAGCAAGCGAGGAAACCAAAAACTTTTTGCAGGCAATTGAGATACAGGAAGGCGCCTTCGACGTCATTTTGGTGATGAGGGAGGCGCTCAATAATGCTGTTAAGCACGGAAGCCAGATGAACGGGCAAAAGACCATCAAATATGGCATCTCGGTGAAGGCCAACCATCTGATTATGGAAATTGAAGACGAAGGAAACGGGTTTGACTGGATGGCCAAGCATGGGAAAACAAACTCATCCACTTCAGATTCCGGCCGGGGGCTGGCCATTATGAAACAACATTTTCCGGATATGTCGTTTAATGAAACAGGGAACAAGATGGTCTTGAGGAAAAAATTGTAAGGGTTACAGCACAATGAATGACCGGTTGCTATCAGTGGGCGATGTCTGCAAATACCTCGGCATAAGTCGAGACACGGCATACAAATGGATCGAAAAAAGAGGCTTGCCCGCCTATCGTCTCGGGCGCTTGTGGAAGTTTAAAAGACAAGAGATTGACAATTGGGTGAAAAAGACGGGGAAGGCAAATGTCTCCAGAAGACAAAAACACGAGAGCCAAAGCGCGAACCAATATTGAATCAATTTCTAAAAAAGGAGAGGGACAGATGGCAACGGCTAAGAACAAAGCGGAATCAAAGGTCGTTAGACCAGGCAAAGAAGTCGTAGCCTCCATGGCTGACGGCTTCAAGGAGAAATTGCTCGAGGCGGTGAAGGACGGCACAAAGGAGTTGATCATAGACTTTAACTCCGTGGAGATGATCGACTCCATTGGCATAGGTGTGATCATTGCCGCCCACAATTCAATGAGCAATGCCGGTGGAACGATAAGTGTCAGGAACCTTTCCCCGGACATCTACGGCCTTTTCAAGATGATGCGTTTAGACCAACGTTTTGAGGTGACGCCGGTTGGGTAGTTGAGCGTTGCGATTGAAGATTGTCGACTGAAGACTGTGCTGCTGAAGGCGGGACGGCATGGGGCGTAGAGCTGATAGCTGATAGCTGATGGCTGACAGCTGATAGCTTACAGGAATGATCAATGTTAAATGACAACTGACCAATAGGAGGCCTACCATGAACATTCAGGATGACGAGATTCTGCAGTTTTACGTGGATGAGTCACGAGAGCACTTGGCCGACATTGAAACTGACCTGCTGGCTATTGAGAAGGGCGGTGCCGAAATAGACGAGGAACTGGTAAACAAGGTCTTTCGTGCTGCTCATTCCATTAAGGGGGGGGCAGGTTTCATGGGTCTTACCAATATTCAGGATCTCTCTCACAAGATGGAAAACGTGCTTGGCATGATCAGAAGCAGGGAGATGGTTCCCACTGCCGAGGCAATCGATATCTTGCTGCGGGCCTCTGACGCGCTGAGAAATCTCATAAACAATGTGAGCACAAGCAATGAAACAGACGTGTCAGAACACATCGATGCCCTCACCAAGCTGACCCAAGCCTCCCTGGCCGATGAAGAGAAGGACAGTGTGTCCAAGATGATTGATATCTGTCTTCCTGATGGAAAGCCTGTCTTCTCGGTGGCCGAATATGACATCTCAAATGCAAGCAAAGAGGGCAAGTTCATTTATCTGGTGGAATACGACTTGATTCACGATGTGCACCAAAAGGGGAAGACCCCTCTTGGGGTGCTGAGAGAAATCGAGAAGACCGGCCTTATCCTGGAATGCAAGATTGATGTGGAGACCGTTGGCACCCTTGAGGACAGTGAAATTTCCAACCGGCTTCCATTCCTGGTGCTGTTCGCCACCATACTGGATCCGAACATGATCAATGTCATATTTGAGATCGAGGAAAAAGACAGACACATATATCAGCTTGCACAAGACCTCACCACGAGGCCAATTGGAGAACTACCTCCCGTGGACTCAGTCGCCGCCTCTCCCGAAAGAACGGGAGCAGAGACTGCAGAGGAGAAAACCTCTGCCGAGGCAAAGGTTGAAGATATAGAGCAACCCAGTGTCTCTGCTCATAAAGCTGACGACAAAGACACACAACAAAAGAAAGAGCAAACCGCCAAGGCAACAGAAACTGATGCGAGTCTTCGCGTAAACCTGGGATTGCTTGATTCTCTGATGAACCTGGCGGGCGAGCTTGTCCTGGGCAGGAATCAACTACTTGAGGCTGTTGGGTTAGATGACTTGCGTACCATAAAGACTGCTGGTCAGCGTCTGGATCTTATTACTTCTGAACTCCAGGAGGCCATCATGCTGACCCGAATGCAGCCTATCGGAAACATCTTCAGCAAATTTCCCCGAGTCGTGCGCGACCTGGCCATTACCTTGGGAAAAGAGATAGAGCTGACACTGGAGGGCAAGGAGGTAGAACTTGACAAGACTATAATAGAGGGACTGAGTGATCCGCTGACTCACCTGGTCAGAAACTCCGTTGACCACGGTATAGAATCTCCAGAAATCAGGCAGAAAAGCGGCAAGAATCCGGTAGGAAAGGTAGTGCTCAAGGCCTATCACGAAGCCGGACATGTGAACATAGAGATTATCGACGACGGTGGAGGAATAGACGGAGACCAGTTGGCAGACGTGGCCATGTCCAAAGGCTTGATAACAGAAGAGCAGGCCAAGGACATGTCAGACAAGGAAAAAGTGCACCTGATTTTTCTCCCTGGTTTTTCCACTGCAGAGAAGATTACCGATGTCTCCGGCAGGGGCGTGGGTATGGACGTAGTAAAGACAAACCTTGATAAGTTGGGCGGGTACGTGGATATCGACTCCCGACCGGGTGTGGGGACAAGTCTGAGGATAAAGCTTCCGCTTACCCTTGCCATCATCCCCAGCCAGATAATATTGACTGGAGGAGAACGCTATGCCATCGCCCAGGTGAACATGGATGAATTGTTGAGAATTCCGGCAGCTGAGGTCAAAAACAGAGTGGAAAAAGTGGGAGATGCAGCAGTCGTGAGACTTCGCGGGCAGCTTCTTCCGCTCGTAAGCTTGGCCGATGTCCTTGGTGTGGAAAGGACATATATTGACCCGACAGATGGAACCGAGAAGTCGGAACGCCGCACAAACATTGCTGACAGAAGAAGCAAGAGCTCTTTGCCTGCCACGGAGCAGCTTGATGGAGAGCAATCAGAAGGTGCTCATTCGTCAACGCTCAAAGCCCCTTCGACATCGGAAAACGATATGCCTTTTAGCCCTCTGCCCGCAACCCGCAAACTGCGATCCACAAGTCTCAACCCGAGTGACAGACGTTATCGTGCTGCCAGCGCCATACACGTCGTTGTGGTCACCACCGGATCCATAAAATACGGACTGGTTGTGGACACATTGCAAGATCCGGAAGAGATAGTCGTTAAACCCCTGGGTCGTCATCTCAAGCATTGCAAGGGCTACGCGGGGGCCACCATTATGGGAGATGGTGGAGTTGCTCTCATACTGGATGTGGCCGGCCTTGCCCAAATGGCCAAACTAGCATCGGTGGAGGAAATTGACGAGACAGCCGAAGCGGTCAAAGAATCTCAGAAGGTAAAGCAGGACACGCAGTCCCTTCTCATTTTCAGGAGCGGGGAAGACCAACAATTCAGTGTTCCATTGGGGCTGGTGCAGCGAGTTGAAAAGATCAGAAGGGGCACTATCGAAGAAGTTGGCGGAAAAAAGGTCATGCAGTACCGTGGCAACAGTCTTCCCCTCTTTGCCATTGACGAGGTCGCTCAGGTCAAGCCGTTGGCTGACAAAGAAGATCTTTTGGTAATCGTCTTTGTGCTCTCCGGCAGGGAGGTCGGCCTTTTGGCAACCGGTCCGGTGGATGCGAGAGAGGTGTCTGCCACCTTTGATGACAGCATACTAAGGCAACCCGGTGTCATGGGCTCTGCCATCATCGGCGATCACACTACCCTTATGGTGGATATCTTTGGCATGGTGGAGATCTTGAATCCCGGCTGGTTTGTACAACGAGAGGCACTTCAAGCAAAGGACGGCAAGGCAGTTACGATTCTTTTTGCCGAAGACTCCGCCTTTTTCCGGGCTCAGGTAAAGGGGTTTATGGAAGGAGAAGGGTACAATGTCATAGAGGCAGAAGACGGGCTCATTGCATGGAACCTTCTACAGCAACACGCAGATGAAATATCTCTGGTAGTTACTGACATCGACATGCCCAATCTGGACGGTTTTGGCCTCACCGAAAAGATAAAGGGAGACGAGCGCTTTTCCCACCTTTCGGTTGTAGCCCTGACCACTCTGGCCGGAGAGGAAGACGTGGCCAGGGGAAAAGAGGTAGGCATAGACCACTATCACATCAAAATGGACAAGGAAAGGCTCATGGACCGCATTCATGAACATTTGAAGACATTATGATGGGCACTGGGCAACAAAGGAGGTAACTCATGGCACAGGTGGCAGATACTCAGCAAGGTGAAAAAGCCCTGAAACTGGCTACTTTCTACGTTGGAGAGGCACTCTGCGGGGTGGACATTCTCAAGGTTCAGGAAATCAACAAGAATGTGAAGATGACAAAAGTGCCCCAGGCACCTGAATATGTTTTGGGCGTGCTGAACCTTCGGGGAAAAATTGTCACGGTCATAGATCTGGGCAGGAAGCTTGGCCTGACTCCCGCACAGCACCTTGATGATACCCGAAACATCATCGTCAACTCAAAGGATGAACACATCGGACTTTTCGTTGACCGCATCGGCGATGTGGCAATGGCTAACAGGGAAGATGTCGAATCGCCCCCGGCCAACATAGGCAGTGTTCAGGGAAAATATTTCGCGGGGGTATATAAGACCGAAAAAAACCTTATCGGCATTCTGGATCTGGATGAGGTGCTCAAGGACGAGGGGCATTGAACATAGTGAGGATTGAGTAATCTAAAGAGTACTTACTTGATAGAGAACACACCAAAGGAGGCACTGAAATGCTAAAACATCTCACGCTGCGTATCAAACAGATGGCAGGTTTTCTGAGTATCGCGGTACTTCTCGTCGCGGTCGGGCTCATAGGATACTCAGGCGTAAGAGGTATCAATAAGAACGTGCAAGATATTATCGAGGCGGCACCATTAATGGACGCAGTCATGGAAATGAAAATTGCCGTTGCAAGGGACATGCAGATGCTCATGGAAATGCTTGACTCACAAGACAGCGATAGCCTTAGCCATGCGTGGAAGGAACACGAGAAGTATGTTGCAGAATTCGACTTCTTATCAGATGCTATTTTGAATGGTGCGCAGACAGATGACGGCGTAATCTATGCTGCCAAGGATGAAAAGCTGAAGGAGACAGTCAATCAAGTCCAACAATTGCATGACGAAGAGTTCCAGCCTCTGATCAAGGCCATATATGAGTTGCTGTTGGCAGATCAGATCAGACAACAGGAACAGCTTGCCATGCTTGACGATCAAATCGATGAGATAGGCGAGAGGATATTGGAGGCCCTTGGACCGATAAAAGACGCAGCCAAAAAAGGGATTACGCAGGCAGAATCACAGGCACAGAGTGCAGTCTCAAGATCTGCGACCTTGCTGTTGGTGACGATTGTGTCGGGAGTGATTTTGGCAATCGTCCTTGGCTTTGTCATTAGCGGCGCCATTACTCGGCCCATCCTCAAGGCAGTAAAACTCGCAGAGGAGATGTCTCGTGGCGATTTCACCAAAACACTTGAAATAGATCAAAATGATGAAATCGGGACACTTGCAAGGGCGTTGAACAAGACGGTATCCGAACTCGACGGCATGATAAAGGACATAACAACCGGCGTAGAGACCTTATCGTCTTCTTCAACCGAACTGTCCGCAATCTCTCAGCAGATGTCTGCGGGTGCGGAACAGACGTCAGAGAAATCCAGCACTGTTGCCGTGGCCGCCGAAGAGATGAGTTCCAATATGGCTTCCGTCGCAGCGGCCAGCGAACAGGCATCCACAAATGTAAACGTTGTTGCTACATCGGCAGAAGAGATGACTGCTACTATAAACGAAATTGCCCAAAATTCCGAGAAGGCTCGTTCAATAACCGGTCAAGCTGTAACTCAGGCCAGTGACACTTCTGCACAAATACATGAACTCGGCAATTCAGCCGAGGCAATTGGTAAGGTAACTGAGACCATCACTGAAATTTCAGAACAGACCAACCTGCTTGCCTTAAACGCCACCATCGAGGCTGCCAGGGCAGGCGAAGCTGGCAAGGGCTTTGCCGTAGTGGCCAACGAGATCAAGGAACTGGCCAAACAGACCGCTGAGGCCACCCAGGACATAAAGGACAAGATTGAGGGAATTCAGGGTTCTACCGCAGGTGCGGTTACACAGGTTGACGAGATTTCAGACGTGATAAACGAGGTGAACGACATTGTGTCCACCATTGCCACTGCAGTAGAAGAGCAGTCAGTAACCACCAGAGAAATTGCAGGTAATGTGGCCCAGGCATCACAGGGAATCCAGGAAGTCAACGAGAACGTGACCCAGAGCTCAAGCGTTGCCGATGAAATTGCCAAAGACATTTCTGGGGTCAACCAGGCCGCCAGCGAGATGTCCAACAGCAGCGTACAGGTCAACAGTAGTGCACAAGAATTGAGCAATCTGGCCGAGCAATTAAAGGAGATGGTGGAGAGGTTTAAGGTGTGAGCAGGTATCAGTTATCATTTATCATTTTGTTGATTGAGGATTGAAACTTGGGAGTGGGGGAGTGAAGATTGAAGATTGAAACTAGAAACTGGAAACTGGTGATGTTCAAGGCGCATCCCGGAAACTTCAGATGGACAACGCCGGGGGCGTTCACATTAACTTTAGGCACTTTAGCGCACTTTAGGCAGTTTAGGCACTTTCTCTTACTAATGACCAATGATAAATGATCAATGATCAATGACAAATGATCAATGACCAATATTCCAGCCAACCAACACAGAAAGGAGACGAGCATCATGAAGGCATCCTGTATCACAACACTTCCGTGGGCACTGGTTTGTGCCGCGATCCTCTTTTGCGGGTGGCCTGTTAGTCGGGTCCAATCCGCAGAGGAAAAGAGCTATGTGGGTTCCCAAGCTTGTCAGGATTGTCATGAAACCGAATATGACAACTTCCGGACATATGCGAAAAAGGCCCACTCCTATGAAAGCATCAAGGTTATGAAAAAGGGCCTTACTGACGCGGAATTTCGCGCGTGTTTCGAGTGTCACACGACCGGATACATGAAACCGGGCGGGTTCCGATCAGAGCATGAGACGCCCGGTCTAAAGGAGGCAGGTTGCGAGGTCTGCCACGGGCCGGGGAGCGTCCATTGTGAAAGTGAAGAACCGGGAGATATCAACGGGAGCCTCACGGCAAAGGATTGCGAGGCCTGCCATAGCGCAGAACGCGTAGCCGCTTTTGACTACAAGCCCCTGATCTACGGGGGTGCACACTAGCTAAGAGGAGGGAAATTATGAAACTGCCTACGTTATACGTTGAACATCTGTGGGTCCAGGTACTGGCCGCTTTGTCAGGGGTGTTTATTCTTGTCCTGGGCACCATGATCACTTTGAATATTCGCGGTGAACACGCCATGATCCAGGCCCAGATGAAGCACCAGGGCGAGATGCTGGCAGAATCTGTGGAAGGGGGCATGGATGATGCCCTTGCCATAGGAAACAACGAGGCGGTCCAGCAACAGTTTAGCAGGCTCAAGGAAAAGATCCCTGATGCGGATGTATTTGTTTTTGATTTCAACCGGGTGGTTTCCTTTGCCACGGATGTCGATGTTGTAGAAAAAAGTGTAGAAACCGTGATAAAAGACAAGGCGGCACTCCGCGCCGTTTCCCAGATGCTCCAAGACGGGCAGGCACCCGCAGAACCGTTTGAACAGTGGATCGACGGCACGCCCTACCTTGCCATTCTTCGTCCGGTTCTAAATGAAACCCGCTGTTTTCATTGCCACGGCAACGCACGGAGGGTGTTGGGAGGGACCCTGATCCGGATGTCAACGGAAAAGGCATTGGGCGCAATCCGTTCGGCGCGCAACAGGAACATAGTGATCGGGGTGATCGGTCTAGGTATCATAATGTTTTTGATCTACACCCTGTTTGATCGGCTGGTTAACCGGAGACTGGACAGCATCAAAGACTCGGCAGCAGTCTTTAGCCGGGGAGATCTGACACGAAGATTCTTGGAGACTGCAAAGACCTCTTGTGTTCAGATGCGAAACTGCAACAAAAGAGATTGTCCTTCCCATACGAGTAATCCTAATTACCAAAAAGGCCCCTGCTGGAGCATTTCCGGGTCCAGCGCATCTGAAGTACACTGTCCGAGAGTTCTGAAAGGCAAGGAGGACGGAGGCCTGGATAGTTGCGAGGAATGCGAGGTATTTCAACAAGCATCTCTTGACGAAATAGGCGGGCTTTCCAGGAGTCTGAACACCTTCGTAGCAAGATTGCAGGCAATGATGAAAGACATCACATCCAGCGCCGAGACAGTTGCTTCTTCGTCTTCGGAACTCTCTGCCATCTCACAGCAAATGTCTTCAGGTGCAGAACAAACTTCCAGCAAGGCAAATACTGTTTCTGTGGCCATGGAGCAGACCGCCACAAACATCGGCATGTTTGCCACAGCCGCCGAGGAGATGACCAGCTCTATTAACGAGATAGCCGAGAATGCCGACAGGGCCCACGGCATAACCGATGCAGCGGTCTCAGAATCCCGAAGCGCTTCTGAAAAAATCGGCCAACTTGGAAAGGCAGCTCACGAGATCGACAAGGTAACTGAGGCCATCAGGGAAATCTCCGAGCAGACCAACCTTCTGGCCCTAAATGCCACGATCGAGGCAGCCCGTGCCGGAGACGCCGGCAAGGGCTTTGCTGTCGTGGCCAGTGAGATCAAAGAGTTGGCCCGACAGGCGGACTCCGCCACAGAGGAGATAAGGACCGAGATCCGGGGGATTCAGGGTGCCACAGATGCCACTGTGACTCAGATTGAAGAGATTTCCAAGGTTATCAACGAGGTCAATGAGATTGTCTCAACCATTGCTACAGCAGTGGAGGAACAGTCTGTGACCACTCAGGAGATGGCAAAAAACGTGGCCCAGAGTTCTTCTGTTGTGGGAGAGATCTCCAAAGACATCTCAGACGTCAATCAGGCCGCCGGTGAGATATCTAACAGCAGCTCTCAGGTCAACAATAGCTCGCAGGAGCTGAACAAGTTGGCGGAGCAGTTGAAGCTGGTGGTGGCCAAATTTGAGGTGTAGGCAGTTATCATTTATCATTTAGCATTTTGTTGATTGATGATTGAAACTGGAAACTTAAAACTGGAAATTTGAAACTTGTGCTGTTCAAGGTGGGGGCGCTCACATTAACTTTAGGCATTTTAGGCACTTTCTTTTGCCTATGATAGCTGACGGCTGATAGCTGATAGCTACAGGAATGACCAATGATAAATGATCGATGATAAATGACCAATGATAAATGATAACTGACCAATGATAAATGACAACTGACAAATCCATACGAGTTCTGGTTGTTGACGACACCGTTGTGTATCGGAAGATAGTCAGTGATGTTGTGGCTGAACTGCCGAACGTGGAAGTCGTGGGCACGGCCAACAACGGCAAGGTAGCCATGTCCAAGATAGCCAGGCTGAAGCCGGACGTACTGACTCTGGACATTGAAATGCCCGAGATGAACGGTATCGAGGTCCTGGAACGTATGAGAGCAGAATGTCCAGACATCGGGGCCATCGTACTGAGCACCCTCACCCAAGTGGGTAGCAATATGACGATCAAGGCACTGGAGCTAGGAGCGTTTGATTTTATTTCCAAACCCCAAGCCGGTACCATGGCAGAAAACAAGCAAGAGGTTAGCAACAGCCTTGCTCCAATGCTAAGGGCATTTGTTCGCCGTCGTGACATAAAACGCATATTGAAAGGAAAGCCCTCCCGCGCAGAGGGTGGTTCAGAAAAGAAGGCTTCGCCCGACCTCGACAGTGTGGACGAACGCACAGGGGCAACTCTGCCGCTGAGGCAGAAATCAGAAATTGTGGGTATTGGCATTTCCACAGGAGGCCCCAACGCCTTGGCCCAAATGATGCCTCGCCTTCCTGGCGATCTGGGTGTGCCCGTGTTGATTGTTCAACATATGCCCCCTCTGTTTACCCAATCTCTGGCCGACAGCCTTGACTCCAAATGTGCCATTGAAGTCAAAGAAGCCGTCGACGGGCAGCCCGTGCAGGCAAACGTGGCTCTGATTGCTCCGGGAGGTAAGCAGATGAAGGTCGTTGCAGGTGTCGACGGTGTGACAAGGATGATTAGGGTCACGGATGATCCCGCTGAGAACAGCTGCAAACCCTCCGTTGATTACCTGTTCAGGTCAATAGCCAATCATTACATGGGACGAGCCACCGGGGTCATCATGACCGGCATGGGTTCAGATGGCACCTTGGGTCTGAAGCTTATGAAACGAAACGGATCTGCTGTCATCGCCCAGGATGAGGTCACGTCCGTTGTCTATGGCATGCCCAAGGAGGCTGTTGATGCCGGAGTAGTGGATGTGGTTGAGCCCCTTGATCAGATTGCATCAGCAATCTGTCGCACGGTTCGTTAGCTCTGCCATTGGATATTTGCGATTGAACAGTGTCCATTGTGCTGGTTAGACACTCTTTGGAATGATAAATATTACCCCAGGTGAGATCAAACCTATCTGCCAGTATGTGTACAGCATATCTGGGATTTCCCTTGACGAGGCCAAAAGCTATCTTATTGAGACCAGACTTAGACCGTTGGCTCAAGATCTTGGCTGCTCCTCATATATTGATCTCTGTCA
>SDBT01012151.1_pt1 | contig 13836 bp, 15 predicted proteins | sample 2277101 | NCBI WGS metagenome assembly SDBT01 (sample SAMN10404973, study PRJNA504765) | marine sediment metagenome | isolation source: marine sediment core GS10_PC15, 103 cmbsf | place: Arctic Ocean: Southern Knipovich Ridge | collected 2010
TGTTTGCGAAAAACGGTCAGAAAAGGGCAGAAAAGAAGCGGCTGGCTGGCTGGCTTTTAAAAACTGGCTCAAAGACTACGCAGTTACCAAACGCTATCCAGTGGATTCTTTGATTTTGTGGGAAAAGTTTTTGGTTTACGGCACAGTTTTGGGGATTTCAGAAAAAGCCCTAGCTTCTTTGCCTATTAGTTTTAGCGCGGTTGATCAGAAAATGGTTTTGGCTTATTATGGCGGTATGACGACGTTGACTGGAGCTGATTTGGGTACCAGTATGGCTTCGTTTTCTCAGGCGGCCAGTAGTATTTCTCAGGCAGTTTCCAGCTTATCCAGTACTTTTTCCTCTTCTTACGGCGCTTCTGGATCTGGTTCTTCAGGCGGATTTTCTGGTGGCGGCGGTGGTGGCGGCGGTGGTGGTGGCGGCGGTGGCGGTGGCGCGGGATGAAAATGTAAGATTACAATGAAAAAGATAAAATCTTTCAGAATTTTAATTTTTTTTCTCTTCATTTGTTTGAGCGGTTTTTTTATTTTCAGGTTTATCACCGTAGTTAAGCCTTTTCAGTTTTTTATACCAACAGGAACAATTCTTTCCCCCCAATCTAAAAATTCTTTACACACCGGGGGGGTGAAATTTTCTTTTGCCATTATTGGCGATCCGGAAAACCAGTTGGACAACCTGCAAAAAGCCTTAGAAAAAATCAAAGCAATGGAATTGGAATCTGTGGTGATTGTAGGTGATCTGACTAGCACGGGCACGTCTAAAGAGTTTAAAGCAATAGAAAAAAAACTGGATGATTTTGAGCTTGATTTTTACCTTATTCCCGGAAATCATGATTTATGGTATGAGCGTGAACAAGGAGTTGATGTTTTTAGCCAATACTTTGGCCAGCGCTACTATGCGGAAGAAATCAATGATTATCAGTTTATATTTTTGGATAATGCTGATGAATGGCAGGGCTTTGAGGATAAACAACTTAGCTGGTTAGAGCATTATCTTTTTTTGTCCAAAGATTTTATGTCCGGCAAAATGGAAGGTAAATATTTAGTTTTTACTCATATTCCTTTTTGGCATCCGGAGAACAAAAAAGCCATGGGTGAATATAGTCAAGCGATGAAAGATCAAGCCTATGAAATGCTGCAAAAGTTTTATCAGTCACCGCCATTGGCGATTTTTTCCGGCCACTTGCACAAAACAGGAGACTATAATTATGGCTGTGGCAATGGCCAGCAGATCCGGATGATTAATGCCGGCTCCATCCATGAAATCCGCAATCTGCAGCTGCCGCGGTTTTTACAGATGACGATCCTAACAGGGGGGCAGTTGCAAGTAGAGGAATTAGAAATTAGCAAAAGCCGATGACGATACTTGCTCCCAGCATGCCTTGCTGAATTGTGAGCCAATAGTGGTCAAAACTCCCAAGGAAGAGTAAAGTCATTAACAACGCTAACCTCAATAAACCCAATTTTTTATTTACTAGTTTTTCTGGTTTTATTATTTTTGTTAAGCCGTAAATTGCCAAAGTTATACCTATTAGGCCGCCCTCGCTGAGGATTAACAAAAAGAGATTATGGACCGGTTGCAAAAAGCGGTAATCAGCTATTACTTGACCAAATTCTTCCATCCTTGGAATAAAATTGTTCAGGCCGACGCCAAAAATAGGGGAGGTCAGCCAAAGATCAAAAGCAATTTTATTCAGTTGACCCCTCCGGCTCCAGGAACTGGCACTATAATAGTTTTCCACCCATCCTTGATTTTTGCCCCAAGCGATTATTCCGATGATGACAGCGCTAACAAGTAACAAGCGGCAAAACGCCGGAATAGTAAGCTTTTTGCTGTTTTGGCCTTTAATACTTAATACTAGTGTAAAAGCGAGCCAGGCAGGATAAGAAAAAGTTAAAAACAAAGCCGTTGATCCTAATAAAAAAGCCAAAATTGTTATATTTGACCTACGGCCGTGAGCTGGAAATAACAATGTTAGAATTAATATTAAGATTAAATTGGTGACTAAAAATCCAGCTAAAATATTAGGATGGGGAAATGTTCCCATAGGCAAGACTTTGACTTGGCCCAAGAAAAAGATTGTTTTAATGCCTAAAGTAGCGCTGTTAAAAAGCTGTTCGCCAAAGAACCAGTAGCCAAAAACCGAGCCCTGTTTCAGCCATTGCCAAATAGCTAAAATTGATTGCCAGGAAATTGAAAGACTTAAGACTTTAATGATGTTTTTTGATATAGAAGTTTGTTTTTTGACATACATTGTAAATAATATTAGTTCTATTACTTTTAACCATTTGTAAACCGCCGCCGGCCGGTTTTTACTTAGGAAGATATTAATGAGACAATAGATCAATAAGCCAATAAGCCAAAAAATTAGATTTCTTTTTTTTGAAAGTTTGAAAATTAAATCATTGAAACATCGGGAAAAGTTTTCAGAAAGAACTTCTATTAGCCACAAGCCCAGCAAAATTAAAATCAGAATATCTGTTAAATAAACTGTTGGAATCAGGTAGTCTGTCAAAATTCCGTGAACATAGCTCCAATTTTGGGGCCAGTGTTTGGCCAAATTACAAGGGATTAAAAACACCAAAGCATAAAAAACATACTCTTGAAGTTTTTTTAAATCCATGGATTTATTATATCATTCTAAAATGCTTGGGATATTTTTCTACGGCCAAACTTTAGCTTTCAGTAATCAACTTTTCTGGATAAAGTGTTAGAGAGTTTTTATAAAAATATGATACAATATTCTCATGCAGTTAAAACCTCAAATTAAAACTCTCAAAAATGGTTTGCGCTTGCTGACTTTGGATTTGCCCCAGATGCGTTCAGTCACGACCATTGTTATGGTCAAGGTGGGCTCGCGCTGCGAAACAGAACAACAAGCAGGTTTGTCTCATTTTCTGGAACACATGGTTTTTAAAGGCACCCAAAAATATCCGACTGCTTTTGATCTGACTTCTACAGTGGATGCGATTGGCGCCGAATTTAATGCTTTTACTTCTAAAGAATACACTGGTTTTTATGTCAAATCAGCCAGTGAGCATCTGGATTTATCTTTGGATGTTTTGTCTCAGTTGGTTTTCCAGCCGCTTTTGCCAGCCGCCCAGATGGAAAAAGAAAAAGGCGTCATTATTGAAGAGATCAATATGTATAAAGACAATCCTATGGCCAAAGTCGCGATAGACTTTGAGACATTAATGTATGGTTTGACACAGTTAGGTAAGCCGACCATTGGTAATAAAAAGTCTATTTTAAAGATGAAGAAAAAGGACTTTTCAGATTATCTGGCCCAATATTATCAACCCCAAAACATGATTTTGGGCATTGTAGGCGGGATTAAGACATTTAATCACCACATTTTGTCTAGTTGGAAAAAAGGCGGGAGACAGCAAAACAAAGCGGAACTTAAAGATCTTAATTTTATGCAAAACCAGCCAGCGGTCAAACTGGCCAGCAAAAAAACAGAACAAACTCATTTTTCTTTAGGGACGCGGACCTTTGCCAAAGGACACAAAGATCGTTATGTTCTGGCAGTTTTAGCCACTATTTTAGGTGGCAATATGAGCTCCAGGCTGTTTATGGAAGTCAGAGAAAAAAGAGGTCTGGCTTATTATATTAAAACAGGTACCACTAGCTATTTTGACAACGGCTATTTAGTGGTTCAGGCAGGGACAGATGTGCGTAAAGCCCCAGAAGCAATTAAAGTAATATTAAATGAGTTTTCAGCCATCAGCCGTCAGCCATCAGCGATAGAAATAAAGCGGGCTAAAGACTATCTTAAGGGCAAGCTGGCTTTAGGTTTGGAAGATTCCAAAGGTATTGCTAGTTTGTTTGTGGAAGATCTTTTATTAGAAGGACGCATGCGCCTCCCCCGGGAGATTGTTAAGGAAGTTGAGAAAGTTAGCTTAGCTGATATTAAAAGAGTTGCCCAAACGATTTTTGTTCCCCAGGGTTTGAATTTGACCATCATTGGGCCATATGAAAATGAGGGGAAATTTGAAAAAATATTGAAAATATAATAAATTATATTTATAAAGGAGGAATTATGTCTAAATTACAAAGATCAGTGGTTTTAATTAAACCCGATGCCTTGCAAAGAGGTTTAGTAGGGGAGATTATTTCCCGGTTTGAGCGCAAAGGTCTTAAGCTCATGGGTTTGAAAATGTTGGTTTTGCCAGATGAGCTTTTGGATCAATGGTATAGCCATCACAAAGACAAGTCTTTTTTTGGCAACTTAAAAAGTTTTATGGAGTCAGCGCCAGTGGTAGTGATGTTGTGGGAGGGATTAGAGGCCATTTCCGTGATTCGCAAGCTATGCGGCACTACCAAAGGCTATGAAGCTGAGGCTGGTTCAATTAGAGGGGATTATTCAATTTCTAATAGTAATAATATTATTCATGCTTCAGATTCAGATGAAGCCGCTAAAAAAGAAGAAAAGCTGATTTTTGAAAAAAAGGATATTTTTGACTATGACAAGGGTGATTATCTTTGGGTTTACTCCCTGAAAGAGCGCCAATAAAACCATAAGTTTTTCCTAACAAGTTTTAAGGTTTTATAACTAACCTTAAACACTGTCTTGACAAAAATTGGCAAAAAATGTTAAGATAGGTTTATTATGATGAAAACAATTAATATTTCTCTACCCCAGCAATTGTCTTCTCGAGTCAGTCAGATTGTAGATAGGGAGGGCTATGCTTCTAAGTCTGAGTTTTTCAGAACCCTGCTGCGGCTTTATTTATCCTTAACCGTTCTAGAAAAAGAAAAAGAGTTAACTTTTTTACCTTTTAAAAAACAACCTTTGGATCAGGTAGAAAAAGAGTTAGTCAAAGCAGACTACAATCAGAAATTTATTAAAAGCGTGGTTAAAGGACTGGAGAAATCTTCTGTTTATGCAAATAAAACCACTCAGAAAAGATCTTAAAAAGATCTTACAAAAACATTCTTTAAAGAAAAAATATCAAAAGCAAAAATCGCTTTTTGAAAAAAATCCTTATCATCCTTCTTTAAATACGGAAAAACTAAGACCTAAGAAACTAAATATCTATTCCTTCCGTCTAAATAGAAAGTGGCGAGCAATTTTTATTATTACAAATAACAAAGTAGAAGTAGTGGATATCAAACTTCATTATCATTGATCATGCTATTGAGTAGGGGGTCTGATGTTTAAAAGCATTTTGCTTTAGCCAGTTAATCACTTTTTCCGCTTTTTTAAATCCCCGGGCTTTAATTTCTCCAGCGCCCATTTTTTGTTGGATATATAAAAATAGTACTTGATCAGCTTCTTTATAAGTAAAGCCAAATTGTTTTTCATCTGTTTGACCAGGCCAAAGGCCAGCCGAGGGAGCAGCTTGCCTAATTTCTTGAGGCAGATTTAGATATTGGGCCAATTGATAAACTTGGGTTTTGTAAAGATGACGGATGGGTTCAAAATCTGAGGCTTGATCACCAAACAGAGTAAAATAGCCCAGTAAATGTTCAGAGCGGTTTTCAGTGCCGCAGACCAGAGCCTTTGTTTTTTTCGCCCGATCATAAATCATTATCATTCTGGTTCTGGCGATCAGATTACCCAGTCTGATGTTGTCAGCAATTGAGCAATTGAGCAATTGAGCAGCCGAGACTACAATTTTTTTAATATTAATCTTCACCACATTTTTTCCCGGAATTTTTACTTGTTTGATCACAAGATTTGCCAGCTTCATGTTTTGTTTTCCATAGGGGAGTTTGAGAACCAAGATATTTTGAGGACCAATGGCTTGACTTAGCAGACTTAAACAAACCGCTGAATCCACTCCGCCGGAAACCGCGATGACTACTTTTTCAAATCCCTGTTGTTGTAAGGTGGTTTGGATAAAGCTGATGATTTTTTTAGCTTCTTTTTGAGGATTGATAGCTAACATGATTTTGTAATTTTTAATTCAAAATTTTTAATTTTTAATCAATTCTTAATGACTTAATTTTTAATAAATTAGTAAATAAAAATTCAATAAGAATTAAGAATTAGAAATTAAAAATTAAAGGTATAATTTATACCTTTTGATATACAAGTTTACCTTTTGATCTACTAAATAATTAATACTTAACTTGTTTTTTATTCTTTTTCTAATAATAGTGGCGGAAATATTGGTTTTGGCCAAAAGCGGATGATTAATGATTTTAAACTGATATTCTTTTTTATCTAACCCGAACTTTTTTAAATCCAAATCAAAAGTAGGCCGGGGGATTACCCAAAAAACATATTTTTGCGCCAGTTTTTGCCATTGCCCCCATTTTTTAAAATATTTAAGATTATCAGAACCGAGGACAAAAGAAAACCGATGTTGGGAATATTGTTGATCCAAAAGCTCCATTAACTGCCAGGTTTCACCAGAAAGCTGGTTTTTGATTTCCTCATCGCAGTATTTGATTTGGTGATTAGTCATCATTTGCGTCATGGCTTTGCGATGGACAACAGCAGCCATGTTTTTGTCAAAAGTATGTTGAAAGCAAGGAGTGAGCCAGATTTGCTCCATTGGAGTAAAATCCAACGTTTGCCGGGCCATAATCAAATGGCCCGAATGAGGAGGGTTGAATTGTCCGCCTAAAATACCGATTTTCATAGTGTCGGAGTGCTGGGAATTGAACCCAGTGCCTCTCGATCCCGAACCGAGCGTTCTACCGGTGAACTACACTCCGAAAATTTTCAGTGTTTACACTGTAAAATTACATAATAGCGTGTTTACACTTTAAAATTATACTTAATTTTACAGTGCTCCTACCAGGAATTGAACCTGGATTTAAGGTTTAGGAAACCTTTGTTCTATCCATTGAACTATAGGAGCAAAACTAGTTGCTGATTACTGGTTTATTTTATCACTTTAGCTCAATCGCATAAAGATTGGGAGGAAGCTTGGAATCGGGATTAAGGTTGGTGAGGATGAGAATGTTGCTGGCGGTTGGCCAGGGATAGGCAAAAGCGTTTTCAAAAGGACCGGCGTAGATTGTAGTCCGGTTGGTATTATCATATTCCAAGATTATGATTTTATCTGAATTAGTGTAAACCAGGTGGTGGGAAGTGGGGAACCATTGGATATTTTGAGTATATAAGGGTGAGTATTGGTTTTGGATGGTTTCCATGCGCTGTTCCACTGCTTCTTGAGCCTCTTGGGTGTCTTTTTTAGCTTCTTTGACCTGCTCAATAAAAAAGTTTTTATCCTCCTTAAGATCATAAACATAAATCCGGTTGGGTTTTAAATCCCGTTCCTCCGTCTGAGTATTGGAGGCGGGTAAGACGGGGATTAGTTTTTCTGGAATCTTTGTTTCAGTTGTGGAGGTGTAAAGGATTTTTTCTTCATCCGGAGCAAAATAGACCAGTTTAGCTGACTCTGAGGCTATTTTTTGCATTTCTTCAGGCAATTTTTTCCATTGTTGTTGTCTTTTGAGTTCCAGTTCTTTTTCCCAGTCGTCTAAAATCAAGGTTAATTGAGCAGAAACGTCTTTTAAATCAGTACTTTTATTAAGTTTGTTAGTTTCCAAAAGGATCGCGCCGGTTTGGTTTTTGGCTAAAATTTGGGTGTTATCTGGCGACCAGCAAAGTTTTATCTGGCTAAAATCAAAAACCGAGCTGGTTTGGCTGATTTGCTGGACTTGCGGGGTAAAATTGCTGCTGCCCATATTTAAAACATAAAGGCCGTTTTTGAGCCGGCCAGAGGCAGAAGCAACGGAAAAAGCCATTTTCTGGCCGTCAGGAGAGGGAGTCAGGTTTTCTGCCCCGGAAAAAGTCAGGCCCTTAAGATTGGGTACTGCCGGGAAAAGATGAGCATTCGCCTGAGTTACCAGTTCTTGCTCCAGCCTTAACTTTTTTTCCCAAGAAATATAGCCGTCTTTGACTACTTTAACCAGATATTCTCCCGGAGGCAGGTTTAAAGTGTCATCAGTGGCTGTGGTGAGCTTATCATTAATATAGACGGAAGCGCCTTTAGGGAAAGAATTAGCTACCAAAAGCCCGGTGCCGGAAACCGTTTTTCCCTTGAAATCCAGGCGGTAACCCTTGGCAAACCTGATAGCCGCGAAAGTGCCTAAGAACAAAAATAAGGCCACCCCTAGGGTAATCAAAAGTCTTTTATTCATTAACGATTATTATATCAGAGCATTGTGGCAAAGGAAAATGGTTGATATAATTGGTTTAAGGAAATTCTAAACACTAAATCATATTTAGAATTTAATTTTATGCTATTTAAACGTTTAGCTATTGACTTGGGTACGACTAATTCTATTGTTTATCTTGAGGGGCAAGGGATTGTTTTGCGGGAGCCGAGCGTGGTGGCGATTTCTTTACGGGATAAAAAAGTGCTGGCAGTGGGCCAGGAAGCCAAAGACATGTTGGGTCGGACCCCAAGCAATATTATTGCTTCTAAGCCGATGCGCGAAGGAGTAATTGCCAATTATAAGGTTACCGAGGCGATACTCCGCTATTTTTTGCAAAAAGTATGCGGCCGGTCATTTTTATTTAAGCCGGAGGTGTTGATTTGCGTGCCGGCCGGTTGTACTAAAGTAGAAAAAAGAGCGGTGGAAAATGCGGCTTTGTCAGCGGGAGCCCGCAAAGTTTATTTAATTTACAAGCCTTTGGCCGCGGCCGTGGGCGCCGGTATTTCTATTGCCGGAGCCTCAGGTAACATGGTGGTGGACATGGGCGGCGGCGCCGCTGAAGCAGCGGTGATTTCCTTGGGTAGCGTGGTTGCTTCCCAAAACTTGCGTGCTTCCGGCAGTAAAATCGACGATGCTATTGCCGTTTTTGCGCGCAAAAAACATGGACTAGCGATTGGCGAGAATACCGCGGAAAATGTCAAAATAAAAATTGGTTCAGCCCTTCAACAGCAAGGAAAAGCCAACAAAAAAATTAACCTGAGTGGTCGGGATAATATTTCCGGTTTGCCCCGCAAAATTAAAATCAGTACCAATGAAATAGCTCAAGCCATTCATCCGTCTTTAGTCAAAATCAGCGACATGGTCAAAAAAGTGTTGGCTGATATCCAGCCAGAGCTGGCCGCGTATGTCATTGACAAGGGGATTGTCATGAGCGGTGGTACCGCGCTGTTGCGAGATTTTGACCGGTTTTTGACCAAAGAAACAGGAGTGGCTTGCTATGTAGCTGAAGATCCGGTTCTTTGTGTTATCAAAGGAACAGGGTTAGTTTTGGAAAACTTAGCCAAATATCATAAAAATATGGCTATTATATAAGTACTTTAAAAAGGGATATATATTTGACTATTAGTCAAATATAGTTTCTAATTTCTAATTTTCAATTTTCAATTTTAGATTGATAAATTAATGAAATTAGAGAGTAAGAAAGATGTTCGATTAAGAGTACTTTTAGTCTTTTACATTTAGAGTAGATGTCTTATAATATATAGAATTAAGGATAAATAGTCGCTGTTGGTCAAAAAACTAACTTTTATTTTAAAGAAAGGCGCAATCTTTAAGCACTTTTAACATATAAAATATGTAATTTTATTAATTTTGGTTTAAAATTGAAGCAATAGTTTAGCAGTCATAGTGCTTTGTTGCTAAATTTTGACCGATGAGGTTTTTTTACTGTAATATCAAACAAAATTTGCAAATTTTCAAAACCAAAAGGGCAAAAACCAGCTCTTTTCATATATGCTCATGAAGCCAAAATCAACTAAATCAACTAATTATGGGATAAATTTTTTTCAAGCTAAAGTGCTGGGAATCAAAGTAAACTTCATTTCTTTGCCCCAAGCCTTAATAGAGGTAGAAAAATTAGTTAACTATAACAAACAAGGTCAAATTAGTACACCGAACCCAGAACATGTAGTAATTGCCCAGAATGATTATAGGATGAGTCAGATCATTAATAAATCCTGGCTTTCTGTAGCGGATGGAGTGGGTTTGGTGTGGGCAGTCAAATGGTTAAATTGTAAATTATTTCCAATTTTTCCAAATTTACCCAAATGTTTTTTGAGCTTTATTTCTAAAAAGAATAAAAAAGATACTCAGCTAAAACCTTTGTCTGGAGTTGATTTAATGATAGAACTTTGTCAGCTGGCAGCTGACAAAAAGTGGCGGGTTTTTTTGTTGGGCGGCAAAGATCGCGCCGCTGAAATTGCGGCGCTTAAATTAAAAATGCAAAATGCAAAATTAAATATTAAATATTTTCAAGGACCTAGAAATATTGAAAACGAAACTGCGGCTGAACGAGCGGAAGCAATACGGCGGATTAATAAATTTAGGCCCCATTTGCTTTTTGTGGCCTACGGCGCGCCCATGCAGGAAAAATGGATTGCGGCTAATTTGCCCCAACTTAAAATTAATGTGGCCATGGGAGTAGGGGGAGCTTTTGATTATTTAGCTGGCCGGGTGCAGCGAGCGCCTCAATGGCTTAGGAGAGGTGGCTTAGAATGGCTCTGGCGGCTGATACAAGAGCCTTGGCGATGGAAAAGACAGTTGAGGTTAGTGAAGTTTGTGTGGCTGGTTTTAAAAGAGAAGCTGCAAAGATTAAGTTAGTTCTTGTTTGTTTTCTTGAATTCCTAACAGCCAAAGCACGGCTGCTTTTTTATAACGGCGGTCGCCGCGGGAATTAATCCGGATAGCTGGCAGCTTGCCGCGTTTGCCCCAGCGTTTGATAGTCAAAGAGGAAACCCGGAGCAGTTCTGCCACTTCAGTTACCGTTAAAAGGTCAGGTAAATTTTCTAAAGAAATTTTTCTTTTTTTTCTTTTACCCTTAGGAGAAGCAGAACTTGTACTAGTTTGATTACTTAAGTCTATCTTTGATATATTTACGTCTTCCATTTTTAGCCTCCCCATGATAAGTTTTAAACTATATCAATTAATAACAATTTACTAATTTAACTATCAAACAATATTAAATTATAGTTTCAACATATCACAAAGGAACAAAAGATGTCAATAAGTAAATAGGCTTTCAGTGGTAAAATTAGCCCAATTTGACAATTAACAGATAAGATTAGCCAATAGTGACTTGGAATTGATAATTGATTGGGGATGAGATTTTAATATAGGTTTTTAATTGCGTGGATTGAAAAGTTACGGCTTTTTATTTTACCACCATTGTTTTAGATAACTAATTTGTTTTACAAGCGAACACATTTGCCACTCATTTTCTAGTAATCTAACTATCTATCAACCTAGTAATTTTAGTGATTTTAATTTGCCTATTGACATACTTTTCACAAATATAATACAGTAGTATATATAAGCTTATAAACTTGGACAAAAATGTCCAACTTTTAGAGGAAAAATGGATAGCCTGCCCACTACCAGCAAAAACCCGCAAAACTCCTTTTTTACTGTATCCCAGGCAGCTGATTTCCTAAATATTTCAGCCAAGACCTTGCGCCGTTGGGAAGCCAAAGGTATTTTAGTGCCTTTGCGCACTACTGGTGGTCAAAGAAGATATCATCGTCAAGCCTTGCAAAATTTTAAAAGCAAAAAAGAACTCACCCGGATGTTTATCCGCGAGTATCCAGTTGATTCAGCTAAAAGTAGAATCCCAACTCCAACATCTGCCCATAAATTTATTTTTAACCAAAAACTGCTTTACTCTTTAACTATTCTGCTTTTATTGGCTTTATTGCCTGCTTTAGCTTTTTTTACTCCATTGGGTTCAATTTTAGGCCAGGGAACTTCTCAACTAGCCAATTTTATATCTAATTTATGGCAAAAACCCCAAACTGCCCTCCAAGAACCAGATTCAGCCTGGCAATTAGAGAAAGAACCTTTAATTGGCGCTGACGAACTCGAGTTAGTTGAGGAGGAGCCTTTAAAACTCCAACCTCTGGGTTTATCTGGTATAGAAATGCTAGGGGGGAAGATACAGATTGATATAGAAGGCAATATTTTGATACAGGGTGATTTGGAGACAGAAGGGGTAATTAAAGCCAAAGGATTCTGTATTGATAATGTTTGTTTCACTAAAGAACAATTGCAAAAGATTTTAGAAAACCTGGAGTAAGTAGTTAGTAGTAAGTAGTAAGTATTAAGCAATATGAAAATCAAATCATTTACAGATTTAATTGCTTGGCAAAAAGGACATGAATTAGTTTTATTAATTTATCAAATTACCACTCAATTTCCCAAAAGAGAAACATATTCTTTTAAGTAGAGTTGAAATTATTTCAACTCTACTTGAGCGCCGACTGCTTCCAGCACTTTTTTGGCGTTTTCCGCCTCTTCTTTTTTCACTCCTTCTAAAAGGTCTTTGGGAGCGGCTTCAACCAAATCTTTGGCTTCTTTTAAACCTAAGTCTGGTTTTATTCCTCTGATCGCTTTGATGACGCCGATTTTATTGGCGCCGGAGGCGGCTAAAACCACAGTGAATTCTGATTTTTCTATGGGGGCTTCGCCTTGCGGAGCGCTCGAACCAGCCGGAGCTGGTGCCGGTACTGCCATAGCTTGCGCAGAAACACCAAACTTATCTTCCAAAGCCTTAACTAGTTGGGCTAATTCCACCACGCTCAGCGTGGCTACAGACTCAATGATTTTTTGCAAATTAGCACTGACTTTGACTTTTTTTTCGGCTCGAGGCCGATCAGCCTTGGGCTGATTTTCTACTTTTTTTACTTTACTTTTTTCATCTGCCATAATTATTCACCGCCCTTCTTTTCTTGGAGAGCTTTTAAAACCCCCACTAATTTATTTAAATTTCCTTTAAGAGCGTAAACTAGGCCGGCAATGGGACTATTTAAAATTACTACTAATTGAGTTTGTAACTGTTCCCGGGAGGGGAGTTGGGCCAAATTAATCACTCGGTCTTCAGCTAAAAACTCTTTAGCTAAAAATCCGACTTTGATTTTGGGCAAATCATTTTCTTTAAAAAACTCATATAAGGCCTTGATAGGAGCGATTTCATCTGCAAAAGCATAAAGGATGGCCGTGGGGCCAGTGAGGACTTCATCAGTTTCCAAGGTTAAGTTTGCCGCGGTAAAAGCCAGCTTGATCAGGCGATTTTTGTTGACTTTAAGTTCGCCTCCAACTGCTTTGACCCTGTTTCGCAAATCACTGATTTTTTCTACGCTCAGACCTCGGTAATCAGCCAAAACTACAGACTTGGCCTGGTTGAGTTTATCTTGAATTTCTTTAACTTGGTTAATGTTTTTTTGACTTGGCATAGTTGTTATTTACGGTTGATAAATCATAAAAAAAGCGCTCCGAAGAGCGCGCTTAATACTAAATACTTAATACTAGCTACTAATTTCCTCGGTAGGATTTATTTTTACCTACTGTCTTTGGACAAATGTTATTTTAACCAGCCTTTTAGTTAATGTCAAGTTTGATTGCCGGGGAATGAGTGCTGGTTAAAACTGCTTTTTTGATCAGGCTGGGTTTAATTTCTTTGATTAAAGCTTCTAAATTTTCCAAAAGTTTTTTTTCTCCAAAAGAGATTTTGCCCATGATAATGTGCATTAAAGGTTCTTTGGGTTCGGTTTTGTACCTTAATTGGCCAGCTTCCAATTTCTTTTTGGCCTTTTCCGGTTGGTCAGTGATCGTGCCGGTCTTAGGATTAGGCATTAGGCCTTTGGGACCGAGGATGCGGGCCACCTTGGCAATTTTACCCATCATTTGAGGGGTGGCAATCAAGACGTCAAAATTAATCTTTCCTTTTTCTATTTGCATTAAAAGTTTATCATCAGCAATAGCAATGATTTGTTTTTTGCCGGTGCCGTGGGGCAGACTGATGAGCCCTGAGATTTTGTTTTCTCTGGTATTAAGATGAAGTTCGACGGTTTCATCTATTTTAGAGTTGGCAATTTTACAAAGTAGTTTGAGGGCATCAGCCGGGGGATAGAACGTGGCATGGTCAATTTTGGTGCGCAGCTGGCGGT
>SDBT01012153.1_pt1 | contig 13835 bp, 12 predicted proteins | sample 2277101 | NCBI WGS metagenome assembly SDBT01 (sample SAMN10404973, study PRJNA504765) | marine sediment metagenome | isolation source: marine sediment core GS10_PC15, 103 cmbsf | place: Arctic Ocean: Southern Knipovich Ridge | collected 2010
CTTAAAGAAATTATCGAAGTAATGGGTACTGATTATGATAGAGCGCAAATTATAAAGGAATTAAACGCACTGGCACACCGTATTAAGGAGGAAACGAAATTATGGAAGAATGCGATTCACGAGACTTCGGGCTTAAAAAGCGTTCTAGCGAAAGGTAAGGAAATCCCACAAAATAAGAGTAGAAATAAAAAAAACAATTTTGTCGGGTGAAGATTAGTTTACAAATATATGAAAAAAAAGAATAACTAAAAAAAATTGAAATTTAGTTTTGATATATAAAACCAAAATTTATACTTAATCATAGAAATTTATCCCCTAATATAAAAATACATCAAACTTTAATACAAATGAAATATCCTCAATTTTCTAAGAAGTTATAATTTATGAGTGATCAATAAAAAGGAAAAACTGCAAGTATGTCAAAAATCTAAGAATCTTTATTTGATTCTATTAATCCAAAAATAAGAAACCAGCACTTAGATTTACAATACGTATATAATAAATCGTGATTCTTTACAATACTTGCATTTACTCAATTTTCTAAATATAATTAATAATTCTTTGTTCAAAACGGTTACATTTAAAAAGACCACTGGGTCACTTATATCTCTTAAGAAATAGTGAAAAAGTAATTGAAAAAGATTTAAACTTTACGATATGATAGAAAATGAATAGAACCTCCCTAAGAAATGATGAAGTCTACTTGAATCCAACGTCAACTTCTCAATTCTCTACAGAACTAACTTGTGATGCTTGTAATTCTGCAGATATAATTGAGACATTGGAAGGATATACTTGTAGAACATGTGGACTCTTATTAGAGATACAAAAAATGGTATATAATCGTCCATATAATAACGATATTATACAATACGCTGTTTTAGGAACTACTCAAATAGGATCTGTAGGTGAAAGGCTTCAAAATGCATATTCTGCTAAATTAAAAAAGCTAAGTAAGCTTCAATCAATAAAAAATAACAAAGAACTCACCATAGAAAAGGCAAGAATTGAAATATCCCGAATTTTTAATTATTTACATTTACCAAGCTCTTTCAAAGGGATTGTTTTAGATAATTTTAAGCAAATGTATAAAAAAATAAAACCCGGAACGAAATTTAGAAGTTTTGAAAAATTAGTCCCAATATCTATTTACTTCTGTCTTAAACTTCAAATTTTGAATTTTTACCCTCAATATAAAGAGAGAAATCGTAAGGAATATATTCTACAAAGAGTACTTGAAATTTCTGAACATTTTCAATTGGGAATGGTTTTCTACTACCAGTCAAAGAAGATTCTATATAAACTCTGGGAAAATATTAAAAATACTACGGATAATGTAATTGCTGGCGTAGTTGCCTCAATTTCTATTTTGTGTAGCTATAAAGAAAAAGTGACAATTAATTCCATCTGTAATATGCTTGGAATTAAAATGAGCACTATTCATTTTCAAATAAAGAAAAGAATATTCGAACGATTTAATAATTCTGAATTTGTTAGTCTTGTGAAGTCTTCTGAAATTTTGAAAAAAATTATTAAAAAATTTGACTTATTCGAAATTGAAGACTATATTGATGTTGATGGTGAAAATAAACTAAAAGAGATTACTCTTAACATAATTAATATTAATTTAGGTAATACTGTTCAAGTATTCAATAATTATGATTCTTTTAAATATTATTTGTATGCATTAAAAACTATTAATGGTTATCCTCTTTTTATTTCTTTAAAGATATTTAGTCCTACTATTAGATTTGAGAAACAACAGGTAAATACTTCAACAAACAGAAATAAATTTAATAAGTTGGAAGAAAAATTATTTGATATTGAGTTTTTAAAGTATAATGCGGGGAAAGATCCTCCTGTTCTGAATCATACAACCCCATTAACTGTTTAATTACTCAGTTTAAGAAATAGTGAGGATAACAAGGCAAAAACCAGGGTGTGGCACCGTTGTTCGAGTCTAACTCGAACAACACTTTTTTTTTTAAAACATTTTATTTCTATTATTAAAATCTTGATATATCTCAAGTTTTATTCTGCCATAATAAAATTTCTAAAATAAAAGATATATACCATTAAAGCAAATTATATGATAAAGGTTAGAAAATTAAATAGAATTACATTTTAAGAATCTAAGAAAATGGTTGAAATAAAAAAAGATATATTAGCACCATGCGGGTTATATTGTGGAGTCTGCTCGATTTATATGGCAGATAGAGATAATAATCTGAAGTTTAAGCAAAGTCTTGTGAAACTTTATCAACCTTTAACAAAAACACCTGAAGATATCTCCTGTCACGGTTGTATGTCAGATAACCAAGACAATCTCTTTATCTTTTGTAAGACTTGCGGTATAAGAAAATGTATAAAGGAAAAAGGATTTGAGGGATGTTATGAATGTGAAAAATTCCCTTGTTGGCGAATAAATCGATTTCCAGTACCTGTTGGGAAAAAAGTGATTATGAGGGTCATTCCTTATTGGAAAGAACATGGAACCGAAAAGTATGTTGAATCCGAGGTAAAACGATATCAATGCCCCGAATGTGGGAATCCATTGTTCCGTGGAGCAAAAAGATGTAATAAGTGCAAAATTGCAGTTGATGTTGACTGAGTTTTTATCTCTTTAGTAAAAATTGCTTAGGGGAGTCCGTAAATTCTTGAATCAAAATATTTTTAAATTCGGAGTCTAATTGGTTAAATGTAATTTTGTTTTTAGTGTATATCTTATTAAATTGCTTTTTTTTTGACAAGCTTAAAAATGAGACAGTTGCATTGGAAATCCCAAAGATATGTTGATTATTTTTATACTTGAACACATCAAATACAAGTTTAGAAACATCATAAGAGACTTCATTCTGCCTCTTCTTTAAAATTTCATTATTTTTTTTGGTTGATCCTGAACTCATCTTTCATCTTAAGAGTATTTTATGTAATTAATATAAAGTACTCGTATTTAAAGAAAAATAGACCAAGAGTTTAGTGTAATTTTTTGTCGTATAGATACGTTAGCAGTTTTAGGAGAAATTTTGAAAATTGTTATATAATTCTAATTGTATTCCAGCTTTTATTTAACGTATTTCTTCAATATCTGCATATCTTGATAGTAGTTCTAAAACTTCACTTGAAATCTCATCATATTTTTCGGGAAGCTTCTCAAAATATAGTATATTTTCTTTCCGGGAAGAATTGAATAAGTTATGTAACCTAACAACCATCTGATTTCTTAGTTTGAGTGGAATCTCATTAAAGAATTTAAATATATACCGTTCATTAATGTTTCTATGAATTTTTATCAGGAAAGCAATTAATGAATATAGGAAATAATCGTTTTTAATAAAACCAAATCTGTTATTTTTTACTACTTCAGCTAAATTTGAAATTAGGTTAAATTTACGATCTTCTAGCAGGAATTTAAGATTTAAAATCTTAAGACTTTCTAACCATCGGAAAATTATTAGAATGGTAAAGTCATAAAGGTTATTCTTTTTTAATAAATCTAATATCTTTTTACTTTGTTTATCTGTAATAGTCTTCCCTAATTCTTCAAAAACTTCAACAATTTGAAAAAGACGATGGGGATTCTCTTCTTCCGCTAAATATATTAATAAATATACCATACGTCCCGAAAATTTGGGATTATTAAAAAATCCTATCCATTGTTCGGTATTATAACAGCTAAGAATATTTTTGAAAAACCAATTATAAATATCATGATAATTTAGGAAATAATCCAATATCTCCAATATTCCAATGGGATTATGCAATTCTGACATGAAGTTCCAGAATCCCGGAGGTGCTTCATTGAACCATTCTCCCCATATAATCTCAAAGCTTTTAACATCCTCTCTTTCGAATATTTCGATAATAATATGTTTTAGAATTTCAGAGTATTTTTCATTTAGCTCCTTTCTTATAGAAAATATACTTTCTCCCATAACTTTACTTAAATTCATCACAAATTCAAGAGAACGACTATTTTCAATTAAGTACTTAATAATATTAAGACCCTTTTCTGATTGGTTTGGAAAATTTTGAATAATATATTTTATTGCATTTAATCTTATTTCCGAATCATTATCTGTTAAAGCTATTTCTTCAAAAGTATTGAAAATTTTTTGGTCATTCCTACTTTCTGAATTAATAACTTCTAAACATTCTAATCGCACTTGTTTAGAATCTGAATATTCACAAACCATCAATAATTTCTTTATAAACTCAGCCCTACTAATTTTTTTTTGTTTGTATAAGTTAAAGTAGTCCAATGGAGAAAATTTTTCCAAAATAATTACACCGAGTTTGTATTATATCTAGTTGAGAACCAAACCAGATTTTCATGATATAACAGAGTTAATAAATTAAAAATATCATTATTTTAAAAAATAAACTCTAGGCATATTTCTAGTTTATAAATTCAGTTTTTTAGATTTTTTATTTATTAAACTCTCATTTATCTTTTTGCAAATATTTATTCCTAATCCTGTTTTACGATTCAGTATGTAGGGACTTTCTTTTGCGATTTTTGATGTTGTATGATACCCAGCATTATATAAGATTCTTGCCCTTATTCTTCCAACATTTTCAATCCTTAATACAAGATCGAATAATTCCTCTCTAATACCATAATGTAGTCTTAACTTCAATGTTTCTGATATTTCGGCAATTTGGATCATTTTATCTTGGTCCATTCCATTAAGACTTAAATGATTAGCAATTATACCAATAAATGTAATAATTCGTTCTAAATTCTCCCTTACGGAATTTAAATCTCCTGGCATGATTTTAAATCTTTCTAGAATTTTCTCAAGAGGTTCTTCATCAGTCCATTCAATAATAGGTTCTAATAATTTATAATTCCTTACTCTTTGTTCCGCTAATAATACTTCATACGCATCTTTGATTAAACTTTTAAACGTTAGATTTTCTGTTTCATTATCCTCTAATTTCTGGCGTATAATTACTCCAGATACGGGATATAAATACAACCTAATTATAAGCTTACCAAATTGAGAACATTTTACTGTGTTATCCTCATTTTTTATTATTAATCCTTTTTCAAAAAGATAATTTAAAATATACTGGTTCTTTACAGTTTTAGGAATTATATCTTCAACATATTTAAGTAAGTTCTTGTCAGGGATGTCAATGAGATGTAACAGGAAAGAAGTGACATGATCACAGAACTCAAATGAAAATTGATGGTCGGCATAATTATCAGATATTTCATTTACAAATCCACAAGAGCATTTAATACCCGTTTCAATATCAAATTGACATGAATAAAGGCCATAATCTGTCTTAATATACCCGAATATTGAAGAATTTGTTAATTTTGAGATTTTTACGGGAAGCTTCCCGGAAATTCTTAAATGTTTTACTTTTTTTGGGTCTGAATGAAGTTTAAGAATGTTGAGAAGACTAATCTCATTTATCATAAGCAATTGATCAATAGGAACATTCTTTTTTTCTATTTTATTTTTAATTCCATGCCAAAAATAGGTCTTTTCGAAAAAATTTTTAATTTTTGCTATAGAAATATTTTGATCTTCATAAATTCGAAGAAGGACCTGTTCTTTTAAAATATTAATATTATTCAATCTGGAAGTTAAGTCATTATACTTAGGGATTGGTTTTTTACCAGTAAGAAAATTTTGAAAGTAATGATCTTCAATCCACATCCTTTCTTCTACATTATTGGCCAATATGATTCCATGGCCCACGGAATCTAAGCCTGGTCGTCCAGCTCTTCCTAATATCTGAAATACTTCATTGGCTAAAAAGGGTTTAAAAAAACTAAAACCATCACCATTTTCGTGATAACCTGAGAAGTTTTTTATATTATATCCCGAAGTTATGAATTTTTTAAAATCCTTAAGAATTACTACCCTTGCTGGAGTATTAATACCTGCAGAAAGAGTAGTCGTACAGCAAATTACTTTTATTAATTTTTTTCGATATAAATCTTCTATTAACTTGCGCTCTTTAGATAATAAACCGGCATGATGGAAGGCAATCCCGTCTTTAACTACTTTTATTAAATCAGGATTACTTCCTTTTATTCTACTCACCCTTTTTCCTAGTTTTTTGCATGCTTCTAATTCAGACTCCTGTAAATGGTTTTTAATCATGACTCTAAGATTCAAAGCTTGTTCTTGTGTAGCTTTTCTTCGATTCAAAAAAATTAGAACTTGTCCTTTTTTATTTAGCGTACTTTTTACAAATTTTTTAATAGTTGAATTCTTATTTTGAGTAATCTCTATTTGATAGTGTAATGGTACTGGACGTAAATCTGATTTTATTAACACTGTTTCATTTCCTAAAGAGGAGAGCCAAGAATTAAAGAATTCAGGATTTGATATAGTCGCTGATAACCCTATTATTTGAGGATTATGCAAAAATTCATTCAATCGTATTATTAATGACTCTAAGCGAGGGCCTCTATTAGTTTCACCTATAACGTGAATCTCGTCTATAATAATGGTTGAAATATCGTAAATCCACTCTTTATCATAAAAATTCCTTAAAATTGAATCCATTTTTTCATAAGTTGTAACAATTATATCTGCTTCATTAAGCTCAGAATCATCAACATCGTAATCTCCGATTGATAATACTACTTTAATTCCAAAGCGTTCATAGCTCTTCTTAAAATGGAAGTATTTCTCAGTTGCTAACGCTTTAAATGGGACTAAGTATGCAGACTTGCCAAATCCTTGAAATATATTAGAAACCGCACAAACCTCACCAATTAAAGTCTTTCCTGATCCTGATGGAGAACATACTAAAAATGATTTTCTATAAAATAGTCCTTTTTTAATTGCTTCTTTTTGAATATTTCTTAAGGAGAAAATTCTTGATTCAAATAGAACCCTTAGAATTCTCTCATCTGAGATAAATTGAAAAATTTCTTTATCTTTTATAGATTGTGTATCTAAATCATCCCCAGAATTATTGTAATTAATAATTGATATATCAAAATCACCTCAATTCAAAAAGGATTACACCATTTCTTTATAGTTTGTGAAAACGTTTCGGAATCTCTTGAAATTTCAATGCTTTTGATAACAGCCACACCTCTAATATATAGGTTTTTATCAATATAAAATAACATTCCATGGAGGGGATTGCCATGTAAATGTAAATGTGGATAAGGAAAATATTCTTCCTTATTTAATTGATTTAAATCATCCATTTCTATTCCAATTTCTACCTTTTTTCTACAAAAAGGACAGATATGGAAATTTTTAACATTTTGTTTTATATTTCCTATAAATTCTCTCTTTTTAGGTATTATAACCATTTATTTTCACATTTCTTATTTATAATTCTCTATTGGAGTGTAGATTTATAAATAAAAAAGAGACATCTGGACATTTTAGGAAAAATTATATATTTATTATTTTAGTGGTATTAAAAGAGACCCCTGCCAACAAGACCAAAACGAGGTCCGAAAAAGTTTAGGATAAGTAGGGCAAAATCAGAGTGTACTTTCGTACACTAACCAAAAGACAAAAATCCAGGGTGTGGCAGGAGCCATGTTTTATTTTTACACTACTTATTTCGATCAACTTTTTTTGTCTTATAATACTAATCACTATTTCAAAATAAAAAAATTACGGTTTGGGTTTGAAGGATTTTGATATTTAAATTTAATATAAATTCTCTCGGTTAAAATCTCCGTCGTATACTGTTCGAATAAATCTTTTTATGGTAATTAACCACTTTTTCCTCATCGCGGGATCTTGTCTTACTAATTCTGCAGGTTGAGCGGCATAACATATTGCACCGAATCGATTGGCTTCATAAAACATTGCGGCACTAAGAGCGTAGCAATTCGTTTTTAATGGATCTGCATTTCCTTTTTCCACGTAACCCTTTTCTTCAACTAGCTCTATTATTTCTTCTTCTTGGTATGGGAGGACGTGATAGGGTAATAGTAGCCTCGGGACATTTTCAATAGAAAGATTCATAGGAGCAAGGTACCACTTTGCATCTTCATTTAAAGAGAATTTATCGTATTCTGGACCCCACTTAGAAACCATTTCTTCACGTGGGATTTCATAAAAATAAAAGCGAATCTGTTCTGGAGAATATGCTAAAAAAGCATATGGAATATTTTTTTTCATTGCTTCTTGAACAATGAGGCCGTGTAATAAATAACTACAATACATGCATTGTTCTGAGGCAGGACCCACTTGATTTGAGTCAAATTCTAAAGCCATCCACCTAAAAAATCTTAAGAATGTTTCTTTTACATAATCTATTAACACGTGATCCACATTAATTTTTTTTAATGTTTTTTTCACATTTTCCCTGGCGATGTCTGACATTGTACCAGGATCAACTGATACTGCTAATGGATTTAATTCAAGATCATTCACTAAATAATGCAAAAACGAGGTGGAATCTTTTCCACCCGACCAACCCAACACACAATCATACTTTTGTTTACCATGATTTTTCTTCATCTTTGCAACTACAGACTCCCAATCCTTATAAGCCTTTTCTCTATCGTCTTTTGATATCGATTTTTTTTCCCAATTTGGATGTTTAAAGTTTGGATCAGCACAATAACTACACAGACCATCAGAATTTATTTCTATTCCACCGAAAGAATATAAAATGCATTCTTTGCATACCGTAATAACATTTTTTTGAATATTTGTTTGATGTATCATTATTTTTTCACTCCTTATTTATTTAGAGTTATTATTGGTTTTTTTAGGAACTATATAAAGAAAAAAATCCAGATTGAAAAATCAGAATCTCAAAAATTAATTAAAAAAAAATTAATAAAAAAAGGTTTAGTTAGAACTGTAATTTGCTTTTTTATAAAATCCAATAAAGATTATTATAAAAATAAATAAATCAATTGTTTCAGCAATTATTATATAAGATGTCGCTTCTCCTAAGATATTTTGTAACAAGGGACGAATAATTTGAGATATTAAATAAACTCCAAATCCTAATGTTAAAATTAATGGATTTACTTGAGAAAGGCGTTTATTCTTGTAGGCAAAAGCAAAAAGCCAAATTATAGTAATAAATGATGGAATAACTATACAAGGTAAAAGGATACCTATAATAGTTCTATTAGGAGTTAAAATAACAGCAATAACTTCAATTATTACAATTATAAATAATATAATGAAGGTATCCTTATTTCGGCGCTTTTCATTTATATACTTTTCATATTTTTCTTTTAATGACAATGAATACAAAATCATTCCGATGCTTAAATAAATCATAGGAGCAACATTAAAAATGATAATGATATAACGGATTTTTATTAAAGTTAAGATCTCTTCTTCATTATAATAAAAGAATGTGAGGTCAAAGAGTAAATCTATAAATTTCCCAAATATTAATAAAAGAAAAAATAATCCAAATAAGAAAGGGAGATCTGAAAGATATTGTTTTTCTTGTTTAAACCACACATGAAACACATACGCAGCACTTACTGATAAGATGACAATTCTAATTAGAATAATTAAAACTACTCCAACCATTCCATCAACCTCATTGTATGCTCGTATAATTATCGAAATATTGACCCAATATATTGAAAATATCACAATTATACCTAAAATAACACCTAAGGAGATAATCCTTTTATAATTCTTTTTTTTATCCAATATCCTAACCTTTAGATTTGCTTTCTAAATTAATGATTTTTAGAGATATATAATTTTCAATTAATAAAAAGTAAACGAATCTTTTAATAAGAATTTAATGTGACTTTAAAGTCATCTTAAATGACTTTACATCTTAAATGGAAGTTATTAAAAATATTTTAATCATAAAGATATCTCTCTTATTTAATTTCATTAATGATACTTCCACATGATCTTAATATTGCTTGATATATCTCATGATTAGATAAGGTTTCTAAAATCATTGGTGAAAAACCTTTAAGATTATTCAATTTAAGATGAAGAAAACCAAAATACTTTTGAAATCTTTTCCATATTAGTTTTTCATCTAAATAGATAATTTCAGGCTTTAGTATATCTTTTAAAATTGTATTATATCTTTCAAAAAAGCTTATTTTCTCCTCTAAAATTAACATAACCAAATTATGATATCTTTATTTATATAGAAAAAAATTAGGAATTTGAAAAAATAAACTAGTAGTTTCTCAAAATTCAAGAAAATTCTTATTTTATTTATTATATAAAAACATAGTGTTAAAGTAAATATCTATAAACTGATTTATTATGGGAAGAAAAGAGATCAAATGTATCCTTTGTGGTGGCAATGTCATTTTCGATAATATTACTGATAAATTTATGTGTAGTGAATGTGATGCTCACCATTCGGTGGATATGTTTAATTCACAGCAAACAAAAGGAGTTCGATTCGGAATTAAGAGAATCAGAATATTAATAGCAATTCTTGGTTCGCTTTACTTACTCTTCATTCTATATCGACGTGGGTTTTTTTAATTAGAAAAGAAAGAAGGACATAAAATTCAATCAATAAATGCAAAAATGAAGAGAATGTTAAACTTTTAAAAAAGTCCAACAAGGGCGAAATCCAATATAAGATTGAATTTATCATAATCCTTCTTCATACATTGAAATTAAACTACCCTATTTAAATATGCTCTATATAAGTTATAAGCTATTCAATTTCTGTGAATCTCCTAATTGTGAAAAATTTATTATGAAAAATTATATTTTCTATTATGAATTTTAATATGCATGGATACAACGGAACCCGAACTATTTAGATCATATCCTAATCTAAAGGAAAAACTACCATGGATTCATTTACTTACTAATTTACCTACTCCTATAGACCGACTTACCAATTTAGAAGAATATCTTGAATTAAAGAGGGGAGAAATTTATATTAAGAGGGACGACAAAAATCATCATATATATGGAGGAAATAAACTAAGAAAGTTTGAATTTATATTTGGAAAAGCCCTTAAAAAAAAGAAAAAAGGTATAATAACCATGGGAGGAATTGGTACAAACCATGGGTTGGCTTCTGCAATTGTGTGTAGTACTTTAGAACCTGCTTTAAAATGTCACTTATTTGTATTTCCTCAAGCAATAACTTGGCATGTTCAAAGATCTTTACTACTATTTGATTATTTTGGCGCAAAGCTTCACCTTGGAAGAAATGATATAACATCATTTATTAAAACCTTATTTTTCAAATTATTTCATCCCGGTTATTATTTAATGTTTCCAGGAGGTTCGCCTCTTCTTGGTTTAGGTACTTCTTTGGGAACATTAGGTTTTATAAATGCGGGATTTGAGTTAAAATCTCAGATAGAGAGTGGTGTGATTCCTGAACCAGATGCTATATTTATCGCAGGAGGATCAACGGGAACAGCTGCAGGGCTCATTATGGGCTGTAAACTTGTAGGATTGAAAACTAAAGTCCATATTGTTAATGTCTATCCTAGTTTTGTATATAGTCAATCATCTGTAATTAAAAATTCTAATAGGGCGATCAAATTTTTACATAAACTGGATAGATCAATTCCAAAATTAATAGTTACTTCTGACGATTTTGAATTCATAAATGGTTATTTAGGTTCTAGTTATGCAGTCAAAACGAAAAGAGGTCAAGATGCAGTGGATTTAGTCATGGAATTAGAAGGAGAGAAGCGAGGATTCAAATTAGAAACATCTTATACAGGCAAAACAATGGCTGCAATGCTTGACTTCATTAAAAAAGAAGAAAATCAATCTAAAAAGATTCTATTCTGGAATACCTATAACTCTAACGATCTTGATATGTATTTAAAAGAAATTAATTTTAATTATAATAACCTACCGAAAAAGTACCATAGATTTTACAAAAAAACCTTCTTTCAATGTTGGCAAATAGCTAATTGTTCAGAGGAATTAAGAGAAGATTGTCCAGCGTATCTTAATCATGAATATAGATTCTGGAGAATAACTGAATGTTCTCGTGATAAGCAAGATAAAAATAAAGCTCGTGAAATATTATCCAAGGTTATTCAATTGGAAGATGCTTAAATTAAAGCTACATCATTAAATTTAGAAAAACTTGTTGATGGATGATGAAAATATGGATAAAAAAGTAATTTTTGGTGGATCGATTATCACTATGAATGATAATCAACCAACCGTTCAAGCTGTAGGAATTGAAGGAGAAAAGATTTGTGCAGTAGGTGGTTTAGGAGAAGTTAGAATTACTATGGGAGAAAATTGCGATCTAATAGATCTAAATAATAATACATTATTACCTGGTTTTATTGACTCCCATTTACATCCAATCGCCTTTCTATTCTTTTTATTTAATTTAGATCTAAAAAATGTAAAAAGTCTAAATGAACTTAATGAACTCCTAAAAAATTCGGTTAAAAATAAGCCTACAGATGAATTAACTATTGGATTAAGCTTAAAAGAAGAGGATTTTGAAGACCCTAAAGAAAGAATCCTCCCTACTCGTTGGATCCTAGATAAAGCATGTCCTAATCATCCAGTTTTTCTTTTAAGATATGATGGTCATGTTGGAATTGCTAATACTAAAGCGTTAGAATTGGCAGGAATAACAAAAGATACTAACGCACCAGAAGGGGGCGAGATTCGCAAAGATGAGGAAGGAGAACTTACTGGAATTCTCTCAGAATTAGCTACTTCTTTAGTTCTTACCCTGATTACCCCCCCTAGCAGAGATATAATCGATAATGCTGCAAAAGAAGGATTTAATATATTTGCATCCAAGGGATTAACTTCTCTTCAGGGAGTAATTCAAGCTGAAGCAGGTGCTGAAATGGGTGATGCTGGAGCATTTGAATTACCATTTTTAAAGTCTCTAATAGGAATTATTCCCCAAAGCTTTTACTGTTTAGTTTTTACAAGTAATCCTAGAAAATTAAAACGATTGCAGAAACCTCCAATTCATGGAGATTCCGAAGATAGTCAGTTTAAAATTGGCTGCTTAAAATTATTCGCAGATGGTACTTACGGTTCGGCGACTGCTTTAATGCATGAACCTTTCTCTGATCAACATGATAAAACAGGTTTTTTAGTAACTAAAGAAAATGAGTTATACGAAAAAATGAAAATTGCTCATAACCTGGGTTTCCAAATAGGGATTCATACAATTGGAGATAAAGGAAATCGCCTTGTAGTTGATTTATATAAAAGGTTACTGTCAGAGTTTCCAAGGGATAATCATAGACATCGAATTGAGCATGCTTCTAGTCTAACCCCAGATGTAATTCAAGATATTAAAGAACTAAATTTAATCACCTCATGTCAACCTCCATTTATTAATTCTGAATATAAATGGCTTCCTAAAAGATTAGGCGAAGAAAGATGTAAACATGCTTACCCAATGAAATCTCTTGTAGATGCTGGAATTCTTATCGCTTCTGGTTCAGATTGTCCTATTGAAGACCCAGATGTAATCATGGGGCTTCATGCGCTCGTTACTCGCAATGGTTTTGTTCCTGAAGAATCTCTCTCAATGAAAGAAGCCCTAAAGACATATACCATTAACGGAGCATATGCCGCTTTCGAAGAAAACATAAAAGGAAGCATTGAGGTTGGAAAACTTGCAGATTTTGTAATTTTGGATAAAAATCCACTTGAAGTTCCTGAAAATGAGATAAAAGATCTAAAAGTTTTGGAAACAATTATCCGTGGTAAAACCGTTTATAAAAAAGAATAACGAACCATAATATTAGTTTTTACTCTGAAATTCTATTAAATAATAAAGAATACTTGGGTAATTTTATAAATGGATGAAGAATTATAAAGACTTTCAACGCTCTTCGTTTATAAAATCTTTCTACCCGCTTTTTTTTTATATCTCACCTTTTTTAGCTTGAGATATAATGCGTGATT
>SDBT01012154.1_pt1 | contig 13835 bp, 6 predicted proteins | sample 2277101 | NCBI WGS metagenome assembly SDBT01 (sample SAMN10404973, study PRJNA504765) | marine sediment metagenome | isolation source: marine sediment core GS10_PC15, 103 cmbsf | place: Arctic Ocean: Southern Knipovich Ridge | collected 2010
GACGAACGATCGAACACAAAAGCAAACGCAGAGAGCTGGCTCGGTTTTATCATTACAAGCGACATAAGTTATTGGCTCCGCTAAGAGTTAAAGAACGAAAATGAAAATACACAGTACAACTATGAAGCGATCAAATTATCCCAAGAGAACCCTGAGTTCAACCCTGTTGAGCTAGCTGCGTTTGCTCCTCAGGATCGCATGTTAGAATTTTCGTATGCTTCTGAGCATGTTTCCCACGACGCTGCAATATCTTCTCTTTTGGAATGTGCCTCTGTTTTGAAAAGAGCCGATGAGTATCTTGAAGGGTCGAGAGGCGACCACATCAACTGGATTGATAGAAGAATTGCTGAACTGTGGAAGATGAGGGGGCCGTGTCCAGGTTTAGGACCTGCTCTAAGTGCATTAGGAATCGAATTAGGCACATTTGTTGCCATTGCAGTATCGGAGAGTATTGGTGAAAACCAAGACCCTTGGCAGTATATGGAGAAAGTCTTTGCCTATCCTAAGAAGTTTTTGTCAGGAAATCTATGTAGACAAATCACTGAAGACATACAAGAAGTCTGGAAGAGTACAACCAAAGCCGAAAAAGCTTTGTTGAAGTTATTGAGCAGATTTGAGATAACAACTGAACAAGCTGAAATGCTGTTTGTAGAAAAAGAAAAATACAACATTTCCTGTTCCAACAGACAGATCATCGAAAATCCCTATCTTATTTACGAACTGACACGCGACACCTCTGACCCAATAAGCTTGACCACTGTTGACTGTGGCGTCTTTCCTGAAACTATAGTCCTTGATAAGCATCCCCTTCCTAAACCCAGTGCTTTAGATTCTGGAATAGATAAAAGACGTGTCAGAGCTATGTCAATTAGTGTCTTGGAAGATGCCGCCTCTAATGGACACACACTCCAGTCTGAAGAACAAATCATACAGACAATCCGTGACATGCCGCACAAACCTGCCTGTAAAGTTAATAAACCAATCATGAGAGTCGCAGAATCTATTTTTGATGACAACCTCAGCATCACTGCTTTCGAAAACAATGAAAAAGCATATCAACTGATTCGCTATGCTGAATTTGGAAAGAAGATCAGAAACACTGTCACAAAGAGAATCGGTGGTAAACGCCACTCCATAAAAGCAGATTGGAAAAAATTGTTAGATGAACATCTGATTTCTAAAGTTAAAGATGAAACGGAAAAAAGAGCGAGAATAGAAAAGGTCGCTGCCTTAAAGGAGCTTTCAGAATCTCGACTTTCTGTTTTGATTGGCCCAGCGGGCACAGGCAAGACGACTCTGATTACCGTATTACTTAAGCAAATAGATATTGTAAAAGGTGGAGTACTTTTGCTAGCTCCTACAGGCAAAGCAAGAGTGAGGGTAGAGCAGGCGGCCCAAGGATTGGATGTTAAGGCATGTACAATCGCTCAGTTCTTGTCAGATAAAGACAGATATGCTGGAGAAACTCAAACCTATCATTTATCAGAGCAGCCTGCACAGAAATTGGAGGAAACTGTAATTATCGATGAAGCCTCGATGCTTACCGAAGACATGCTTGCTGCAGTTCTTGATGCCTTGAAAGGGGTCAAAAGATACATACTCGTGGGTGACCATAGGCAACTACCTCCCATAGGAGCAGGGAGACCATTTGTTGATATAATAAACAAATTAAAGCCAAGTAGTATTGATGGCATATTTCCAAAATCATCCTCAGGCTATGCAGAACTCACAATTAAGCGAAGGCAGGCGGGGAAGAACCGGAATGACCTGCAATTAGCAGAGTGGTTTAGCGGGAATCCATTGGAGCCAGGCGAAGATGAAATATTTGAAAAGCTAACTACAAGCTCAGGGAACTTAGATTATCTTCATGTCATTAAATGGGACTCGTTAAGCGAGCTTCAAGAAGAATTAGGAGAAATCCTGAACCAAAAGCTTCATCTTGAAGAAGAGAATGCTGACAAAATGTTTGATCTTGTGTTAGGTGGAACTGAGAGTGGTGGTTATGTTTATTTTAATCCTGATGCTTCAAAAAGAATAGAAGATTGGCAGATCCTTACTCCTGCAAGGAGATTGTTTTTTGGGGTTTCAGAGCTTAATAGATTTGTCCACGAAAAATATCGTTCCCATTGGACCAAATTTGCCATGAGGACCAGGTATCGAAAAATTCCAAAACCAATGGGAAATGAGCGAATCGTCTACGGTGATAAGGTCATCAATGTACGCAATCATCGCAGGTATAATGTCTGGCCAAAAGAGAATGCGGAGCAATATATTGCAAATGGCGAAATTGGCATTGTTGTGGGACAGTTTAAAACACAGAGAATGAAGAAGGCTCCCAAGAACATTAAAGTTGCATTTTCGACACAAGCAGAATTTCGATACCAATTTGGAAAACGGGACTTTAATGAGGACTCAGCAAACTATTTGGAATTAGCATACGCTCTCACTGTTCATAAATCACAAGGGAGTGAATTCGGGACTGTCTTTCTAGTTATTCCGAGTAAATGCAGAGTATTATCACGAGAGCTCCTTTATACAGCTCTTACTCGACAACAAAAAGAGGTGATTGTGTTATATCAAGGAAGTGTGTCTGATCTAAGAAAGTACACTTCTGACTTATATTCTGAGACTGCTAGGCGGCTTACAAATCTTTTCTATTCTCCGAAACCAGTAGCAATTAAAGGCTGTATGTATGAAGACAATCTTATTCATCGAACATGCACAAGCATACCTGTTAGATCTAAATCGGAAGTCATTATTTATAACCGATTACATGCAAATGATATCATTCCTGAATATGAACAGCCTCTCACGATTGGCGACGTTACAAAATATCCAGACTTTACAGTAGAAGATGAGGACTCAGGAACTACATATTACTGGGAACATTGTGGTATGATGTTTGATCCGAGATATCGAGATCGTTGGGAAAGGAAAAAAACATGGTATTTTGAAAACAAGATTCTACCATGGCAAGAGGGTGGAGGTGAAAATGGATTCTTGATAATCACTGAAGATGACTGTAGCGGTGGCATTTCATCTGACAAGATAAATGAGTTGATTCAAAAGATATTTGGATAATTTCATTGTTCCCCTCAGACAAACTGGGATAGCTAGAATTCAAAGACGCAATAAGATGGGATTTCGCGTTTTCGCCCGTCAGGTTTTGGGGGGAATCGCTATGAGTGGCTGCGGATAAGCACATAGACGATTTTTGTTGATTTTAGATGGGAAATCCGTGATAATAATACCTTTGAGGGGAAAATGGCTTTTAAAAAAGATGACAGGGTAGCTCGAAGGTCAATAGCCAGTGAGATCGGCGTTATCGTAGATGGCCCCATAGAACGGCGTGGCCAAATATGGTACAAGGTCTTCTTTGGAGGCCAATTTGACAATGTTCTTGAAGAAGACTTGCGGTCTGTAGGGCATGGCGGGACCATCAAGGATCTCTTTATACAGAGTGCATACGGTAACGAGAAATCTTTTTCACGCCTGCTTACGCTTGCAAAAATAAACCAGCCTGTACGTAATACTATTTACAGTTACCAGGCAAGCAGAACAGAACTTCACGGTTATCAATATAAGCCGCTGCTAAAATATCTTAATTCGCCATTTCGTAGAATACTGATAGCAGATGAAGTTGGTTTAGGTAAGACTATCGAAGCTGCCTATATTTTTCAGGAAGAACGTGCACGGCAAGATCTTCAGAGAGTATTAATTGTTTGTCCTGCATCCTTAAGGATTAAGTGGCAAGGCGAAATGTCAAATCGGTTTGGAGAACGATTTGATATTCTTAATGCCACGGATGTCCAAAGAAGGCTTTCTTCACAGAATGAGCGGGACATACTTAGCCAAAAGCTCTATGGAATTGTATCCTATGAAACAATTCGATGCAAAAGAGCCAGAGAGATACTCGATCAATACCCACCTAATCTTGATTTCCTTATTGTTGACGAAGTTCATCATTGCAGAAACCGTGAAACTCATAATTTCCGCACTGTAAGACTATTGGCAGAGAACAGTGATTCTTTAATATTTCTAAGTGCTACGCCAGTACATACAGGCAATAAAAATCTGTTTAATCTGATGAATCTGCTTTTGCCGGAACGATTTGATGTTGAAGAAGCTTTTTCGAGACAGTTAGATGCAAACAAGTACATTGTTCGTGCCGAATCGATGATTTGCAAAGGATCACAAGATGCGATTAATGAGACCTTAAAGCAGCTCGATAACCTTAAACACCACCCCTATGGACACATAATATGCTCTGACAGCTATTACGATCATGTTGTAAAAAAACTTAAATCAACAGAAATTTTAAATGATATAGAGATGCTTGTTGAAACTCAGGAGATGTTATCGAAGCTTAATATCTTTGCTGATGTTCTGACAAGAACCTGTAAAAGAGATGTTGAAGAGAGGTGTGCGATTCGTTCAGCTATTTCACCACACCTAAAATTATCACAATATGAGCAAAATGTATACGATAGCCTTTCTGAATTGATTTTTGAGCGATATCAGGCAGTATACGACAGTGCTATTGCCCGTTTTGTATTAGTTTCGCTCCAAAAAATGATAGCAAGCAGTTTGCATGCAACTGTAACACATTATCGAGAAAAGTTCAAACAATATGATGAATCTAATCAGAAAGAAACACTTAGTTCGTTCGACATAGAGGAAAGTGACTTTGAATTTGACGATGAAGACGAAGAAGAAGAAGAGGAAGTGAAATACTCTTTGCTGCAGGACCAGGAGTTTCGTGAACTCATTTTTTCGATAGAGCTAAAGAAACTTTATGAGGATGATACTAAATATAACATCCTCAAAAAACTATTAATGAAAGATGGCAAGGTAATCGTATTTGCGTTCTATAAACGTAGTTTACGTTATCTTCAGAGAAGACTTGAGGAAGATGGTATTAAAACTGTAAGGATTGATGGTGACGTTCCAAGTAAACCACAAGATCCTCAAAATGATGAAAGGACGCATCGCATAAATATGTTTCGTGATAATTCGACTTTCAAGGTGATGCTTTCAAGTCAAGTAGGTAGCGAAGGCCTTGATTTTCAATTTTGTAACACTATTGTCAACTGGGATCTTCCTTGGAACCCAATGGTTGTGGAACAAAGGATTGGGCGAATTGATCGTCTTGGCCAAGAATCTGATAAGATATTTATTCATAACATTGTAAGTTCTGGAACAATAGAAGAAATAATTCTTACCCGGCTTTATAATAGAATCGGCATATTTAAAGACTCGATAGGAGATCTTGAGCCGATTCTTGGTGAAGTCATTCATGGGATAACCGATGACCTTTTCGACCCGAAGTTGACTGTTAAAGAGAAAGAAAAAAAAATAGTTCGGAGCACCCATGCTATTGCCCGAGAACGTAAGCATTTAAGGAAGTTGGAAGAAAATTCTACCCAATTAATAGGCCATGATGAGATTATAAGGCAAAAGATCAAAAAGATAAGTGACCTGGGAAGATATTTAACAGGCAAAGAGCTGGAGATATTTGTAGGTCAATTTTTATCTAACAAGTTTCCTGAGTGCCAGATGTATGATGATTCAGGGAAAGCTCCAAAAGCTGGTCAGCCAGGACTTCGCTTTATTTACATTTCATCTGAATTGCGTCAGTTTTTAGTTGAACGTATTAATAGTACAGATCAAGAGGGTCAGCGTTTTTTAAATATAATGCGAAATAAAGAATTTAAGCTAGTTTTTGATTCAGAATCTGCCATGAAACATCTCGATGCTGAGCTTGTTTTTGCACACCATCCTTTGGTTAAGATTATCGCCAGACACTATGAAGACAACTCAGATGCGATCCATCGCGTAAACTTGCTTGAAGTTCTATCTGATACGGTGCCATCTGGGGTTTATTTTTATGGATGGGCATCAATTGATGAGAGAGGGACATTTAATGGTCGGTACTTACGAATGATGTTATTAAATTATTCTGACCAAACCACCGTAACCGATTCGGAAAAATGTGAGAAGTTTCTCCACGAGATGGTTATTAATGGAACTTATTGGAAAGAAGATCATCCCGAGTTGCCTCAGGATGCTTCAGAGTATCTTTACGATTGGCTTGACGAAAGAATTTCTGATTTTGTAAGTGGCTATCGTGTAAAAAGAAACGAAGAAGCCGAGGTAGTAATTAATAGGCAAATCCAATCTCTAAAGGCTTCGTGTCAGGTCAAAAAACAAAGGAGAGAAAAAGCGATTGAGACAATGGTGAAGATGGGACGAAGAGAAAAGATGATTAAACTTCAAAGAGACCAGCTTAAAAAGATAGAGGCCGACTTTGAGATGAAGCATACAGAGTTGTTGTCTCGAAAAGGGGTAGATGTAAGTTATAGAATTGATGGTTTGGGTTTTGTTAGTGTAATTCCAACCGGAAACCATAAGAGATTATAAAAATGAAATTTCTTAATTACATAAAAAAACTTTTCAAAAAGCCTGTTTCGAGAGATTTGGTCCCTGAAGAAATTTCTCCCCAAAAGGATACTGTAGTTGAGCCTCCAGAAACCACAAAAGCTGCTCCTAAACCGCAGTTGCCTGAAGAAGAACTTGAGAAGGTTATTACGCCCCCAAAACCTGTAAAAGAAATTATAGCTTCGAAGAAAAAACTTCCCGAATTACGACCTGCAGCTAAAACAGAAGCTGCCCAAAAGAAACCTCTTGCAATCACAATAGGCCTTGATTTTGGGACATCAACAACAAAATGTATTGTAAATTTAGAAGGCTATGAAGACAGAAAAGATAAATTCATGGCCATATCTTTTCCACATAATGATATTAATGAAGGATCTCTATGCATTCCCACTGCAATCGGTATCTCTGGTGATTCGTTAATTTTTGGACATGAAGCTGATGCCTTTCCAGAAGAAAGCGTTATACGTTCCTTCAAGATGGCAATACCATGCATGAAAAACGATTGGGGTAATTATAAAAGCTCGTATATGATTTTGGATAAGCCAGGATATTTTAGAATATTAGATCAAGGGATTAACGCAGCTGGTTTGTCGATATTGTATCTTGCTTGGGTTATTAAACAAATAAAGACTAGCGTGTTAAAATATCTTGATGAAAATAGAGAACCTACATTCTTTTTAAACATGGCTGCTCCCCTTGATCATTTGTTAGAAAATTTTGATGGAACTAAACAAGATAGAGGAAAATTTAGAAATGATAAGCAAAATGAAAACTTGAAACGTGATACTCGAGTATCTAAATACTACAGGGCTATTTATCAATGGAGTCTAAAGCTGAGTGATCAAAGTCATAATCCATGGCGACTTCATGATGCAGTGGCTGAATTAAAAAAATTACATAAATCCAAGCTCCTTTCATTAGAAGAAACCCCAGCATATGTAATACCTGAAACTATTGCTGCAATAACTACTTATATTAAAAGACCAAGGACACGTAGTGGTAGGTTTGCCACAGTCGATATTGGGGCAGGATCAACAGATATTTCTTATTATTGGTTAGAAAAACATGATGGTACTATAAAACCTTGGTATTACTCATCTGGTTCTTTGCATATTGGAATAGATGATATCGACCGTTACCTTGAAGATATCCTAAACGAGGAGCCAGGCAACTCATTAAGGCAGAAACGTGAGCATCTTCAAGAGAAGGATGATGGCCTATATAAACATCGTGAGGTTTTAAAACCTATCTTAGATGAGTTTGATAACCACAAAAAGAAAATGTTTTTCCTTGCTTACCAAAAGGAGAAGAGACAGGCAGACTGGGGAACACCGAAAGAAGCATTTATAACATTACTCCTGCTGGGTGGGGGTTGCAAAATTGATGTAATATACAAGTTAAGCCACAATAAGTTATGGGATAATGTTATTGGTTCACCTGATTGGGATATTCTTGGAATAGACCTAACAAATACAGTTCTTATGCCGGATGGCTCTGAAGAATTAATATCTGAGGTTGAATCGTTTTCTAAGCAAATAGATCTCCTTGTTATTGCAGAAGGTTTGGCTAACAAAATAATTGATATTCCCGAGTATGGAGTGCAGATGAATAGAAAGAAATATTTTCTCAAGGTGCTTGAGTATGACTTGTTTTCTGGAGAACGTAAGTATGTTGAGAAGGTAATGGAATGATGTTGAAATTTACTGGCAGGAAATGTCGTAAGGCCTCAAAAGTTGTCCCAACATAAAATCATTGAACTTTGGTCGCTTTTCCGAAACCATTAGGAGTCGTGCCAATGAACGGGAGCTTATTCACCGCTATATCTTCTGAAAAGATGGCTTCACTGATGAATGAAGCTTCGGACAGGGTAATAATAGCCACTCCCGCTTTATTTGGCGTAACGGCAAGAGCACTTCTCTCAGCCCATGATCGATTGGGATCTGAGTCAATTGCAGTTGTGGTTGATTGTGACGAAGAAGTATTCCGTTTGGGCTATGGAGAGATCGTAGCACTCCAAATGTTGCAGGAGAGTGGAATAGCCCTACGCCAGTGTTCAGGGCTTCGGATCGGAATCCTAATCTGCGATGACAAAGGATGGATATTCTCACCAACAGCCCTCTACGTGCAGCCTGAAGTCCATAGCAACGAAACGCCCAATGCCATCTGCATCTCCGGCTCTGAGGTCGAAAAGCTTGCATCAAGGATCTGTCCTGCAGATGTTGAGTCTATCAATGAGAGTTCCCAGGAATCTCAGGTGGAAATCGGTGTATCCCCTCTTACAGAGCGTGATGTTCAAGGTGCAGAAGACAATCTTAAGATCGCTCCTCCGATAGCATTCGATATTGCCCGTCAGGTGCGGGTTTTTCAGCCCTATATTCAGTACGTTGAAATCAGCCTGAAAGGTTGTTCCATCCAGAGGAAGCGGGTTCAAATACCTAAATCCATCCAGAAGCTTCAAGCCAAGGATATTGAAGACAGGCTACAGACTACGTTCGACCTGATTGAGAAGAACAGTGCAGTTTCTTCGAAGAAGCTGGAGGGTGAGTTAAAACAAATTCGTGATGACCTGACCCGATCTCTCCATCCGCCGTGGGGACGGGTCCTTTTAAAAGCAAAACGCCTGCTCTTTGATGAGCGGATCAAGACATTTCGCGAGCATCTTGAAGCACATAAGGAGAAGGTAAGAGAAGAGATCCAACAGCATCTGGAATGCTCTAAAGAACAGATCGCAGATTACTATCTCCCAATGTTCGAAGAAGAACCTCCCGATGCCCTCGCCGGACAACTACTTGGACCTCCCACCAAGGACGACGTTCGAGGTTGGCTGAAAGACGAGCTTGATTCGGTGTTTCCCATACCTGAAGAACTGATAACTGATATGCGGCTGGAAGTCCAGTTTCGTGACGTGACCTACGAGACGTTATGCCAAGATGGTTTTTTCAAGGCCCTTCAGAAAGCCTATCCAAGAGTCAACTGGCAAAAACCTTTCGATGAATTCAACTCGGCAAAAGAGAAATCTGGCAATTGAAGGAGAATGATATGGAGTTCGTAGCAATAAAGAACAATTGTCCAACTATTGTGACAGGAGTCTGATGTGCCTGTGGCAAATGCACCACAAGAGGAACTAAGTGGTACGATCAAGTACATGGTTGCTGCTCTTGACCTTGAGATCGCCGCTATAAGAGAGAAGGGTTTCTCGTCAAGCGTAGAGGTCTTTGGGGGACAGCTAAAGGGGCAGGCGGAGGGAAACTACCTTTACACCTTTGTTGTAGAGGACGAAATGTACTTCAGAGATGACTCCCCCATAAAACTAATTGTGGGCGGCGAGGAGGTTAAAGGGGCAGTTGTCTCATTTGGAGATGGGGTGCTGGTCATCTCGTCGGAGAAGGATATGGGTCCCAAGATACCTCATGCTAAGATCATCTCGGACGATTCGTTTCTTGTGGAGCGTCTCAAAGAGAAGCTCATTGAGGTTAGCTCTGACCCTTCACACTTTAATGCTTCCAAAGCTGAGCAGGCTATCGGCAATCAACCTATTAAGACAGGCGAGGGAGACATCGATCCAAGAGTGCTCTTAGGAAGTGGGTTGCCACTCAATGAAGAGCAGAAATCGGCAATCGCAAAGGCAATCGGTAGCGATGTCACGTTTGTGTGGGGGCCACCGGGAACTGGGAAGACAACGGTCATAGCAAGAATTGCGGAGGCATTCTACCTGTCTGGTATGTCGATACTTCTCGTCTCAAACACTAATATCGCTGTTGACATGGCACTGGAGAAGATCGCCGAGAGACTCAAGACTGACGAAGGATTTCAAAAGGGAGCAGTGATTCGTCATGGTCCCATTGTAAAGGAGGAACTCGATCGCGACTACGGAGACGCAGTAAACATAGACAAGATTGTAGAACGGCTTGGAAAGCCGCTAGTAGAGACGAAGTCTGTCCTACAGCAGGAAAAGGCAGAAGTTGAGAGACAAGCCGTGCCCATAAGAAAGGCAGCAGCAGACTGGGAGGAGCTTCATAACACTATGGAGACTCTTGAGCATGCTGAGGCCAGCCTGAGACACGCTCAGGACAAGCATGAGTCTAATCTCAGAACGATTGAGACCACAAAACGAAAGATAACACAACTCAGCGAGGATCTTACACGCTACAACAACTACGGTGCACTTCGCCGTATGTTTTCAGGACTGAATCCAGACCGGATACAATCCCAACAGGTTTCTCTTGAGGCTAAAGGTCAAGCCTGCAAAGATGTTCTTAAGAATCTCTCAGAGGAAATCCAATTGCGGCAAGAGAAGATACCCGGCTTAAGAGCACAGGTCGAGAACTGTTCACATGTCGTAGAGAGTTATCCACCATATGCTGAGTGCCAGAAGCAATCGAAGCAGTTTGATGAGAAGATCACTGAAATCTGTAACAAGATCGTTGAAGTGGAGAAGAAACTGGGGCTTTTGCGGGCAGAAGTCCTTTCAAACTGCAAGATTCTTGCAACCACCGTATACAGAACGTTTCTGAAGGGACAGGTTGAGAGATCATTTGATGTGGTCGTAATCGATGAAGCATCGATGTTGGCACTCCCTATGAGTTACTATGCTTGTGGGCTGGCCGGAAAGCATGTTGTCGTCGCAGGCGATTTCAGACAACTACCTCCAATCATTATGGCAGATGGGGAAATAGCTGACGAATGGCTGAAGAAAGATGTCTTCTACAAAGCTGGCATTCCGCTGTTTGCCCAGCAAGGTAAGATGCCAGAATATGCAGTAGCACTCAGGAAACAGTATCGAATGCCTAAACAGATCTGCGAAATGATTAACGCAGTCTTTTATGACGATTTTCCACTTGAGACCTGTACAGAGACTGACCCTGATGCTCTCACTTTCCCCTTCGGTGATTCAGCTTTTTACTATATCGATACAAGTCAATACCATCCATGGACCTCAATGAAAAGAGGCACTTATTCAAGGTACAATCTACTGCATGCCGTAATTCTGCGGAATCTTGCTTTCCACCTTCAGGAAGAAGGTTATCTTGGAACACATAATGCCGGAGCAATCTCTCCATATTCCGCTCAGACGCGACTTATAAAGAGGTTGCTGGATGGGCTAATCGATAACCCGACTCATGTTGTCGCCTCGACAGTTCATCGTTTTCAGGGCAATGAAAAACATGTTGTCTTGATTGACATTACTGATTCGCTTGGTTCTAGGCCAAGTAAATTCATTCGGTCGATGCAACGTGACGAAGACGGTTCAAGGCTGCTCAACGTGGCGTTAAGTAGAGCTAAGAGCCATATCGTCTTGGTGGCGAATATCGACTATCTATCTCAGAAGCTCGCACCTGCGACGATACTGAGAAGAGTCCTTGATATCTTCATGAAGAATGGAGTGAAGATTGAACTCCCTGCCGTGCTCTCTGTTGGTCCAGATACTATTCTGGAGACACTGCGAAGCATCAAGACTCCAAGTGTCGATTTTGATGAATCTGCGACTGTAATCTTCAACGAAGGAACCTTCTATCCAGCATTCAAGCATGACCTGATGAATGCCCAAGAGTCAATTGTGGTCTTCTCTCCTTTTGTCACCATGAACGGAACAAGCCGTTGGATGGACATCCTTGGATCGAAAACTACGCAGGGGGTGCATGTTCGCCTTGTTGCACGTCCATGTGGGGATCAGGGCGGTGTACTTGAGCACGGTCTGGAGGAACTTTTTGATGAGATTGCAGGCAGCGGTATAGTGGTAGATTTGCGTGCGAGAATGCATGAGAAGTTTGCTGTCATTGACCGCGAAACCCTCTGGCATGGCTCTCTTAACATATTCTCACATAGGAATACAAGCGAAAGCATGTTTCGGATAGAAAGTCCCGGTCTTTGTGAGCAGATGATGCAGTTTATCGCTGCTACCTACACCAACAAGAAAGAGAAGGGGGAGTCCGAGCCAAACTATACTGAGCGAGAGAACCCGGATTGTCCTGACTGCTCACGACCAATGGTTTGGAAGAATGGACGATACGGCATCTACTTTGAATGCGATAGGTGCGGAGGAAAACTCGATCCGAGACGCTCCAGAAGAAGCCAAAGGACCGGCAACACTCCGACGCAGGAGAGCAAGACGTGCCCTAAGTGTGAACGACCAATGAAGGTTCGTCGTGGGAGATATGGACTGTTCTGGGGATGTACGGGCTATCCCAGAAGTTGCAGAAATATTGAAAAGATATCATAAGGAATAGAACGTGCTTGAGTTCTGAGATAATAAGTAAAGTTAGGCATTGACGAAGGTTTCTGTGATAGAGTTGCTGCGGTTCTCACGGAATCATATAACAACTCTGACTATTGCAGAGTCGAATTCAATCCCATACTTAAGAACCCTTATTTCGATGAATGAACGGTATTGGCAATGACATGAATCCTACGGAAGAAGCTATATTTTACATCACCAAATGGTATCCTCGCATGGGTGCAGGAGATACAAGTGCTCGCATATCGGGCTTGTCTAGCCCTTATGATGTCATGACAAAGGCGGCAAGTGATATGTTGCAAGTGAAGCCATCCGATGCGTTCCCAGACAGGCATAAGGAACACATTGCCTACGCTTTAGAGATGGTAGCTTCTGGCGGCTTTCTTTCCAGTTCTGCCGCAGTAGGATCGGTTTATCTTGCCACTCGATTCGAGTTTTACTTCCGGGTGCTTTCCGGTCGGTTGAAGGCGGATGGTATGTGGAAGACTGACAAAGACAAACAGGATGTGCAGAATCTGCTGGCAGGAGTCAGAGGGTTAGGCAGACCACGCATCAACAGCGTAGCCTCAGCTTATAAAATTATGAAGACCAATACTGAGTTACCGTTAGCCCAAGTATGCAAAGATATCGACGATGTGCTGTATCCTAAGGGAATTCAAATGCCGGACGGGAGTATTGTCTCTAATATCGGAGATCGTATAGAGTACCTCAGGCATCGTTCAGCACATGGTCACTGGGGGGATATATCCGGAGATGCTGACTTTTACGGTCTGATGACAGTAGTTGTTTTCTACAACCAACGGTAAGCGTCTTAAATACAACGCCTCACGAAACCGGCGGGTACGTTTAAATTCCCGTATCCCATACAACTCCTCCCCTGTTGTCCCTATCGTCACTCCCTACCCCTACATCCTTCTCCTGACCATACCCCCACCCCTACATCCTTCTCCTGAGCATCTCCCTACTCAACTGTGACTCCTGACTATCGATTGTGTCGATAGGGTGGTTTTTCTGGTTGGAGAAAAATAGAATTTGAAACTATCTCGACCAGCTAACTCGGCTACCCAACGACACTGTTTTTTCTAATGCGACAGAACATGTCCTGTAACCGTCCTGTGGTGACAATGTATTTTTCATTTGACTTTGAACTCTTCATCCAGTT
>SDBT01012155.1_pt1 | contig 13831 bp, 31 predicted proteins | sample 2277101 | NCBI WGS metagenome assembly SDBT01 (sample SAMN10404973, study PRJNA504765) | marine sediment metagenome | isolation source: marine sediment core GS10_PC15, 103 cmbsf | place: Arctic Ocean: Southern Knipovich Ridge | collected 2010
TGCCAATAAGAAGCCTCTCACTAATACCGAAATTTCTACAAAACTAAACATCCCCATAAACGCTATTGTTCCCCGGGTAAACGAACTCTGTCATAAGAAACATCTTGTCCGGAGTTTCGGCCGGCGTCCTTGTGAAATTACCGGATTTAATGCGATAACCTGGGGTTTAATAGAAGAAGAACAGTTAGAAATGGGGGTATAATGCCTAAACTATCTAGTACAAGAATGTTTCCGATTTATTTTGGTGGTAAAAGTGCGTATAGAGGCAGGATGGTAGCAGACTTTGTGTATTCCATAGATAGAGATAATTGCCTAAATCTTCTTAAAAAGAAGTATAAAATACCTTTAGTTATAGAAAAACCAAAGCCTAAACGTACGATAACATTCTTAGGTAGTTCAATATAAAAAATGTTATATAGATAAGGAGATAAAATGAAAATTAAAGATGTAGTGGAAGTAGATATTGGTAAACCAGTAAGTATGTTTCAAGTAGGGATTGCTACAGGGCAGACGAGTATCCTGGAAAAAGAAATAGGATTAGATGCGGAGAAAATAGAAACTGTAATTGATATTTGGATACATGAAAACAATTTAGGAAACTATGATAAAATTCCCAAATTTAAAGAATATCAAAAACTTGCTAAAGATATTTCTGAAGCAGAGCTAATAGTGGAGGTGAAGAAATGAAAATTACCCTTAATTTTATTTTTATGTATGTTTTTTTGCTGTTAAGTAGTTTATCTGTTGGCTTTGAAAAATATGCAGTTGCTATATGGTGGGGTGGATGTTTCTTTTTATATCTTGGTGTATATTTCAAGGAGATAAAAAAATGATTAAAATCCTATTCGGAAGCTGGGCGGAACAAAGAGGAATATGGCTAACTCTTTTTATCGCTATACTCTGGGGTTTAATCTGGTTCTTATGGGAAAATGTATTTCACGCCTACTGTTTTTACTGCGGTGAAAGACATAAGAAAATTAAAATGTTAAGATATGCTACTCATTGTCGGCGGAAGACCAAAATAGAATATATCTGTGTCCGGTGTTCGGATAGGAGGGAGAAATAAAATGTATCTTAGTATAATTATATTCGTTGTAATTGCGTTAGTTGTTTCGTATTTTGATTTCAGGGATAATCCTACATATAAAAAGCTGTTAAGCTGGGCGAGGATTACTCTTACCGCTGGCGCGTTAGGATTAGCTTTATCGGGAAGTATTATTCATCAAGCGCAGAAAAATGTTTTTGACAGGAAAATGGCACGAATTAAAATTGAAAATGATAGTTTAATTGCCGATAATGAAATGTTGCAAATCCATTTAGATTACGCAAACGATCTGGTCGAAGCGTGGGGAAACAAGGGATATATTTATAGGAGGGATAGAGATGAATAAAGTAATAATGGTTGATTATAAAGACAGATATTTGGTTTTGGAAGAAAAGGCACCAGATTATCTCAACACAATAGAAGAGTTAAGAAAGGGAAATTTCGGACTACAAGGGATTATAGATAAGCAGGAGAAAAGAATTAATAAACTTAATGCGCGGATTAGAGTTATGGAGGGGGAATGAAGAAGCTTATTATAGTATTATGTTTGTTGGCGGCGGCTCTTTATTATTACCCGAAATCTGTAAAAGAAGTTACGGGCTTTAAAGAGCGTCGGGCAAGACTTGAAGAAAGAAAAAAAGAGTGGGAAAATCCACGAGTTTATAATACCCGAGAGGAACTCCAAGAACAATTATGCCGAGAATTAGATTATAAACTATCTTTGTTTGGTGAGGAAAAAATGGAGATTCCTTTATACGCGGGCAAAAAAGATGAGAATGGAGAATATATCCGAGGATTCTACCCCGAATTTTTTTGTGCCTTTTGCGAGACAATCTGTGAGGGAGAGAGTAGCCATGCTTGTAAGTATGTATCACAACTTGATGAAAGGTTTGACGAATATTGGAGTAAATTTATGGAACACTACCATATAATAAGGATAGATATTAAATGAAAAAGAAAACCCCCAGGCAAAAGATAATACTTGCTAATGATAAATTAGTGAGAGAGATAATTAGAAACAGGGATGTTGTTTGTCAAAAATCAGGGAAAACAGAGAGGTTGCAGGTCTGTCATTTTTATTCTCGGAGTTGCTTAAGGACGCGCTGGGGATTAGATAATTTAGTTTTATTAACCTCCGGAAACCACCATTTTTGGGCGCATAAGTATCCCGAAAAGTTCAGAGATTTTATGATAGAAAGGTTAGGCAAAAAAAGATTTAATGCCTTAAAAAAATGTAATAATGATGTTCGCCCTATGAAAATGTTCGAGCTTCAAGAGATAAATAGGAATTTAAAAGATACTTTAAACTCTACGGGGAAATTCCCAGAGTAGAGATAACTGTGAGGTGGGAGGAGAAAAAATGAGTAAATTTGAAGATTACTTAATGGAGGTTCACGAAAAAGATTTTAGGGGAGACCATCACGACTTGCCTGACGCTTTCGCTGATTGGCTTGTAAATTTGGAAGCAGATGAGATTGTGGAGTATGCAGATAAATATGTTGAAAGGGAAAAGAAATATTATGTCTAAAATAGACCTCCGCTGTGGTGATTGTCTGGAAATTATGAAGAAAATGCCGGATAAGAGTGTGGATTTAGTATTGACTGACCCGCCGTATAATTTTGCACATAAAGGAGGCGGGTTATTTGAAAAACGAGGCAATTTAAATAAAATAGAAAAAAGCTTTGGTACAGATTTTACGCCCGAGCAATTATTAGAAGTTGTAGAACAGAAAACAAAAAATATGCACGGATATTTCTATTGTTCTAAAGACATTGTGGGAAATTATCTAAATTGGGCCCAAAAGAGAAATTATGGATTTAATATTTTGATGTGGCATAAAGAAAATCCTATTCCCTGCAATCATAACAATTATTTACCGGATACAGAGTATTGTATTTTTATCCGCGGTAAAAATACAACATTTGTTAATGGTTTGCAATTCAGTTTATATAAAAAATATTGGATTACTCCTGTAGAAAAAAGGCGGGATCACCCCACACCCAAACCCCTCGAGCTGATGAAAAAACATATTTTAATATCAAGTAATGAGGGAGATACTATCCTTGACCCCTTTATGGGAAGCGGAACAACTGGGGTAGCCTGTAAAGAACTTCACCGAGATTTTATCGGAATAGAAATATCACCTAAATACTTTGAGATAGCCAAGAAAAGAATAGAAAATACAGGAGATATGTTTAACTTTTAAACTATTTGGGAGGTAAGGTTGTGAGAGAGATAAAATTTAGGGCTTGGGATAAGAAGAAAAAGGTAATGATGTTTAATATTGGTATCTCTAATTTTGGAGCAGGGCAACTTGGAATTTATTGCTCAAGAACCAACGACAGCTTTGATAGGTGGCACGAAGATATTGACCTTCTTCAATACACCGGCCTCAAAGACAAGAACGGCAAAGAGATTTACGAAGGGGATATTATAAGCGTTAGTTGTGCTGGTGGAGACATGGTTTTTGAAATAGTATGGGAAAAAAATAATGCAAGGTTTAATCGTAAGGATACACCCTATCTGTCTGGTGGGGTTACTTACGGGGAAACTACAGAAATAATCGGAAACATTTATGAAAATAAGGATTTACTCATATGACCGACAAAGGTAAAATCCCGTTCTACCCAACTTACCCGGCAGATAATTCTCTTGACTATTTTTTTGAGGGTGGTATAATTATATCAGACTGGTGGAAGGGGTTTTTTATGTTTAAAAATATGAGTGTCTGTCGGGACTTGAAGGGCTTACCCTCTTCTACTGGTCTGTCTTGATAGGCACTCTTTCTTTTTAGGAGAAGGATAATGGCCCGGCCAACTAAAAATACAGTAGATTATTTTCCGCACATAATTCAGAATGGCAAAACAATTTTTATCTTAGAAAGTAAATATGGAAACGACGGATATGCTTTTTGGTTTAAATTATTAGAGCTCCTGGGGGCCTCAAACAACCATTATTACGATTACAATAACCCTCCGGACTGGCAGTTTCTGTTAGCAAAAACTAAAGTTTGTGAGGAAATAGCCCTTAATATCTTGGAAACCTTAGCCGAATTAGGTGCAGTTGATAAGCAATTATTGAAGAAAAAGGTGATTTGGAGCGATAATTTCATAGAAAACGTGGCTGATGTTTATAAAAGAAGAACCCAAGAAATCCCTCAAAAACCAGTTATTTCCAGCAATAAACCAGTAAATGACAACAATAACCCTCCAAATGATGACATTAAACCACAAAGTATAGTAAAGGAAACTAAAGTAAATAATAAAGAACAGCAAGAAACCGCAGACAAGCTGTTAAAACAAATTAATAATGAAGGAGATATAAATATCTACAAACTGCTTGGTAGGCTTAAAAAAGAAATGAAGGCAAAAGAAGACTTTCCGGCCGAGATTATTATAGGCGTATGTAACCGGTATTTAAAGGACAAGGCAAACATAAACTCACCCTGGCCTTGGTTAGTTAAAGTATTTAAGATTGAATGTAATCAATATTACGCTGGAATGTCAAGGCAAGAAGGGGAAAAACAAAAGGATCAACCGGTTCCTAAATTAATTAAAGACGTTCTAAAAACTATGGGAGGGGAAAGATGAAACCTATTATATTTAACGCTGAAATGGTAAGGGCTATCCTTGAAGATAGAAAGACGCAAAAATAAACCTTGACTTTTCTTCCTTGTATGTTATAGTTAAACAAAGGAGGAAACATTATGAGCCCATATAAAAACATAGAAGATCAAAAAGAAAGTGATAGGAAAAAATATGAACGAAACAAAGAAGTCATTAAAAGAAAAAACCGGGATTACTATCGTAAGCATCGGGAAAGACTTCGCAAGCGTAGACTTGAGCTGGCTCCAAAGCATAGAATAAAACACAATAAGCGAGAACGAGAAAGATACGCAAAATTAAGAATAGAAGTCTTGCTCGCCTATGGCAATAAGTGTGTATGTTGTGGGGAAAAAGGAATATATTTTTTAGAATTAGACCATATAAATAATGATGGGGCTGAACATAGACGAGAATTGAAAACCGGAGGAGCAGGAGCAACGTATAAATATGTTAAAAAACACAATTTCCCAAAAGATAGATTCCAATTACTATGTGCTAATTGCAATCAAGGAAAAAGGAGGAATGGAGGCATATGTCCACACAAAAAGAAAGACCGATAATTTTTAATAGCGATATGGTGCGTGCCATATTAGAAAACCGTAAATCTCAAACACGCAGGCCGATTAAAAAGCAACCAGAAGGAACTCCATTCAGCACGCTTGAATGGGCGAATAATTTGGCTAATGCCTCTGGGGTAGTTTGGAAAACTTCTCCTTCTGAACAGGATATTATTGACAAGGGAGACCGACTTCGGGGAAGGATTTTTCCATTCAGATGTAATGATGGGCGTAGATATGCGATAAGATGCCCCATAGGAATCCCCGGAGACAGATTTTGGGTTAGGGAAACTTGGGCAATGTCGGGAATGAATAGAGTAGAATATAAAGCCAGTCCTGCTGATGGAAAAGATTTTAGGGCGGTTAGTAAATGGAAGTCTCCTTATTTTATGCCCCGCAAATATTCTCGTATTACCTTAGAAATTACTAATGTAAGGGTAGAGAGGGTGCAGGAGATAAGCGAAGAAGATGCCATAAAAGAGGGTATTTGTATAGCAAAGTTTGCAGAATTTCAAAGAGAAAATAAGGTTGGCTTTGCAAAAATTAACAGGAAGGGTTTTGAAAATCTCTGGAACACTATTTATAAAAGGAATCCCAAATATCAATGGGAACAAAATCCGTGGGTATGGGTAATAACTTTTAAGGAGATAAAATGAAACTCAAACAAATTGTAAAATTAGAGATGATATAGATACTAAAGCCGCCAAAGCTATAATAACCGAAATGGAAAAGAGGTTTAAATAGAATATCTAGGTGAGAAACAATTCTTTAGCTTTCCGGTCTTCCGGTTGATGTGTCGGCTAATCCCGCAGATGTCACAAAGGAAGTCATCTCTCTTGGCCTTTAGCAGGTCTTCCAGGCGTAAAGGTCTTAAGATATGCGCCGCGGTAATATCCATCTCAAGATTATACAGTTTCGCACTTGGCAGGACTTCTTTCACTCTTTCAGCTATTTTATGAATAACCACAACTTCCTCATCACTTGCTTTATCCCAGCGTATCATTGGGGGGCTCCTTATGTTATGATTAAGTATAAGATATATATCCACAATTCATACATTTATAAGCTTCAAAATAAGGGATTGCGTCGGGGTCTTTACTACATATAACTATCCTTTGCCACTTTCCACATTTAAAACAGCTACCGCATTTAATTCTTCTTATGTGAAAAGCAAGCCACCTTTTTAGCCCCCACTTTCTTAGCATATGAAACATATTGTCCTCCTTTCTATTCCCCCTTTGGCTTATGAAGCCGTAGCCCGAAGCAAGGGGGCGGGGTGTTAGCTCTTCTTTCTAACGATATTAAACCCAGCTTCTTTAAGTTCTACTTGAATAGAAAGACAGACATCGTAGGGTTTTTGAAAACCATTTCTCTTTGCTCTTGCCAGTCCTTCAAGTAATGCCGTTGAGATGTCTTCTCGTTTCTGGACTCTCTCGTCCAATGCTCTCTTGCTGTTCTCCGAAAAGATTTTACCAGCTTTACCCATTTTTCACCCCCTTACTTTAACCGGACTATTCCGGCTACAACTAAATATTACCTCTTTCCGAAAAGTGTGTCAAAATAAATCGCACTTGCCTAAAATCACTAACAGCGACGATAAAATGAAATGACTGAAATAAACTTTTTGGAGGAGGGGGTATAAATAGTAGGTTTAGCTTGACAAATCAAAGTAAGGGTGGTACAAAGCACTTGGGAGGTAGGTGAATGGAAAAACATATCCGCGAAACAGTTACTCCGAAAGAACAATCCGCAAAGAAAAACGCCCTTACAGTCCAGCAACGCAAGTTGACAAAGGCTTACGTAAGGACTGGGAACAAATCTAAAGCTGGCCGCCTTGCAGGTTATAGCCATAGGCAAGGTGCGCACCGGGCACTAAACAAACCCCAAGTTCAAGCCTCAATCCAAGAAATTATGGAGAAGCAGGGCATTACAGATGAACGCCTTATGAAAGTTTTGGATGATGGGTTAAACGCTGACAAAGTTCTCGGATACCTGCATAATTATAAAAAAGAAAAAGATGGCAAAGTTGAGAAAGTCGGTCCCAACGAAGTTATCTCCAATGAATTCATTGATACTCCGGATCACCCCACCCGCCATAAATATTTAATTACCGGATTAGAATTAAAAAAACATCTTAAAATTAAGGGGAATGGAGATACTGCTATCCTAATTAACATCACCCAGGAAGGAATTAACAGTAAGGTTGCTCGAGTTAATCAAGCCAAAGAAAGAGGATTATTAGCACCAGGGGTCAATTAAGGCCAATAACTTTGGAGGTGTGCTGTGGGTTGGAAATTAGTTTTAAGTGATGTAGAAGTGCCGGAGATAATGATTAAGCGACACAGAAATAGCTTGTATCAGGAAATTGACGCAACTGGAATGACCGACGAGGAATTTAAGCAAGCCACAGAGGTGATTAAGAAAAGGGAGTTTACGCCCCTGGAAGTTACGATTAAATGGATTGGCCGCATTATGGTCAGGCATTTGAATTGTGCTGATGTAAACGGCAAACCCACTAAACAACCCAAGATGACAGAACACGAAAAGTATTTTAGAATTGCTAATAAAATTAGAGATGCCAGGGAAAGCGGAGTTGTTGAACTTGATGATGACTTTGAGTATCTAAAAAAAGCAGTAGAGAATGTTTTATTTCCTATTGATGAATACCGGACCGAACTTTTAGTTAATATCCGGAAAATGATTTCTAAAGCTCAGAGCGATAAAGACCTTGGGGAAGATAAAGATAAAGAGGAGTAAGCGGAAAACTTTCTCCCGAGGTTGCGTTTATAGACGATAAAAACATAAATAGATAGTAGGGTAAGGAGGGTTTTGTGGGTAAGGACAAATCAAAAGAATTAAAAAAGTATGGGTATGTTCCGTGTAAATGCAAAACTTTCTGTTTGTGCTTTTTCGCTATTGACTGGGATAAGATTGAAAAGGATTTTAGGGAAGGAAACCTTAATTGAAAACTCTTAAAACCATTGAAACTCCACGATTTATAATTAAGATAATTAAACAAGAAAACTTTCCTCAATATTCAAAGATAAGTCTTGACGCTTATGATTGCTTTAAACACCAAAAACCTTTAAATTTCTTTCAATCGCTGTATTGGCGTATAAAGATGAGAAAATACAAGAACCTTAAAATGATTGCCCTTTATATCGCTTGGCCTTTAATTTTATTCTGCCACGCGGTAAGGGCGTTAATAACGGGGAAGATATGATTAAATTATTAGAAATGGCTAAGACGAAAGAGAAGCAACTCCAGGGATTAATCAGGAGTTTAAAGCAAGGCACGAAAGAACAAGAAAGTCAAATTGATAGGAATAAGCGGGATATTCTTGCAGCCGAAGAAGAACTCAAGGTTTTACAAGCAGATATGGGGAAGTTATGAAACTACCTAGCGGAAGATATATCTTAACTGTAATTTGCGGGATAGTATTTGCTTTGACTACGATTATGGAAATCAAGATTGACCCAGCAGCCCACACGATTATCGGAATGGTCTTTATTAGTTACTTTCAGAGGAAAAGGCAGGGGGAATAGATGAAAATCTTAATATGGGTGGCAATAGTATCTTTTGCGGTAACAATAACCATTGACATTTTTGACGGCCCGAACAATACTCCAATCATTCATAGGGCTTTCTTCTCTGAATCAAATGGAGAATAAATGACTCAAACCAAGGAAAAACAATATACTCAAGAAGAACTCCGGAAAATCCTAGCTGATGAGGCAGAATTAGTTAAGCTTCAGCCCCTGGATTTAATTGACTGTGAGTATATGTATATCAAGACTAAGACCGGGGATTTAATCCCTCTTAAAACTAATTCTACACAGCAAAAAGTTGATACTTATGTAAGAAAGTGCCGAAATGAGAAGAAACCTATCCGTATCTGGATTCTCAAATTTAGACAGGGCGGAATTTCAACCCTTATAGAAGCCTATATTTACTCCCTGACCTCACAGCAAGAGAATAGAAATGCCTTGGTTATGGCTGATGAGGACGGACATTCTAACTATTTATTTGGAATGCACCAGCTATATCAGGAGAAACTAGAGGAGAAAGAACCTCATTTAAGCCCAAAGCTTAAGAAATCTAATGAGAAGAAGCTGGAGTTTGAGGGAATTCGTTCACAGATTATCCCTAAGACGGGAGCAAATGTTAAAGCGGCCCGAGCTTCAACTTGGCAGTATGTTCATTTATCAGAGTGTGCCTTTTTCCCTCATCTTCTAGAGGTAATGGAAGGATTGATGCAAGCGGTTCCGGATCACTGGGATACTATGGTAATCGGGGAAACTACCGCTAATGGTATGGATAATGAGTTTTATGATGAATGGCAGAAGGCCAAGCTAGGCAAATCTGAATGGTTTGCTATGTTTTTAGGCTGGTATATGATGGAAGAATACTCCCGGCCCCTTTATTCCGGGGGAGCAATGGAAGCTTTAGATGGGATTCAATTTGATACCGAAGGCGGAGAGAAGGATTTCCTCAAAGAAGAAGAATTACTTCAGCGAACTTATAATTTAACTAATGAACAGCTTAATTGGCGCCGGTGGTGTATTAAGAATAAATGTTCCGGCCAGGTAAGGACTTTCAGGCAAGAATATCCCGCGGATGACGAAGAAGCGTTCCTAACTTCAGGAAACTGTGTTTTTGATACAGTGAAGCTTAAGAATCAGAAGCTTAACGCCTCTGTGAAGGCCGTAGGGACACTTTATGAGGATGCCTCGGGTAAAGTAGTGTTCCGGAAAGAAATGGGGGGCTATTTCCGCTTATTTCAAGATATAGGGCTAGATATGCGGTGCGTCATTGGCGCGGATGTTTCCGAAGGAGTAGGAAAAGATGAATGCGCTGCCTTCGCGGTAGAAAGGCGGACTAATAATACTGTCATGTCATATATTGGGAATTCTAACCCGGATGTCTTTGCCCAGGATTTAGATTTAATGGGCCGGTATTGTAATATGGCTTTAATCGCTCCGGAGAATAATAGTATGGGATTCTCCGTTTGTTCAGATTTGATGAAGACCTATCCTAATGTTTATACGGAAATATCTAAAAATGCCAGCCGGGATAAGAATGGCCGGAGGCTTCAAAAGGTGGGATGGACTACTAATGTTAAAACTCGGGGCCAGATGATAGCCCAATTAATCAAGGAAATCAGAGAAGATGCTACGGAACTTCGGGACCCGGTATTAATTGACCAATGTTTAGGCTTTGTTCGTAAGCCCAACGGGAAGATTGAAGCCCAGAACGGCAAGAAGGATGATTGTGTTATTGCCCGGATGATAGCAGGAATGGCTAGGCAAAAACATGATTGGGATGATAATTATGAGAGCGAACCTACTCACAAGAAAGTTAATTTTATGACGGCTTAAAGGAGGATTTATGGGGGATGATATTTTAGGTGTTATAAAAGACCAAAGAGATTGGTTTGATGAGCGTGGCATAGATAGCGAAGGAACGGGAGTTCTTTTTACCAAAAATCAATGGATACATATTATTGAAGCAGATCCATCTTTCCCTTTCACAGAAAGAGATATAGAAGAATCAAAGGGGTATTTGGGGAAATATTATGGAGTAAATTGCTATGTGCAGAAAGTAGTTGAAGAAAATACATCACTTGAAGCTCGTATTGAAATACTGGAAAGAAAAGTAAATATTTTGTTGCCACTTGAAGATTAGGAACAAAAATAAAGGAGGAGTAAAAATGGCAAAAGATTTTATAGATGAAGCAGGTATATTGATTAGTGGTGCAAGTGGCATAGCTGGCAAAGTAGCTAAAAGTGTTGCAAAAAAGATAAAGAAGACACCAACGCTTCGTCAGTCGGTAAAGAAAGCTATCAAAAGAGACCTAAAAGACCCTCTTTCTGATGCAAGTTTAGCTGCTCGTGGTGTCAGCCAAAAGAAAAGAGAGGCAAATATCAAAGCACAGGTATTAAGAGAAGAAAGAAAGCGATAGTGATGTTAAGAAAAAGGAGGAGAGGTTATGGAAAGCACAGAATTGGTATTATCTAAGCTTGAGGATTTAATAAAAATTCAAGAAAAATCAAATAGCGTTTCTGGTTATATGGCTGGATTATACAATGGATTACAAATAGCCAAAAGCATTATAACTGAAGAAGAACCCAAATTTGCAGACAATCCTGATATTGCAGAGAAAAAAGCTCTCTGTGTGAAGGCAGGATAAATGGAGGATTAGTTATGGCTAAAGGAAGCGGTGGTAAAGGCGGTAAAGGTAGTAGCGGAGGCAGTAGGGGAGGCAAAAAACCTAAGGGCGGATATTAAAAGTGGCTTGGAAAGAAGCCGAAGAAGATAAAAAATTATACCCTCCTTGCCCTTCTTGTGGAGGAAAGTTAAAATTTTCTGATTATTCATATCGTTTTATTTGTCAGAAATGTAAAATTAAATGGAAACTATCTAAGGAAAATTAAATGGCTAAAACACACATTGAGCCTTGGCTTGCTAATTTATGGCCTAAAGTTGTAGCTAAAGCAATGTTTAAACACGGAATAAGGACAGAGGTGAAGGTAAAAAAGTTAGATGCGGGGAAGAGTTGCCCTTGGTGCAAAGTATCTCTGAAGGAAAATGACTATTGTAATGAATGTGGAATAGAGGTTACTTGTGGCTAAAACTATTGAGATGATTTTGGAGTCCGAAGTTGAAGTTGCTTCTGTCTATCGCAAATGGAAGAAGGAAGCTAAGAGAGAACTAGATTTCTGTTTAGGCGACCAATGGCGTTCAGAGGATAAGGAACAACTTAAATCTGAAGGTCGTCCTGCTTTAACCTTTAACGAAATTCAGCCGGTTATACGCCTGATAACTGGATTTCAAAGCCAGAATAGACAAGATATTAAGGTAATCGGGGTAGAAGGGGGCGATGAGTTTGACGCGCATATCTTTACCTTGCTTATTAAGAATATTATGACCCGTTCTTATGGGGAGTTCAAGATAACTAAGATGTTCCGAAGCGGGATAAGAACCTCTAAGGGCTGGATTGAGCCCGATGTTGTCTTTGACGAAGACCCGATAAGCGGATTCATTAAACTAAGGAATTCTCTGTATTATCAGGTATTTCCAGACCCGGATTACACCGAATACGATATGAGTGATGCGGAATTTGTCTTAAAACGACTGGCAATGACGAAATCTCGCTTACTTAATATGTTCCCGGAGAAAGAAAATATAATTAAAAGACTTCAGGTAACTATTTCTCCCTTTGATGAGATTACTAAAGTAGAAGATGACCCAGATACCGGGTATGAACAAGAGGTAGATGGAGACAATAGCGGAGTTCCTTTTAATCGTTCTGAACGCAGATTGCTTCACGATTTAAGCATTTATCACTATAAGAAATTCGTCAAAAAGCTTTATGCGATAGATATGATTTCTGGACAATTTAAGGATGTTACGGACCAGAAACTTTCTAAGAGAGACCAAGCTCAAATGCTAGACGCGGTTAATAAGAAGGAAGAAAACCTTGTGTTCTTATCTCAAAAAATAGGCGTTCCCTGGATAGCCATGAAATCTGGCGAGGAACTTCTTGAAGATAATATTAGCCCAGAATGGCCTCATGTGAAGACTTTCCCAATGGTTCCTTATGTGGCTTCCTTTAATCCAGAGGCCAGGAGACCAGATAAGATATTTCAGGGATTAGTTAAGGCCTTAATTGACCCCCAACAGGAAATCAATAAACGGGCTTCCCAGAGATTACATCTTGTTAACGCAACAGCTAATGCCCCCTGGGTAGGCGATACAGATGCTCTTTCCCCAGAAGGTTGGCAGAAATTAGAAAAACTTGGCTCTACTCCTGGAGTAGTATTTAGAAAGAAAAAAGGTTCTCAGTTAAGCAGAGAATTCCCTGTTCCTGCCGGGCAATTACACGCATTTCTAATTGCTGATGCTTCAGACCAGATAAAAAGAACTAGTGGGGTTAATGCGGATTTACTTGGTCAATCAGAAAGCAAAACTGTTTCGGGGAAAGCCCTACAAATTCGGCAGCAATCAGGAATTATGGTAATTCAGGATGTTTTTGATAACCTTAGATATTCCCGGGATATTCTTGGCCGCTTACTTATTGGAATGATTTTGAATAATTATACCCCGGAGAAAATTGTCAGAATAGTAGGGGAGAAACAATTAGAGGAAGACCCTCAAACCGGAGAAATAAGTGAGGTAGGAGAAATTACTACTCAGGAAGCTGAAGACCTTTTAAATAACTTTGATATGCTTAAATATGATTTAGCAGTTGATGAAACCCAGATGTCCCCGGTTATGAGAATGGCGGTAGGCGAAGAACTTCTGGCCTTAAGAGATAAGCTACCTTCACTCCAAACTGGAATAGCGGATGATTTAATCGTAGAATCAACGAGTATTCCGCATAAAAAAGAAATTATTAAGAGGATTAAATCGGCTCTTCAATCACAAGAGCAGGCTAGCCCCCCGGCCTAATGGGGGAGGTATAATCGGGCTTCCCAGCCCTGTAAAAAAAGGAGGTAGTGATGGATAAAGAAATGGAAAAAATATACCAATCGGAGTTTATGTGATAACCGAAAAAACAAGACAACTGTTAAGTGAATCCCATAAGGGCAAACGTTTCTCAAAAGAAACGAAAAAAAGAATG
>SDBT01012156.1_pt1 | contig 13831 bp, 12 predicted proteins | sample 2277101 | NCBI WGS metagenome assembly SDBT01 (sample SAMN10404973, study PRJNA504765) | marine sediment metagenome | isolation source: marine sediment core GS10_PC15, 103 cmbsf | place: Arctic Ocean: Southern Knipovich Ridge | collected 2010
GGCAGAACGTAGGTCGTTTTCTTAAATCCCAGGGTTTTGAAGTATCTGATGAACAGGTGGGAGAGATATTTCACGTAGTCGGCAAAAGAGATCAACCGGAAGTTGTTTCACAAATCCCGGAAGCAAAGAAACCGGATACAGAACAAAAGAAGATCATGGTCATGGTTGCCACTGATTGCATGGGCCACGGAGATGATGAACTGGGATCAAAACTTATGGTGAGCTTTTTGAAGACCATAAAGGAAATGGGGGATGAATTGTGGCGTCTTGTCTTTGTCAACAATGGTGTTAAACTTGCCATTAAAGATTCCGAGGTGCTGCCGATTCTTAAAGAATATGAAAAAGATGGGCTTTACATCCTGGTCTGCGGCACCTGTCTGACCCATTTCAACTTGCTTGACAAAAAGCAGGTGGGAGAGACAACCAATATGCTCGATATTGTTACAGCCATGCAGCTGGCCGATAAGATCATCAACATATAATATGTATCATTAAAAAAGGAGGAATAATTATGAAATTTGCAATATGTTTGGCAGGATTCTTTGTTTTTATGATGGCAGGAAACTCATTTGCTGTTGCAGGAGATTTGGACAGGTTTGAGGGTGTGAAAGGGACTCTCAGGATTGCAGGAGGGACTGCCCATATACCGGTTATGAAAGAGGCTGCCAAAAGGATTATGGGCATGAACCGGGATATCAAAATCACTATTGCCGGAGGTGGTTCCGGCGTTGGGATCAAGCAGGTGGGAGAAGGTCTTGTAGACATAGGAAATACAGGGAGGAAGGCAACGGATGATGAGATAAAGAGGTACGGGCTGAAGATGTTCAAATTCGCCATTGATGGAATCGCCGTTGTCGTTAATCCGGAAAATCCTGTAGTCAGAATGAACAAAAAAGAGATCATGGATATATTTTCCGGCAAAATTAACAACTGGAAAGCGCTGGGATTTAAAGACAGAGGGATTAATGTATATACACGGGATGCTTCCAGTGGAACAAGGAAGGTATTCTGGAAGAAAGCATTAAACAAGGGGGAAATCACAAAATCGGCTAATTTCGTAAAATCCCACGGTGCAATGAAATCGGCCATAAACGTGGACCCGTACGGGATTGGCTATATCTCCGTAGGCTATTTAGATGATACAGTAGCTCCTGTCTCCTTGGGCGGTGTTTCACCCACCCTGGAGAATGTAATAAAGGGAGATTATAAGATAGCAAGAGGACTCTATATGAATACAAAAGGAGAACCTGACGTGTTAACCAGGTTGTTTATAGATTACATTATGAGCAAGGAAGGACAGAAGATCGTCGCAGAAAAAGGATTTATTGCGGTCAGATAATGAAACCTTTTATTGAAAAGTTTGCCGAAAAGGGTTTTCTTTTCAGCGCCATACTCAGTGCCTCCATTACCATATTTATCCTTTCTTTCATGCTTTTTTTCAGTCTTCCGCTTTTCAAAGGAGGCGAAGTTGCTGAATTTTTCACTTTCGGATGGAATCCTTATGAGGGCAGGTTTGGCATACTCCCAATGATGGCCGGAACCGGGATTATTGCTTTTTTAGCACTTTTTATCGCCACACCTTTTGGGATAGGGTGCAGCGCCCTAATCAGCGTCTTTTCCAGGCAGAGTTTTGGCATATTTTTAAGGAAAGTCGTGGAGTTTATGACTGGAATTCCGACCGTAATCTATGGATTTGTGGCTATATTTCTTCTCGTGCCGTTTATCAGGGAGATTTTTGAAAAGGGTACGGGGATGTGTGTATTGAGCGCCTCTATTATGCTGGCATTTCTAATTCTTCCTACTATTGTACTATTTTTATCCGACGCATTCAATGCTGTGCCCAAAAGTTATCTCGATGCCGCCGATTCCCTCGGCGCCACGCAGGTGCAAAAATTGATCTACGTCATTATCCCTTCGGCCTGGAAAGGGATAATCTCAGGACTGGTTCTGGCCGCTGGAAGGGCTGTAGGAGATACATTGATTTCCCTCATGATTGCAGGCAATGCACTACAGATCCCCAGGGGACTGGACGATGCTGCCAGGACATTGACCGCTCATATCGCCCTTATTATCGCAAGCGATTATGAGAGCCCGGAATTCAAATCGATATTTATCTGCGGCCTTATACTCTTTTTCTTTACAACCCTGATTGTCCTTTTCCTGAGATTGCTGGGGCATTTTAAAATATTAAGGGATAGATGAATCGTTTCATAGAATATCAAATTAAGTTTTTTGCCTGGATATCCGGGATCGTTCTTATAGGTGCTATAGGGGTCCTTCTATCTTTTCTACTCTATAAAGGCATCCCGTCTCTGAATCTCTCCCTCATATTCGGGGAAACAAGGCCCCTGGATGGACTTTTATTGAGAAAGGAGGTAGTTGATGGTCTCTTTCCTGCAATAGCCGGGACTTTACTCCTGATTCTCACCTCCATTATCTGGGCCATCCCCATCGGGGTTGCGAGTGGTATCTATCTTGCGGAATACTGCAACCTAAAATGGAAACCTGTTTTTAATTTTTTACTCGATCTTCTTGCAGGGATTCCTTCAATCCTGGTGGGCCTTTTCGGATTTGCAGTTTCTGTTTTTCTCCACAAACACATGTCAGAGCATATATACCCCTGTTTTCTTATCTCAACTCTGGCCCTGGCCTGTCTTGTCCTTCCCTATATTATCAGAACAACAGAACAGTCCCTGGTGGATTTACCCTTTTTTGTCAAAACCACGGGACTGGCACTGGGCGCTTCCAGGCTGCAAAACATTTTATTAATATTGATTCCTTACAATCTTTCCCGTATCATTAGCGGCATTATCCTGGCCATAGGAAGATGTGCAGAGGATACGGCAGTCATTATGCTGACAGGGGTGGTTGCTATGGCCGGGATCCCCAATTCCCTGCTTTCCCAGTATGAGGCACTTCCTTTTTATATCTTCTACATCTCTTCGGACTATAATTCCCAGGAAGAATTGATGAAAGGCTTTGGGGCCTGTATAATTTTGCTCTCCATCTGTGTTTTTCTCTTCACCCTGTCGCATTTATTAAAAAGGAAGGCGGCAATACGATTTGCCATTCATACATAGAAGATTTGCACCCATGAAAAAGATAAAAATCAGGATAGAGGGGCTTAATTTTTTTTATAAGAAAAAGCCGGTTTTAAAAGGGCTTAAGGGGGAAGTGGAGGAAAAGGCGATTACTACTATTATCGGTCCTTCCGGTGTGGGAAAGACAACATTCTTGATGGTCTTAAATCGGCTTTATGAGTCGATCCCGGGTTGCATGGTTGAGGGTAAGGTGGAGATAGAATTAAACGACAGGTATATCGACATTCATAGATTGCCTGTTACCACCCTTAGAAAAAAGGTGGGAATGGTGTTTCAGGTCCCTAACCCTTTGCCCATGAGTATCTTTAAAAATGTCGCTTTTCCCATGAGATTATCCGGCATAAAGGATAAAAAAAGTATTACGGATAAGGTAAAACAGTCACTGAAAGATGCGTTTTTATGGGATGAAGTAAAGGACAGGTTAAATGATTCCGCACTTGAGCTTTCCGGCGGGCAGCAGCAAAGGCTGTGCATTGCCAGGGCCATGATTATGCAGCCGGAAGTGCTTTTGCTTGATGAACCAACGTCATCACTTGATATGGAAGCCGCTTTAAAGATTGCCGAACTGCTGAAAAGCCTGAGGGGAAAATGCACCCTGTTAGTCGTTTCCCATTATACTTCTCTTACAAGGAGAATTTCGGACTCTGTTTTGACCCTGAAAGATGGATGTCTGGAAATATAAATTAGAAGATGCTGGTGGCACATGGCGTGGCCAATCTGATAGAAGATATTAAATAATTGTAACATTTTAGCCCTTTGAAAATATTATCGCATTCAGGCAATCCGGTTTTAAACCGTGTCACCTGAATGCTTGTGGAACACGTTTTTCAAAAAGCTAAATTAATACAAATAATGAAAAACCATGGCAGTTAAAAATTGAAATATATCATGAGCTCGATTAAATTTCAAAAAATAATAGCTAATCGGATTGATTCCGATTAGCCATTAAGGAGGAAAACAGATGAAGAAATTATTAGGTTTCTAATTTATGATGCAATTTCCTTGCCAGTTTTGTATAAAAATTGACATTTTTTTGAAAATACCTTAGTGACTGAATTTTCAGCAAAATAAAATCTTCCATCAAAAAACTGAGTCTTGAAAACCTTGGCTTAAACCTTAAAAGTTTCCATTTGGAAACCTGTTGGTTTCCAAATGGAAAATCGTAGCATCATTTCCTGCCAAAACGGCTTGATATTTTATAAACCTCTATAAACCATCAAAACCCTTGAGAGATACGAGCTAATTTATACCATACTTATTTATTTTTTTATTAAAGCCGCTTTTTCCTATACCAAGCAGTTCAGCAGCTTGTGATTGAACATTGTTTGTCAATTTCAAAGCCCTTTTGATCATCATTTCCTCAATCATTGCAAGGGTTTCGTATAATTTTGCATCGGGTGGAATACTGTCAAGGAACTGGTTGCCGTGAACATTACCTATAAAATCTTTTGGAAGGTCAGATATGCTAATAGTTTCGCTGGAACACATAATCATGCCCCGTTCAATAATATTTTCCAATTCACGAACATTGCCGGGCCAACTGTAATCGTAAAAAAGACGTTCAACATCCTGATCGAGACCTGTTACAAGGATATCAGCCTTTCGTTCATCCCCATATTTATTAATAAAATGGTCCACAAGGAGGCGAATATCCTCTCGACGCTCCTTTAAAAGAGGGAGGGCAATGTGGACCACATTCAGCCGATAAAAGAGGTCCTCCCTGAATCGGCCCTGCATCATCTCATCTTTGAGTTTTTTATTTGTAGCGGCTATTATGCGAATATTGACAGAAATCGGCTTCTCTCCCCCAACCCTTTCAAAAACCTTTTCCTGGAGAACCCGCAAAAGTTTCACCTGAAGGCTTTGTGAAAGCTCACCGATTTCATCAAGAAAAAGGGTTCCGCCGTCAGCCAGTTCAAAACGACCTTTTCTCATAGCCACAGCGCCGGTAAATGCCCCTTTTTCATGGCCAAAAAGTTCGCTTTCAAGAAGGGTTTCAGCCAGCGCACTGCAATTCACTGCGATAAAAGGCTTGTCGCGTCGCATGCTGTTAAAATGGATCGATTTTGCCACAAGTTCCTTGCCGGTGCCGCTTTTACCCTCAATCAAAACTGTAGCATTGGATGGTGCAACTTTCCGTATAGTTTCGAAAACATCCTGCATCCCTTTACTTTTTCCGATAATATTCCCGAAACTATACTGTACTTCTACAGCATTCCGAAGTTGCCGGTTCTCCTTGACCACCCGATACATGTCGATGGCCTTGTTCACATAAATGACCAACCGTTCGTTGTCGAAAGGCTTGAGGATATAAGTGTAGGCACCTTTCTGCATCGCCTCCACTGCCTTATCCACGGTACCATGAGCCGTCATCATAATGACCGGAAGATCCAGTTCTTTAGCCTTGATCCTTTCAAGCAGCTCAATGCCGTCCATGGCAGGCATTTTCATATCAGTAAGCACCAGGTCAACATCGGCGTTTTCCAGTATTTCAAGTGCTTCATGGCCGCTGTGGGCAGTGAATGCTTCGAACCCTTCTTCTTCGAGAACCGCACTTAATATATGCGGATAATTTTTTTCATCATCTACAATCAGTACGGTCTCCATGACTATACCCCCTGCTTTACAGGCATTTCTACTTTAACGCGAGCGCCGCATACCGGTCTGTTGCTAACCTGGATGCTTCCGCGGTGAGACTCGATAATATTTTTAACAATACCAAGCCCCAGACCTGTTCCTTTCTCCTTGGTGGTAAAAAAAGGATCCCATATCTTTTCCAAAATATCTTCTGGTATACCTTCACCTTCATCTTCAAAATATATTGTGACCGTATTGTCACTCGAACCGATTTCAACATGAATTTTGCCGCCTTCGGGCATAGCCTGCATGGCATTGATCAAAATGTTAAGGAATGCCTGATAAAGCATCTCAGGATCGGCTGTTATTTCCGGAAGGTTGTTGTCATAGTGCTTTTCAATAATACAGCCCTCTTCATTGATCTGTGATGCCAGGAAAGTGATGTTCTTTTCAAGAACGTCTTCAATTCTGCACAAAATCAGGTTCGGGCTCCTGGGTTTTGCAAAATCCAAAAAATCTGTTATGATATTATTTAACCGGGCAGATTCTTCAATGATTATACCTGGAATCGAGCTTGAAGGATCGTAGCCGGCCATCTTTTTCTTTAAAAGTTCGGATGAACTCCTGATGATACCCAACGGGTTACGGATTTCATGGGAAATCCCTGCCACCATCTCACCCAGTGTGGAGAGACGTTCTGCGCGACTTAACTGTTCTTTGAGCCTGAGCCTCTCTAGGGCCCTTTTTTCGATTATACCTTCGCCCCTCTTGACAACAAACAGAAGCACTAAAAAAAGAACGCCCATGACAATGGTGCAAGTTATAATAACCCGTTTCTGGAAATCGAAAATTGCTTTATAATCTTCTGATAAATCTTGCACGATTTCAACAACACCAAGCACCGGACCGGATATCCTGGAAAGAGGCTGTTCTGCGCGTAGCGGCGCAAAAGTGATTAATCTGCTATCTTTCGGAAATCCGAGAAATATCTCAATCCAATTGCCTCTTTGAAGCAATTTTGAAGTCGTCTTGCCTGAAACCGCATCCTGATAGCCTTTACCGCCGGCATCCTTTTTGCCGATTACTGCTTGATCGAAACTATATGAAATCGTATTATCCATATCGTAGATGTTTACCATATCTACTTTGAAGCTGTGAAGTGTACTTCTGACGACCTTGTCCATACGAATAAATTGTTCTTTATTCCTGAGCTGAATCTTGCCGAATTTCAAAGCAACCGGAATGATGAACTGCAAAAACACCTGATGGTTAAGGTTTTCGATCAGAAGGCTGGCATAGTCTTCACTTTTCTTTTGCTGCATGGTCTTTGCCCAGTGGGTGTTGAGCATAAAGAGGATCAGCGTGCCGCAAAATATTACGATCAGGCTTATAAGTGTAAAGTATTTGACCAGTCTGAAAGGTTTGACTTTTTCTTCTGATGGGTTGAGGTCCATAGACTATCTGTTAATAATTCAGAACGGGAATATCCGATATCCGCGTTTTAATATCTTCATTTGAAAAGTTGACTCCGGCACCGATAAAAAATTATTAAAAACATATCATAAAAAAACATATGGAAACTGACCATCAAAGTCAAGGTGAAGCTTTGTTTTTATTGATACTATGGCGAAACAGCCGACATTTTTGGTTTAAAACCTGATGGCTTCGTAAAAAGTCTTACACAAAAACCATTGAGCCCCACACTTGGCAGGAGGAAAAAAGGTACATTAACATCAATTTTGGGTGAATTATCTGTTATTACTATTTTTTACCGATTTTTACTATACAATATATTGTAATTTTATTAATAAAACTACAATATAAAGTAATTACTTAAAATTTACCTATAATTATGCATAAAAGTGCTTGACTTGATAACAATTTAAGATAATCGTTATCGAAAATTTACTTATTTTTATGCAAAATTTGCGAAAGGTCTTTTGAATGAGCGGTAACTCCTTAAAAAAAATCAGAGAGTCTTTTCTGATGAGCAAAACCGAACTTGCCAGAAAGGCAAACTTGTCTCCTATTACGATTGCACGCATAGAAAAAGGCATGCCGTGCCGTATGGAAACCCAGCGGAAGATTATTTTGGCCCTTGGTTTCGGCCTTTCTGACAAAGACAAAATATTTAGCGATTAAGGACATATCATGTTTTTTGGGAAAAAACCCCATCTTATTGGGCTGGATATTGGCTCCAGGTCCATAAAAGCTGCTGAAGTTGTTGAAACGAAAAAGGGGCGAACCCTCAAAAATTTCAGCACGATCGATATTGAACCAGGAATAATCGAAGAAGGTGCTATTAAGGATCCGGAAGCTGTTTCTGCTGCCGTCCGTGAACTCTTTAAGGCCAGCAAACTAAAAGAACAGAATGTTGCCATCTCCGTCGGGGGCTACTCGGTTATTGTTAAAAAGATCAATGTCAAGACTATGACGGAAGATGAGCTGCATGAGACGATCCATTTTGAGGCGGAACAGTATATTCCGTTTGACATCAGCGATGTTAACCTCGATTTCCAAATACTTGGGGAAAGCGAACAAAACCCCAATCAGATGAGTGTGATTCTGGTTGCAGCCAAAAAGGAAATGGTTAACGAATATGTCAGTCTCATCCAGATGGCCGGACTTAATGCCTGTATAATAGATGTTGACGCTTTTGCCCTTCAAAACATTTTTGAATTTAATTATGCCCCAGAGGAAGAAAATGTTGCCCTGATTGATATTGGAGCCAGCAAGACATCGTTGAATCTCTTGAAAGGTAATTCCTCTGTATTCATGCGCGATGTTTCGCTTGGATGCGGGCAGATAAACGAAAAAATCTCTTCTTTTGTGGATTGCTCTTTAGCGGAAGCTGAAGAGATTAAGCTCAGCGAGCAGTCAGATAAAGTTTCCGCTGAAGATTTAAAAGGTATTGTTTCGTCAGTGGTGACTGACTGGTGCTCTGAAATAAAACGTGCTCTTGATTTCTTTTATTCTTCATATCCTGAAGATCAAATAAAAAGGATTGTTCTAAGCGGCGGTGGCGCCAACATTAAGGAATTTCGCAAACTTCTGGCTGAAGAAACAGCAACTGCAGTCGAGATTATAAATCCTTTTGGAAACTTTTCGGTCGACAATAGAAGTTTAGATGATTCCTATCTTGAACAGATAGCACCCCAGGCTGCAATCTGTATGGGCATTGCAATAAGAAAAATCGGTGACAAATGATACGAATCAATCTGCTACCTTTTCGTGCAGCACGCAAAAAAGAGAACGTTCGCCGGCAGGTTTCCGTTGTTCTTCTTTCCATATTTTTAGTTATACTGGTTATGCTCTATTTCAATATAAGCTTGAAAAATAAGATCGACGCTCTGGATGCCAAGGTAGAAAGCACAAAAAAACAGATAGCCCTGGTCGAAAAACAAGCGAAAGAGGTAGATCGGATAAAAAAAGAGTTCGACAAACTCAAAAAAAAGATACGGGTTATTGAGAATCTTGAAACAAATCGTAAAGCTTCGATCCATTTGCTTGACAATATGACAAAAATGGTGGTTGAGAAGACGTCGATTTCTGAATTAGATGAATCAGAAGGAAAGGATATTAAGTCTGAAAAGCGATTATGGTTCACCAACTTTAGTGCAAAAGGAAATGATATCAATATAAAGGGGATTGCCTTAGATAATAAAACTGTTGCCGATTTTATGACCCGTCTGGAAGTTTCAGGAATTTATAAGAATGTAAATTTAAAGTCGTTAAAACAAGAAAAGGTAAATAAATTAAAACTGAAAAGCTTTGAAATTACCTGCACAAGGGTTCCTTTGGAAAAAGATGAAAGTAAAAAGAAATAACCGCTCCAAGCAAAGCAAAAATATAATGAAAAAGATCGATATCTCTAAATTAAAAAAGATTGATATTTCTAAATTTGCAAAGCCTTTACTCGATAATATCGATAAGATAGGAAAACTGTCCAGGCTTTACAGGATTCTGATATCTCTGGGAATCTTTGCAGTACTTATTGGGCCCTTCATTTACTTTATATACCTGCCCAAACTCGAGAAAATCAACGAATTAAGAAAGGAATTCAAAACGCTGGAATCGAAGCTTGTCAAATTCCAAAATAAGGCAAGACAACTCAAAAAATGGCAAGCTAAGTTTGATAAGGCAAGAGCGGAATTTCATGTTGTCATGAAAAAGCTTCCGGAAAAAAAAGAGATACCTTCTCTGCTTGCAAGCGTTTCACGATCCGGTCAGGATGCCGGTCTGGAGTTTCTCCTGTTTAAGCCTAATCCTGAACGCAATAAAGAGTTTTATGCTGAAATACCAGTATCAATCAAAGTTACAGGCAGTTATCACAATGTAGCGCTTTTCTTTGACAAGGTCTCAAGGTTGTCCAGGATCGTCAATTTTGATAATATCAAGATGGTTAATACTAAAAAGAAAGGTAGTAATCTCACTACTTCATGTACAGCTATCACTTATAGGTTTATAGAAACCAAGCCCAAAAAAGGTAAAAAAAAGAAGGGTAAAAAAAGGGGTTGATAATCTAAGAAATCAAAAAGAGAAGAACACCTAAAAAAACAAATCATAAATCATGGATAAATATCTTATTATAATACGCAGCTTTGTTTTTGTCATATGTTTCTTTCCTCTTTTGTGGGGTTGTGGAAAACAATCTGAGCCGCCACCAAAACCCAAGGTAATCACCAAAAAGATCATTATTGGCAAGAAGGATGCGTCACAACCTCAAAAACCCAAAAAGATTGTTGTTCTAAAATCTGCCTCAAAAAAAGAGGCTGCTAAGCCCAAACCGGTTAAAACAGCTGAGCCGCTCCCAAAACCCAAGGTAATCACCAAAAAGATCATCATTGCCAAGAAAGACGAGTCACAACCTCAAAAACCCAAAAAGATTGACGTTTCAAAATCTGCTTTAAAAAAAGAGGTTGTTAAGCCCAAACCGGTAGCGGCAAAAAAAGAGCCCGTTAAACCAAAACCAGAGGCTGCACAAGATGTTTCAAAGGCAAAGGCTGATGTGCCTACAAAAAAATCAGTTGCTTCAGTAACCGCGACAACTCAAATAACACCTGATACAACCGACTTTTACAACCCCGAAGGGAAGCTTGATCCATTTGCATCATTGTATAAAGAAAAACCTGTAGCCGTTGCTGGTGAGAAGTCGCCAAAAAAACCAAGACGACCACTTACACCTCTTGAAAAGGTGGATTTGAGCCAGCTGAAGCTTGTAGCAATAATACGTGCTGCGAGTGGGAACAGGGCACTGGTGGAAGAGGCTTCTGGAAAAGGATACGTCATAAAAAAAGGAACATATATCGGAACCCGTTCAGGCAAGGTTGACAAAATATTACCGGACAGGATCATTGTTGAAGAAGAGGTTAAAGATTTTGATGGCAAGGTCTCTGTTCGTGAAATAGAAGTAAAATTGAAACCTTCCGGAGAAGAATAATATGAACTGTAACATCAGGAAATTGTCAATAATTGGGGCCATGGCTATCTTCCTGGCAACTTTGTTGTTACACTTTGCAGGATGTGCTTCCAGCACTATGACAGTCAAAGGGAAGAAAGATATTGCCGAATCTTCTGAGCCCAAGCTTATCACTGATATAAGCACCACCGAGGATTCTGAATCGAGTATAGTATTAGTTAGAGGGGATCGCCTGCTGACCTATACTTCAGTCAAACAGCCTTTTCCTTTGGGCGTTCTGCTTTATTTCCCTGAAACTGCTCTCGCTAATATCGATACGACCTACACACCGGACAGCGATATTGTCAGATCAATTCAAGCTTCTGAAATAACTGACAAAGGCCATACATCCCGAATCGAAATTTTATTAAAGAAAGATGCGTCTTATGAAGTAGCCCGTGAAGATACAGGCCTTAAAATATCGTTCAAAAAAGCATCTGCAATTTCAGCTTCTGCCAGTACGGAACTAGAAAAAGAAGAAAAACCGAGTGATAAATTGGACATAACGCCTGCTGAAAGCATCCCGGTCCCTGCATCCCGCCTGGAATCGATTCTTGCCACTCAGCTTGAAAATAGTGTTAAAATTTCTGTCAATGCCGATGGTACCATTAAAGACTACAAATCGTTTACCGTGGATAGCCCTGCCCGGATTGTTTTTGATATTTATAACATCAAAAGCCCATACAAAGCTGAACAATCGGTTCAGGTTAACACAGAATGGGTAAAACGGGTTCGGCACTTCGGATATCCGGACAGACTTCGGGTTGTGCTCGATACAAAGGCTGAATATCTTTCCGCTTTTTCGGCAAATCCTGTGGAAAAGGGTCTTGTAATTCATGTGGGTGAAGTTGAAGTTGCGGAACAACCCCCCTTGCCTGAGAAAGAGGAATTACAGGCGGAAGTCCCAACTAAAGCAATTCCTCAAGTTCAGGTTATAAAAGGCAAGCCTGCCTGGGTTAATCGTATTGATTTTGCAAGTGAAGACGCCGGCAAATCGACAATTATTATCGGAACAACAACGCCCGTCAAATACAACCTGAAAAAGATCAATGATAAAAAGCTCTTGCTCAATCTTTTCAACACCAGACTTCCTGATTATCGTAAGAGGCCATTGATTACCACACGTTTTCAAAGTGCTGTTGACCGTATAATACCATTCCAGTCGCCTGCCATGAAAGATTCATCCCTGGTTGCAATTGAACTGCGGGAATCAGTACCTTACTTTGTCAAGCAGACGGATGATCTTCTAGTGCTCCATTTCGAGGCTTCTTCAATACCGCCCAAACGCCTTGATGAAGCCAAACTTCCATCATGGAAAAAAGTTATGTTACAGGCGGCTGCCGAAATTGAAGCACCGGAGCCGGAAGCATTTGAAGAAAGAATGCCCGAAGAAAGAGCGCCTGAAGAAAGGGTGCCTGAAAAAAGAGTGCCTGAAGAAAGAATTCCTGAAGCTGTAGCAGCAAAATATACAGGCGAAAAGATAGCTCTCAATTTTTATGATACTGATATCAAAAACGTGTTCCGCATCTTAATGAATGTAAGCGGGAAGAACTTCGCCATTGACAAGGATGTTAAGGGAAAGGTCACGTTAACCCTTGACAAGCCTGTACCTTGGGATCAGGTTCTCGATCTGGTTCTGAGGATGAATCGGCTTGGGATGGTTTACGAAGGCGATATCATGCGGATTGCCACCATTAAAACGCTCAAGGCCGAAAATGCATACCAACAGTCCAAACTTGCCTCAGACAAGAAATTCAAGGAACAGGAAGAAGCCCTCGAGCCGCTTATTACCGAATATATTCCCATCAGCTATGCCGATGCGAGCAGTGATATATTGCCGCATATTGTATTAACCGAAGGGCGCGGCAATGTCACTGTTGACGGGCGCAACAATCAGATTATAATTACGGATGTGGCTGAAAAGATAGAGCAGGCCAAAGAAACTATCAAGCGAATCGACAGGGTAACACCACAGGTCATTATTGAAGCAAGAATAGTCGAAGCCACGAACACCTTCACAAGGCAATTTGGAACCAGTTGGGGAGCAACTGGCGGTCCTAAGTATGATCCTCAGCTTAACGGTAATCTCTCCTGGGATATGAGCGCAACAAACCCGGCGCCTGCACTCGGAGACATCGGTATTCAATTTGCCAGTCTGGGCTCTTCGGCGTTCGAATTGTTGGATTTAAGGCTTCAGGCATCGGAATCTGAGGGACAGATTAAGATAATTTCCGCCCCGAAAATCTTAACCCTCGACAACACAGCGGCATCAATCAAGCAGGGTTTAAGCTATCCGTTTAATAAGGTGGATGCCGACGGAAATACAGTAACAGAGTTCAAAGACATCGCCCTTCAGCTGGATGTCACACCCCATGTGACCCCTGACAATCGCATTTCAATGAAAATTACCGTAAAAAATAATGAAATCGGTGCTATCATTAACAATCAGATATCATTTACCACCAAGGAAGCCAAAACCGAACTTCTGGTAAATGACGGTGATACGGTTGTCATCGCCGGCATCAGAAAAACAAGAAAAGATACCGGTGAATCCGGCGTTCCGGGATTAAAAAATATTCCGATTCTTGGCTGGCTCTTTAAATCAAAAAGCAAAACAGACAACATGGAAGAGTTGCTGATATTTATTACGCCCAGGATCGTTAAGCTTGAACAGCGCGAAGCCGAGATAAGTTGA